>Ga0247810_10000823_pt1 | contig 25229 bp, 20 predicted proteins | sample UWRJL119311C1_FD_179918 | JGI IMG/M metagenome (GOLD analysis project Ga0247810, IMG submission 179918) | Plant litter microbial communities from Arlington Agricultural Research Station in Wisconsin, United States - UWRJ-L119-311C-1 | ecosystem: Environmental > Terrestrial > Plant litter >... | reverse complement strand
GTAAATCAAGGGAGTAAAGGGTTTCTTTATTTTCATAATTTGAAACTTCTTTTTCTGGCAATTCATAGACCAGTTGTTTTTGAGAAACAATACCAAATGCATTACTGTACAAACCTAAAATTGTTGCGTTGGTAAAACTAATCCTTCTTTTTCTGTAGGCTCCTTTATCGAGATATCTTTTACTGCCCGAAGGTTGCCCTTGCATGTAACCTCTTAACGAAAAGCTATGATTTAAAGTTGAGTCTACCGCAAAAGGATCTCCGTTACCGGATAATTTTTCCTTTTTAGTTTCTCCGCTCGATCTTATGGCTTCACCCTTGATCAGTCGATCTATCATCTGTTGATTAATGGAATCGCTTTTAACAAGTGCTACAATTTTTCCTTTAGGATTAATAATGATACTTTGCCCAACATAAGCCAGCCCAAACAATTCATAAAAAAAGCCAGATGTATCGCTTGCAAGCCATATTTTGGATGGTTTCTTTTTCAAATATGTATGTAATCTTTCTGGTGTATCATCTGATAAACCGATAACCTGAATTGTACTCAGATTGGCGAGCTGTAGTTTTGCAAGGGTATCCATTTCTGGCAAGCAGGGAGAACACCAGGTTCCCCAGATATTTAAAATATAAATTTTGTTTTGTGGCTTATTAAGCGAAACTGATTTAATAGGCGCATTAATTAAATTCTGAATCGGGATATCAGGAAATTGTTCTCCAGTTCTGGCCTGTAAACCCTGAGCCATAGTATTGATTGCTATCAAAGCAAAAAAGAGATTAAAAAATATTAGCTTCATAATTTTAAAATATTTATCCAAAATTGAAGATTGGAAATTTGAGAAAAGTTATCCAATAGGTTAATTAAGGTTATATTATGTTAACGAGCTTAATTGACACTTAAGAATTATATACATTTGAATTATGCGTAAAAAGGCCAGTTTGTTAGTTATTGTTTGCTTTGTTGCAATGACGGGTTTATTGGCATTACAAGCTTATTGGATTGTTAAATACTATAACGTTACGAAGGTAAATTTCGAAAAAGAAGTAAACCTTGCCTTTGAAGACGGCATAAAAAAGGAACTTAGTTTACGCTGTGATACGATACAAAAAATTGTCGAAAATAAAATCCTTGATACAAACGCATTCATAATTAGTGCAAAGTTTCATAAAGACGATAAAAAGTACGTTTACACAATAGCTGCCAAAGGAAATGCAAAGGATAAGTTTTCCTCTTCTTTTAGCTTAGCTAATTACAGTAAAGCACTTCCGAAAGATAAAAGAGATACCAGTGTTAGAAAACACGTTGCAGGAGCTTTGGCACTTCTGATGAGAGACGAAGACCTTGAACAACACATCATTTACTACAGGACGCAAAAACTGGGTATATTTATGAATGAACAGGCAAAGAAATATCAATTCGATACAACCAGACTCCGCCCAGCATTTAATCTTTATCTAAAAGAACGAAATATCGAGGTACCTTACAGTTTTATGGTAAAAAAGGAAGATAGTACGAATAACAAAAGCATTTCAAATTCAAAATTAGCGAAGTCTTACCCTGTTATTACCAAAGCTTTTTCGACTTACAGGTATACCGATAACCAGCATTATGTTAGGGCAATGTTTAAAAGCCCGATTTCTTACATTCTTTCTAAAATTGGTTTAATCTTATTTTCATCATTGGCTATGATTCTCATTATCTCTGGCTGCATGATTTTTATTTTAAAAAGTCTCTTCAAAGAAAAACGCTTATCCGCCATAAAAAACGATTTCATCAGTAATATAACTCATGAATTTAAAACTCCAATCGCAACTGTTTCAGTAGCAATTGAGGCTTTAAAAAATCAAGCTGTTTTAGAGGATAAAGAAAAAACGGAAAGGTATTTGGCCTACGCAAAAAATGAAATTGAGCGCCTGAATCTTTTGGTAGATAAAGTGATGAATTTGGCGATATATGATGAAGGAATATCAAAAATAAATAAAGAAGAGATTAATATTGACGATGCCATAAGAGATTTAATTAGCCTGCATCAATTGGCAAACGCAAAAACAATTACGATCCAATATCAAAATACAAGTAACCAAAGTCATTTGATTGCAGATAAGTTTCAATTTCAGCACGCCATCAACAACATTTTAGATAATGCAATTAAGTATTCAACTAACAATACTAGCATCAAAATTACCGTAGAAAAAAACAGAAATTACCTGGTTATAAAACTTAAGGATAATGGAATTGGCATTGCTGAAAAAGAAACCTTAATGGTTTTTGATAAATTTTATCGGGTGAGTACGGGCAATAATCACCCTGTTAAAGGGCATGGATTAGGTTTAAATTATGTTAAACAGATCATGCAACAACATACAGGCTGGTATAAAATTGAAAGTAAATTAGGCATTGGGACAACATTAATTTTGGGCTGGCCGCTATGAGTAAAATCCTTTTGGCAGAAGATGAGCCTGCTCTAGCTGAAATTGTTAAAGAAACCTTAGTATTAAAGGGTTTTGAAGTGATTCATGCTCAAACTGCTTCTGACACCATTTCTAAATACCACACAAGTAAACCTGATATTCTGGTTTTAGATGTTATGCTTCCAGATGGAGACGGATTTTCAATTTCAAAACAAGTTAGACAAACCGATACGCTAACGCCTATTATTTTCCTCACTTCAAAATCACTACCCCACGATGTGGTAACTGGATTTGAAAGCGGCGGTAACGATTACCTTAAAAAACCATTCAGCATTGAAGAACTTGTTATCAGAATTAAAGCCTTATTAAGTCAAAACAGGTTGGTTTTTAAACCCGAAGAAAAAGAGAAACAAGCTATAAAAATTGGCCTTTTTCAGTTTTACTATCCTGAAGGGATTTTAGTTTTAGCAGGCATTCAAAAAGTTTTAACCAATCGCGAAGCCGAAATTTTACAGATGCTTTTGCTAAACCGAAACAATATGCTTGAGCGCAACACCATCTTAAATATTTTATGGAATAACAACGATTATTTTTCTGGCCGCAGCCTTGATGTGTTTATCGCAAAACTGAGAAAATACCTAAAAGACGATCCATCGGTGTTTATCATCAGCATAAGAGGGCAAGGATATAAACTTGTTTACTAGAATTTATATCTTTAAGCTTTCTAAACCTTAGCCTAAACCACTTTTGAAAGCTTTTAATTTAATTTTCTGCCTTTTATTTATTCTTTCTGCAGCACTTCAATACAACGATCCCGACCCGTATATCTGGGTGCCCATATACCTTTATGGTGCATGGTTTTGTTATATGGCCTTTAAAGGGAAATATTTTCCGAAAGCATACCTGGCAGGAATTTTAGTTTTTTTAGCTTATGCACTTTTCCTTTTGTTTGATAAAACAGGTGTTCTAAGTTGGTATAAAGAACATGAAGCAGAAAATATTGTACAAAGTATGAAAGCTACCAAACCATGGATTGAAGAAACAAGAGAATTTGGCGGCTTGTTAATCCTAATCATCGCATTAGCTACAAATTATTTTGTTTTTCGAAAATCTGGAGGCAAAATCTTATAAATTCAACGGCTTTTAGCTACAAATTGTTGCTCCATTTTTTTAATCCACTTGCTTTTCGAATCTACTAAGTTAAATGTATAAGTTATCAGAATAAATACTGCCATTGCGATAAGAAATGTTCCCATCATTTTATTGCTTGCTTCGATTTGCGTTTGTTTTCTACCTTGATCCATCTTTTTTAATTCTTTTCCTAGGAATAAAGGCATGAAAGAGCGCATCAATTATCCTAATTCAGAGGCTTAAAAAACGTAAACGATAGAAGATTGTTTTAAGCATTTATCAAAAAATCGATAAAGGCAGTTATAAAGTAGATGAAATTAAATTTCTATTAATTTAATGCCATAAAGCCCGATGATTAAAACTTTTCTTAAAGAGAAAGGTTATCACAGTTCAAAAGGGATCAAATCATAATAAATTGAAGAAATTTAAACACTTGGCTATTTTGGGCGGCGGACCAAGCGGCCTTTTTTTGTTAAAAAGATTAGTCGAATCTAACGAGATTGATATCAGTATTGATATTTTCGAAAAGAAGAATCAGCTGGGTGCGGGCATGCCCTATAGTTTGGAAGGTGCAAATGATGAGCATATTACAAATGTTTCGGGAAATGAGATTCCAGAGTTGGTTACTTCGGTAGAAGAATGGATTCAAACTGTTCCTGAAGAAACATTGCAGCATTTTCACATTAATCGAGATCATTTTAATGACTATAAAGTAATGCCTCGCTTATTTTTCGGGCAATACCTTTCTGCGCAGTTTGAATTACTCAAGACGCAGGCAAAAGAAAAAGGAATTTCTTTAACCATTTATCTGAATAAAGAAGTTTCAGATATAATCGATTATCCAGAACTGAATAAAGTTGTTGTAGAATTAGTTGATAAATCCGTTTATGAATATGATCAGGTAATTATTTCTACAGGGCACCGCTGGCCTAAAAGAAACGAAGGTAAAATTTCGGGTTACTATGATTCTCCGTACCCGCCATCAAAATTGAAGCTCAAAATAAATCATCCTGTTGCCATTAAAGGTTCTTCGCTTACGGCAATTGATGCCATCAGAACGTTGGCCCGAGCAAATGGCAATTTTAGCACCGACAAGAACGGGAAAGTGAATTATACCTTAAATCCAGAGCAGCAAAACTTTAAATTGGTTATGCATTCGAGAAGTGGTTTATTGCCTGCGGTAAGGTTTCATCTTGAAGATCCGCATTTACTAAAAGATGCTGTACTAAGCCCATCGGAGATTGAGAAAAACCGAGCAATAAACGATGGTTTTTTATCGCTTGATTATCTTTTTGAGAAAAATTTTAAAAATTCATTCATAGAGAAAAGGCCAGGTTTCTATCAAAAAATTAAAGATTTAAGCATGGAGGAGTTCGTTGGCATAATGATGAATTTCAGGGAAGGTAAAGATCCATTTAAACTTTTTAAAGCCGAATATTTAGAAGCCGAAGAATCGATAGAAGAGGAAGAGTCTGTTTACTGGAAAGAAATGCTTGCCGTATTAAGTTTTGTTATGAACTATCCTGCTAAATATTTTTCTGCAGAGGATACACTTCGGTTACAGAAAACCTTAATGCCATTAATTTCGATCGTAATTGCATTTGTACCACAAAGTTCGGTTGAGGAAATGCTGGCTTTAAACGAATCTGGCTTATTGGAAATTATTCCTGTTGGCGATGATAGCAGTGAAGAGCCACAGGAAGATGGTGGCGTAATTTATTATTATACCGACGAAAATAATCATCAGCAGGCAGTTCGTTTCAAAACCTTTGTAGATTGTGTTGGCCAGCCGCACTTATCTTTTAGAGAAATTCCATATAAAAGCCTTATTGATAAGAGAACAGTTAGCCCAGCAAAGATTAAATTCAGGAATAATAATGCTGCAATTTCTGCTTTAAATAATGGTGTAAAAAACATAAGCCAAACTAACAAACAAGATTATTACCTTGATGTGCCAGGAATAACCATTAATGATAATTTCCAAATAGTTGATGGCTATGGCTCTTTGAATGAGAGAATTTATATGATGGCTGTACCCTATATCGGCGGCTATAATCCCGATTATTCGGGTTTAGATTTCAGCGAAGCTGCTTCGGCAAAAATTGTAAATGCGCTTTTAAAAAACTGATTTACTTAAAACTTGTTAAAAAGTTATGCGTTTAAATTTAGATATGATAAACGAAACTCAAGAACCTACACCTAAACTTTTTATGCTGTTGCTAGGGTCAAAAGCTCCAAAAAGAAATGTAGAACAACACGATTATTTCTTCGGAATTGCACATTCTTTAAAAGAACTGGTTCCTCAAATAAAATCGTTTTGGCCAGAGGCAGGTAATAGCATCCATATAGATGGCTGGCGAGAAGTAAATACGGTAAATGGATTTGAAGTTAAGGTTATTGCACGCTCCGCATTTATTAATCCTTCAGAAAACAAACTCTTCTTTATTAATTTGGGTGGTTATCAAAGCAACAAACTCGAAGAGCAACATTATACAGTATTAACGGTTCAGAACGATAGAGCGCAGGCTGTTCAGGATGCAAAGAAAACAGTATTCTTTAAATCTAATTCTATAAAAGGTGCAAACTCCCATATAGATGAGAAGTATGGAATTGATGTAGATGATATACACAAGGTAGAAGATATTCTCGATCAAAAACAGAAGAAAAACTATCATCTTCAGATATCTGAGGCGCCTAATTTAATTGAAGATGAAATTCATTTAGGTTATTTTAAGCTGGATAAGCTCTAATTCTGATCGAACAACTTGCTGAAGTTGGAGAAATTAAATTCGCACTTCCAAAAGTGATAATTTCACATACAAAAACTAGCTCTAAGAGACATTTAACAACAATTGTATATAACTAATCGATATTGTTTGCAAAAAAGTAGATAATACGTAGTATTAAATAGTCTGGAATTAATATTTTTGGGTATGAAAAAGCAAAATACCCAGTTAAAGGATTTTTTGGCTAGAGTAAAGCAATTAAGAGGTTTTGGGGATATGAACTCATATCAAGTGGTTAACGAATTTAAAACGCTCAGCAACGATAAAGATCAAAAAATCGAACATATTATTGAAGACTTTTCTAATCCAGAAACCTATTATAATGGTAAAAACAGGCTTATTAAAGAAGTAGAAGACCAGCTCGATAACGATTAGGATATTATCAAAATGCTAAAATCGTTTAAAATATAAAAAGCCATCAAAAAATTAAACTTGATGGCTTTTAAATAAAATTTCTTCGTAAAAATTATTTTACACGCTCAACATATTCTCCTGTACGTGTATCTACTTTAATTTTATCGCCTTGGTTAACGAACAATGGAACTTTAACCTCAACACCGTTTTCAAGCGTTGCAGCTTTTAAAGCATTTGTAGATGTATCACCTTTAACAGCTGGTTCCGAGTAAGTAATTTCGAATTCAGCAAAGTTTGGCAACTGTCCCATAATTGCTTCGTCGCTTTCCATAGAAACAATAACACTCATACCTTCTTTTAAGAATTTAATAGACGAACCAAATAAAGTTTTCTCAACATTATGTTGCTCGTAAGTATTGTTATCCATTACTACTAAATAATCGCCATCTTCGTATAGATATTGATAATCGCTGGTTTCAACGCGACAAATTTCAACTGCTTCGTCGGTATTCATACGAGCTTCAACAATTCTGCCCGATTTAATGTTACGAAACTTGCCAGTATAAAAAGCGCCGCCTTTACCTGGTGTACGGTGATTCCATTCGTCAACAGTAACTAATTCATTGTTTACACGAAGAATGTTACCCGTTTTAATTTCTGATGCTTTAGCCATATTATGTGATCCTTAATTGGATTTTATATTTTCATTTTTTGTGAGGTCAAAGGTAAAATTATTTTAGGAAAAACCATAAAGGTTTAAGCGATAAGCCTTAAAGGCTGATTATTATTTCATCTCTCTAGATGCGTTTTTTTTTAGATGCAACATTGGCTTTGTAATAATGGTTTTTGAATACTCTGCATTTAAGGTTTAGATCTAAGCACTATTGAAAACAGTACAATAAACGCTTAGTCGTAAAATGTTCTTATTAAATATAAATCATATGCTTATATTAGCTAAAACCAATTAAATTATTCATTCCCAGAATAATATAACAGCCCATTCATTTTTCAGCTTAATGATTCATGCTTGTAAAAACATAAGGAAGCGCTGTGTATGGTGTAAATGCACTTACCATCACAATAGAAGTTAGCATTAGCGCAGGTAATAAATATCTTATGGTTGGCCTGCCAGATAATGCCGTTAAAGAAAGTTTGCAAGATTAGAAAGTGCAATACATCCCTTTAATACGATAATCAAAAATTACAGCTATTGAGCCATACAATTTATTCACTAGCCATATAGAAAGATGGAAATATAGAAGTGAATAGATGAAACTCCATTAAAATCTATATGAAATATATCTATATGGTAAAAAAAGATTTCAACCCTTTGTTGTTATAACAAAATCCTACCTGCGTGAAATCACATACAATGTAATTGGTGCTGCAATTGAAATATACAAATCGCTTGGCCCAAGTTTATTGGAAAGTGTTTACCATAAATGCATGAAACACGAATTAACCTTAAGAGATATCAACTTTTCAACAGAAATTGCTATGCCAATTCACTATAGACATTATGGGTGCATAAACATTAAGATGTGATTTACTAATTGAAAAATTGCCTTGCAGCTGAAATCAAAGCATCAAAAAACATTGAACTAATCGCGGAAGCACAAATAATAACCTAAATGAAATTATTAGAAGTGGCTCAGGGATTAATTATTAACTCCAATAGTGCAAACATCTTCAACGATGGGCAAAAAACATTTGCTGACGATTTATATAGATACAAAAAAGATTAAAATTATTGTAATATTAATCTTTTACTTTGGCTTGGTTACTCAAGCCTTTGATCCATTGTATCGCAACATTCATTGGTTCATTTGATTTCGATGATGCTGTATTATGCCCATATGCTTGAAAAACCTGATAATCATAAGGCATACTTTTTGCCTTAAGCACATTAAGGCGTTCTATTGATAAATTTACTGGAACCTGTATATCTTTTCCTCCATAAAGCCAAAGCCCAGGAATAGACAGCTTACCGAGTGCCGTTCGTGGATCAGTACTTGTAAATTTATATCGATCAATGTCGTTATTTATGTGTTCACGAGCATCAGCTTCCGTATGAGTTTCCCAAAAATTTGTATTGCCCTGTGTATAAAACTGAAAGCGCAACTGCTCAAGGGTGGTAACAACTGGACCGCTAAAAATGACCATAAACTTCACATTACGATTTATTGTTGCAGCAATTGGAATTACCCAACCAGCCTGACTAAACCCCATTAATCCTAATGATCCGCCATGCGTCGGGATATGTGCAGCAAGCGTATTTAATGCTGCGCTCGCATCTAATGCTAAAAGGTTAAGGTTTAAAGAATCAATATTATTGGTTCCAACTTCAGGCCCAGCATAAACACCACCCGATTCTCCTACGCCACGTTTATCATAAGTTAGCACAGCAATTCCGTTACTTGCCAAAAGCGAAGCCATATTTGCCATCCTTTTTTCCTGACCAGAACCATGCACAATAACAACTGACGATTGTATGTATTTAGGCTTAAAAACTGTTCCTGATAAAGTAGCTCCCGCACTCTCGAACTTTACATTTTCTATAGTAAAATCTAGGCGACGAGTAGGATCGGGTAATTTCTGTCCAAATAATTTAGAACTGAAGCAGAAGAGTAGAATAAGTAAGTGTGGTTTCATTGCTATTAATTTAGGGGCTTTTATCAAGCGTTATAACTATTATTAAATGTAAAGCAAGGTAACATAGGTAGAATAATGGCAGGAATAAATGGGATAGACCAAGCAGAAAATGTGACAAACGAGAAGTTTGGAAAAGAAAATGGAATCGAAACAAAAAAGCCTTACATTTCTGTAAGGCTTTCTGTGATCCCGCTGGGATTCGAACCCAGGACCACTACATTAAAAGTGTAATGCTCTACCAGCTGAGCTACGGAATCATTTCCCTTTGTTTAAGGAGGTGCAAATATAGGAATTTAATTTAATTCACAATATTTTTTTAATAAAAAATTAAAATAAACTTAATCTTTGCCCGTAATACCGATTTAAACATCTTTAGATAGTGATAAGCAGTAGTTATTAATTAATAATTATTCCCGCCCATAGGCTTCGATAATTTTTTTAAATATAGATGTGTTTGGATAAACTCCAATAAAACTTCCCGAACCTGGACCATACGCAAAAACTGGCACCATAATGTTTGTATGATCATCCGTACTAAAGTTGCCACGCACCATGCCTTTTTTATATGATGCATCTAAAAGCGATAGCCCGCCAGTTTCGTGATCAGCCGTAACAATTACCAAGGTCTCACCATTTGCATCGGCAAACCTCAACGCCTCACCTACAAGTCTATCAAAATCGTGTTGTTCGGTAACCGCAATTGGCAAATTATTTGCATGTCCGCCATGGTCTATCTGTGCACCTTCTGCCATAATGAAGAAGCCACTTTGGTTTTTCGATAAAATAGCAATGGTTTTAAGCAATGATGTTTTAAGCATTTCTCCTCTACCATCAATAACAGTTCTCGTTGCAGAGTCATCTAAAAGTACAACTTGTTTACCCGCTTCTGTTGAAGTAAAATCGGATAGATTCGTTTTAATTTGATAGCCTTTACGTTCTAACTTCTTTATCAGATCAATATTCTTTCCCTCCATGAAACTTTTACGGCGTGAACCAATAAGAATATCGATAGGGCTTTTGAGAAAATCCGCAGCAATTTCCTGCGACATCGTTCTTTCAATTTGGTGCGCATAAAAAGCGGCCGGAGTTGCATCTGTAATATCGCCGCTACTGATAATGCCACTTTTAATACCAAATTGAGACATACGATCTGGAATGGATGTTAATGACTGACCACTTGCATCAACACCAATATAACGATTATTCGTTTTTTGCCCAGTTGCCATTGCTGTTCCACCAGCTGCAGAATCTGTAAAGTCAGAATTTAAAGCCTCAGTTCTCGAAAAACCAATGTGCTTAATGTTTACGATGTTCGATTGCCCAAAATTTGCCGTTAAACCAGCCTGAATTTGTGCCAGCCCCATACCATCACCAATCAGAAGGATAACATTTTTTACCTTTTTTTGTAAACCATCATTTTTGTATGTAGGCTGATAAGGTTGATAACCCTTTGGATTGACAAATTCTAATTTGCTTCTGTTTTTATAAAAACTACTCAATGCTGCTGGATTATCGGTTCCAATCCAATCAACACCCATTTGTTCCAATTCTTTCCAACTATTCGGACTATCTTTAGTTGCCCAAAACCGAAATGGTTTACCTGCTTTATGAGCTTCGGCAATTAAAGCTTTCATTTTTTCTAAATCAGGAGGTGTTGGTGTGCCCTTTCCATTCCAAACAGAATATTTAGAAAGGTCATCGCTAATCATCCCTATATGTTTCAGCTGCTCTGATGTATAATTTTTACCTGGCCGACCATCAAAATAAACAAAGGCAGGATAGTCACTAAATTTATCTACAGGAGGGATGTTTCCGCTCACTAAAAGTTTTATGGCCGATGGATTTTTATCCTGATCAAAAACCAATTCGTAATCCTTAAGTTGCTTTAATAATGTGGCTAAAACATTTTGGTAATCATCTTTTATATCGATAACCAATTGAAGTTTTAGCTGTGGATTTGAATAAGCATGATTCCCGTTCTTCTTAAAAAAAGCGAACAAAGGCTCTAAATAAAGTTTTTTTAATGTTTTACCAGGTTCTATTTCTTTACTCTCATGCGCTACAAATAATTCTCCATCACGATAAAACACATCGGCTTCGATCGAACCCATACCTGCATAATAAGCCTCTAGCAAGGGAATTTGTTGCTTATAATCGTTATGACTATGGCCGTTATTGGCAGTCAGTTTCTGCTGTGCAGAAACCGACTGAATGCCAAAGGCTACAAATAACAACCAAATAAATTTAGTTTTTTTTACCATCCTGGATTTTGTTTTATTACACCCGAACTGTTATCAATCTCTCTTTGCGGAACCGCCCAAACATCATGCACTTGTGGATTGAAAGTTCTTGCTGGCCAGATTACAGCGCCATCATAATCATGCAATGGTTTGGCATACGTTGTTTCCGCGTCTCCCCACCTTACTAAATCGCGATGGCGATCGGCCCATTCACCAGCCAACTCATTACGGCGTTCACGTTTTAAATCGGTCAATGTCATCCCGGTTTTTGAAACTAACCCCGCTCTAACTCTAATTTTATTCAATTCTGTATCGCCACCACCTGCACCATTTAAATTAATGGCGGCTTCTGCTTTAATTAAAAGCACTTCTGCAAAACGCATCAAAGGCATATTCAAATCAGTAGTACCATTATCTCCGTTCGGATTTACGTGAGTTGGGATTGGATTTGCATAAGAAAACGGTTCCATATATTTTTTAAACTGATAATTTGATGTGGCACCTGCATCTTTAGTAAAACTGCGTTCGGTACCAAAGAACATAAACTTATCTCCAGGTTTTAAAATGGTAGCATCTCTACGTAAATCGCTAGTTTCGTAAGAATCAAAAAGTTCTTTAGTTGGCAAATAATAACCCCACCCATTATAAATACCCCAGGCTTTGTTAGTTAACATTACCCCTGGCAATTTACTACCCCAACCTGTACCGCCACCATTAGGCGTACAAACTACCGACCAAATATACTCTTTAGACCAATTATTAGAGGCTTTGAAAACATCTACAAAATTACTCAACAAATTATGCTGACCCGAATTGATTACCATATCGGCATATTTAGCTGCATTTGCATAGTCTTTCTTGTACAAATAAACTTTTGATAGATAAGCCCAAGCAGCGGTTTTGTGCGCTTTACCGTAATCGGTGGTTGCCATTGCAGTAAAGTTTGGAAGATTATCTGCCGCCTTTAAAAATAACGAGATAATATAATCGTAATTCTCTGCCACATTTTTAGCTCTTGGAACAGCAACTGAAGCATCAGACTCTGGCATTACAATCGGTATCCCTGCTTTATCATTACCATAATTTGCAGCAAGCTGAAAATAGACCAAACCCGCATTAAAGTACGCATCGCCAATAATTTGTTTTTTCAGATTATCATCCATCGCAATACCAGGAACATTGGAAATAATATCGTTCGCTCTCTTAATTATGGCGTAACGCATGCTCCACTGCGATTCGGTGTAGCCTCCGCCAATATAAGTACGGTTAAAATTTTTAATGTTATCGGCTTCAGGTTTGTTACGGCCAGTCACCATATCATCGCTGGCATTGATGAACCAGAACATGCCTCGGCCGTAAAAATCTTCTTCATTGTATTTTTCATACATACCACCTTCAGCTTTAATAGCATCTTCTTTTGTTTTCCAAAAGTTTTGTGCAGATGGTGAGCCTTCTGGTACGATATCTAATTGTTTTGTGCATGAAGCAAAAACTGTTACTGCTAATATTACAAGGTATTTTATATTCGTTTTCATTTTGTTATAGATTAAAGATTAACACTTAGACCAAATATGAAGCTTCTTGCCTGTGGGTAACGACCAACATCAAGACCGTTATTATCCATGCCGATTTCTGGATCGAAGCCTGAGTAATTAGTAATGGTAAATAAGTTGTTTGTAGTTGCATAAACTCTAATAGCGCCAGTTTTAAGTTTTCCTGTAAGAGATTTTGGTAAGCTATAACCTAAGGTTACGTTACGAATACGCAGGTAAGAACCATCTTCAATGTAGAAATCGGATGCATTAAAGTTTCCATTATTATCGCTTGTTGAAATAATCGGCACTTTTCCGTTAGGATTTTCTGGCGACCAGGCATCTAAAATACCAACCAACTTGTTGTAAGATGGGCCACTTGCACTATAAGTAGTTCTTTTAACAGCATTGAAAAGTTTATTACCTTGAACACCTTGCGCAAAAACATTAAAATCGAAGTTTTTGTAGCTTGCGTTAAAACTTAAACCATAAGAAAAATCAGGATAAGCACTGCCTGCAAAATAGCGGTCTTTGCCATCAATCGAACCACTTCCGTCTAAGTCAATGAATTTAAAATCACCAGCTTTTGCATTTGGTTGAATTTTTTGCCCGTTTGCATTTTTATAATTATCTGCTTCAGCCTGACTTTGGAAAATACCATCTGTTTTTAAAACATAATAGCTGTATAAAGGCTGCCCAATTGTGATTGCTAATGGCGCTAATTCGTTTCTGAAATTCGTTCCAACGGCGATATTTGTTAAACCTGGCGCCAATTCCTGAACCTTATTGTTTAACTTGGTAAGTGTTGCGTTTACAGAGTAAGTAAAAGCCGTATTTTTTGCACTGTTATAAGTTAACCCCAACTCTATACCTTTATCCTTCACAATACCCGCATTAATGGTTTGGGTATTTAATCCCGCCGTACCAGGCAACGATCGGGTTAAAATCATCTTATCCGTTTCCTTGATAAAATAATCGGCAACTAAACTCAATCGATCAAGTACAGTAAAATCCAAACCAATATTGGTTTGCTTGCTTTCTGCCCAGGTAAGATTTTTATTTGCCAATATAGTTTGTACGTAACCATTTTGTAAGGTTGGGGTTTGCCCAAAGTAACTTTGTGTTGCACCAAGTAATGGGTTTACAGCCGAAGTGGATAGACTACCCAGATTACCAAGTATGCCGTAACTTCCTCTTAACTTTAATTCATTTAACCAGTTTGCTGATTTTAAAAATTCTTCTTTATTAATCGCCCAGCCTGCAGAAATTGAACCATAATTTCTAAATCTGTTTTCCTTTGATAACATTGAAGAACCATCTCGTCTGCCAATTAAGGATAAAAGATATTTTTCCTTGTAATTATAGTTGGCTCTTAAGAAAACAGAAGAAATTGACTTTGCATCGTAATAACTTGATGATGGCTGTATGATCGTGGCATTAGTTAAATACCTGTATTGATGAGATTCATCATCAAAACCCGATCCTGATGCGTAAAGACCATTACTCGTTGTTTTTTGATAGGTATAACCACCCGTAAAATCGAGTTGGTGAACACCAAAATTGGTATGATAGTTAATTACTTGCTCGGCCAAAATATCGTTCGAAGCATCCGACCGTTGAACCAAACTATTACTTAATACTGGCTTACCGACTTCTGGTCTTTTCGGTGTGAAACTTTTGAACTGTGAGTTTGACTTGGTAATGCTTAAATTAGATTTAAACGTTAAACCTTTAGCTAATTGAAGGGTAGCATAAGGATTAACAACTAAAACATTTACGGGATTATTAATATCAATACGTTGTAATTCGGCAACAGGGTTAACAATATCTCCGTAGTCGCCAGCATACTGACCTCCAGGCAAACCCGCAAAACTCCCATTAGCGTTATAAGGCGTACCATTAGTTGGATAATAAATTGCTGATAAAAGTGCTCCAGTGTAATCACTACTTGTATTTGCACCATTTCCGTTTGTGCTGCTATACGATAAATTTTCGCCAACCTTTAACCATGGAGTAAGCTCGTGCTCAGAATTAATTCTGAAATTATACCGCTTGGTTTTAGTATTCAGAACAATGCCTTCTGCATCACGGTAGTTAAAACTTAAATAAAAGTTCGATTTCTCACTTCCTCCATTTAAGGCAGCGTTGTAATCCTGTAACATTCCATCTCTAAAAACTTCGTCCATCCAATTGGTTCGGGTAACCTGCCCATCAGGATATTTAGTTAGATCAAAAGCAGGTAAAATCGTTGTTCCGCCATTTTTCGCGGCAGTTGCCGCAACCTGAGCACGCTGTACTGCGTTAAGTGCCTCCAACTTTTTCCAGACAGATTGCTGACCTATCTTACCATCGAAAGCAATTTGCATTTTTCCTTTTTTTCCTTTTTTGGTTGTAATTAAAATTACACCACCCGAGGCACGAGCCCCATAAATTGCTGCCGCAGCATCTTTTAATACCGAGATAGATTCAATATCGTTAGGATTTAGCTGTGGTGTACCTAAGAAAATAGAACCATCGATCACATAAAGAACGCTTTCGCCATTTATACCGCCTGCACCTCTAATGTTGATTCGTGGGGTAGAGGTAGGGTCGCCGCCTTCATTGGTAACAATTACACCAGGAGATTTTCCTGCCAAAACTTCGCCCACACTGTTCACCGATCTTGATGATAATTTATCAAGTGAAACTAAACTTACTGCTCCCGTTAAAGTTTCCTTTTTCTGCGTTCCATAACCAACCACAATTACATCAGCCAACAAGGCTCTTTCCTCGCTTAGTACAATATTGATTATCTGGTTATCATTAACTGCAATTTCTTTTGTACGATAACCAATCATCGAAAAGGAGAGCACCGTTTGTCCGCCAACTTCAATTCTGAATGCACCATTAGCATCAGTAATCGTTCCTGTTTGCGTACCAATTACCTTAACAGATACACCAGGCAACGCCAAACCTGTAGAATCTTTAACCGTACCGGTTACAATCCTGTCGGGCTTGTTAAAAGTTGCATTATTTAATATTACATAATCGTCCTTTTCTACAACACTGAGCCCCAATTTATCTAATAAAGAGCGAACGGGCTCCATCTTAAATTCTCCACTTACATAAGTGTTTTTTTCTTGAAGAAGATCAGGATTATAAACGAAATTGAGCCCTGAAATGCCTTCGATTTCGCGAACAATATCACTAAGTTTGGTTCCCTTACTTATTTTAATGCTAACCTTGCTTTTCGCCAATCGTTGGGCCATGCCAGACGATGCGAGAAGGGAACTGCAGAATATGCAGATAATTGAAAATGTTAAACACGAATATTTCATGATTCGATAAGGAGATAGAGTCCTCTTGGACGAGGTTGTTTTCATTTGTTTGATTGCTTGTAATAATTAGTAAATTGTTGTGATTTGTCCTTTAAAAATTCACGCGGACAGGTTCTTTAAATGACTTAGCCGCTCATTATTTATATATTTTAAATGTTTTACGATTTTTATCTGAGCTGAATTTTAAGTGGTGCAGACTGCAAATAATGTCAAGAATTTCATTAGGCTGCTGAACACTATTAAAGGTTGCTGTACTCTTCAAGTTAGAGAGCGATTTATCTGAAAGCGAAATTTTAATACTGTACACATATTCGATCCGCTTAATTACCTGACCAAGGGTAGAGCCATTAAATTCTATTTTAACTGGAGTGATGAGCTTGTTTATATGAATTGAAGATTGCCCTGTAGTTTTACTGTATTGAAGAACTTCGTCCTTGACTAGCTTACTAATGAGTTTACCATTGTTGCTTACCGCAACTCTACCCGTAGCAACAGCAACTTCTATCTCATTTTTTGCGATATCGGCACGGATTCTAAATGAAGTTCCTAAAACCTTAACATTTAAATTTGAAGGAAGCTCGACGTGGAAAGGCCTTTGCTCGTCATGGGCTATAGAGAAAAAGGCTTCGCCAGCCAAAAGCTTAATTTTACGCGAGTTTTTACCGAATTTGCCTGGGTAAGTTAGTTTAGCTAAAGGTTCTAGTGTAACCTCCGAGCCATCATTAAGGGTTATATTTTTCCGCTCGCCTGCTTTTGTAAATACAATAGTTTGAGTTGAAGCCGTTTTGTACTGATCTTTTTGCTTCCACAATCCAAAAAATATAAAGCCCAGTATAGTAACCGCAGCTGCTATCTTGAACCAATAAGTAGCTGAAAAAGATCTTCTATCCTCCTTTTTAGCTATAGCCTTTCTAATGTTTACCAATATCTCAGATCGGATTAAGAGTTTTCGTTCATCGGAAACTTCCTGGTTAGGAACATCCAATTGAGGATACCAATCCTCGACTTGTTTAACTTCGGCAGTACTTGCCCTTCCATCCAAATATTTTTGCAGCACCTGTTTTGCTTCTTCTTCCGTCATTTGAATACATGTCGTTTCAAAATTAAAATAGTACTAACAAAAGATGTTACGTATTTGTTAAGTTTCTATTAACGGATAAAAAAGGTTATAAACAACAGATAGGAGAGGTTTTCACGGAGTAATTTCATTGCCGCAGTAATTTGGTTTTTAACCGTTTGTGCAGAAATATTTAGTTCAGCGGCAATTTCTTTTATCGATTTATCTTGTTTTCGGCTCATCGAAATTATTAGCCGCATACGTTCTGGTAAACTTTGCAACGCATTTTCAACCTCTTTGGAAGTATCTCGTAGAATTAAAATTTCGTCGGCTGTGCTTACATGCTGCTGATTCATTAAAACTGCAAATTCTGCCTGATGACCTTCTTTAATAGCATTGGATCTGAAATAGTTAATCACCTTGTATTTTACAGCGCCATGCAAATATCCAGAGAGATTTCCGGTTAATTCTAAACTTTTCCGATTCTCCCACAGCGAAATGAATATTTCCTGGGTAATGTCTTGAGCAACATCCTCATTACAAACTTTTCTAAACGCAGCATCAAATACCTTTTCCCAATAGATGCCGAATATTTGCTCCATTGCAAGGCTATCATCACGTTTTAAAGATGCAATTAGTAATTCGCTCAATGCTGTTTTTTTTGATTAAGCAAAACTACTTCACCCATGTTCCTTTAATATTAATAAATCTTAAAGGCTAAAGTTTTTAGAGATGACTGCTTTTCAGGTTCGCAGCAATAAAGTCTAATAGAGTACGGCTAATCGAAAGTTTCAGAAGCCTAGCGAAAATTTTGCCGAAACCTGATTAATGTCGATGTATTTCAGGGAAAACAAAAAAGCCCAACTTTTCTCAAGTTAAGGTATTTGTTGTCCCAAACAAGGTCGGGAGCACTCGAACCCTTCCCCAATGATATTGGGGATGACAGGCAACATTATCACTCTAAACTATTTAATCGTGAAATTTTACTTTTTGAGGAGCCAATAGGTTGATAAACCTGAGCATGGCTATATTTTTCTAGCACCTTTTCTCTAATGAATCCACTTTTTTTTCCGAGCTTGCTTCTTCGAGATAAACAAAAATCCATAGCATTTTTAAACTGGGTATATTCGATTCTCCATTGTTATGTTGGATAAGTCTGTAGGGTGGATTTCAGTAAAGCCTTTATAAAAGATCCATCTTTTACACTTTGAATAATATAAACATAGAAAGCCTTACAATAAAATTAAGCCAAAAAACAAAAAAGCCCTAACTTTTCCAAGTTAAGACTTCGTTTGCGGAATGGACGGGACTCGAACCCGCGACCTCCTGCGTGACAGGCAGGCATTCTAACCAGCTGAACTACCACTCCATTTGTTCTTCTTTAAAGTTAGAACCTCTTCCCCTTTCGGGATGGCAAATATAGATACTAATTTCAGTTTATCACTATTCTAAGCTAGATTTCCCCTTTTAAAACCGTAACCTACTGAATGTCATTCTAATTATTTTCATCAGAAAAGGCATTGAAACAAAAAAGCCTCAACTTTTTTCAAGTTAAGGCTTTTGTTGCGGAATGGACGGGACTCGAACCCGCGACCTCCTGCGTGACAGGCAGGCATTCTAACCAGCTGAACTACCACTCCTTTTGTTCTTCTTTAAAGTTAGAACCTCTTTCCTCTTTCGAGGTTGCAAATATAGAGACAATATCTTAATTCGCAAACTTTTTTTTCAAATAATTACAACACCTTAATTTACAGCGCCTTCTTGCATCTTCTCAGCATTCTCTGCAAACTGAAGCCCATCAATAATTTCCTGAATCTCACCATCCATGATCGTTGGCAGGTTATACATTGTTAATCCGATGCGATGTTCGGTTACTCTTCCTTGCGGATAATTATAAGTTCTAATCTTAGCCGAACGATCTCCAGTAGATACCATCGTTTTACGTTTAGCTGCAATATCACCATTTTTCTTTTGCAATTCGATATCGTAAAGCTTACTACGCAACATCTCCATTGCAATAACCCGGTTACCCAATTGCGAACGCTCTTGCTGGCAAACTACAACTATCCCCGAAGGCTTGTGCGTAAGCTGAACCTTTGTTTCAACTTTGTTTACATTCTGTCCACCAGCACCACCTGAACGTGAAGTTTGTAATTCTATATCAGCTGGATTAATGTACAAATCAATCTCTTCTGCTTCTGGCAGTACCGCAACAGATGCTGCCGAAGTATGTACACGCCCTTGAGTTTCGGTATCTGGAACACGTTGCACACGATGCACGCCACTTTCGTATTTTAATTGACCATACACGTCATCTCCGCTAACTTTTAAAATTACCTCTTTATAACCACCAGCAGTTCCTTCAGTTACATCAACCGTTTCAACTTTCCATCCTTTGGTTTCAAAATAACGGGTGTACATGCGGTATAAATCGCCTGCAAATAGAGCTGCTTCATCGCCGCCAGTACCACCACGAATCTCAAATACAGCATTCTTAGCGTCTTCAGGATCTTTCGGAATCAACATCAAGCGAATGTTGCTTTCCATTTCCTCTTGTTGCTTTAACAACAAATCTAACTCCTCTTTTGCCATTTCACGCATTTCGGGGTCTTTCTCAGCCGCTAAAATTTCTTTATTGGCTTCAATATTACTCATCACATTTTTGTAGATTTTGTATTCATCTACAATTTTGCCTAAATCTTTATATTCTTTATTTAAAGCTGCAAACCTCTTCATATCCTGAATTACATCAGGATTACTTAATTGCTCCTCAACATCTTCCCAACGCAGCTTTATGGCCTCTAATTTATCTAACATAGTATAATCAAATTGAAATTCTTTACCATCTGAAAAATAACAAATAGATAAAGAAATGCAAAAATAAGTAAAAAAGCCGAATGCATAGGCAGATTAAAGAATTGGCTTATTAAAAGATCTTGAAAATGAAATGATTGTTGCTTTAACAATTAGTAAATTCTGATAATGACATGAAAAAATCAATACTTTATTCTCGAGATTCAAAAACCTAAGAAATCTAGTTCTAAGCCTATATTTTTTACATACCTCGGATGGTAAAAAATGATATAGTAATCGCGAAAAACTTATTCTGCATTAAAATATTCGAGTTTTAAATCAACCCCATCAAAAACAGCATAAGAACTGTAATTAAGCCACTCGCCTGTATTTACATAGCGACTACCATTACCTAAATCTAAATCGAGGGGTAAATGCCTGTGTCCATAAATAAAGTAATCGAAGTGTTCTTTTTGCAAAATTTCTCTTGAGTAAATAGCTAACCATTCATATTGATCACCAAAGAATACCTCCTCTGCGCCTTTTCTTTTTTTACTGTTTCCACTCCAGCCGTTAGCAATACTAATACCCAAATTTGGGTGCAATCGGGCAAAGAGCCATTGGCAAAGTTTACTTCTGAAAATTTTACGTAAAAACTTATATTTTCGATCGCCAGGTCCTAAACCATCACCATGATGAAGGTAAAATTTCTTCCCCGAACGTTCCATGATCATTTCATCGCTGATAATTTTCATCCCGATTTCTTCGGTAAAATAGTTGCGAACCCACATATCGTGGTTGCCTTTAAAGAAATAGATTTTTATTCCTGAATCGGCCATTTGTGCCAACTTCCCTTGCAATCGAATAAATCCCTTTGGGATTACCTTTTCGTATTCGAACCAGAAATCGAAAATATCGCCCATTAAAAATAGTTCGGCGCAATTAGGCTCAATGAAATTTAACCAATTTACAATCCGCTCTTCGCGAACACGACTATCAGCATAGTTGGGTGCGCCTAAATGAAAATCGGAAGCGAAATAAATATTTTTACTCATGTACAGTTTCAAAGGTAAAGGAAAAAGAGGAAAGCAGAAAAAGATTAAACCTGAAAGGCTAAAGTAATAAAGCCTAAACCAGTCTAGCCAAAGAGAAAAACATATATTAGTAAATAAATCATTGCGGAAATGAAAAAGCAAATCATATTAAGCTTCTTTGCTCTAAGTTTATTTGCCTTTGAGTAGGACAGAGAAAGCTCCAGAAAAACACTATTAATGACATATCCAGAAACTAAAAAAGATTATACCACCGATAATTACTTTGGAACAAGAATTGCAGATCCATATCGCTGGTTAGAAAATGATACTTCAACAGAAACAAAAAATTGGGTTGACGAAGAAAACAAAATCACCCAAAACTACCTTGAGCAAATTCCATATCGAGAGGATATAAAAAATCGCTTAACCGAAATATGGAACTATCCTAAAGAAAGCGCACCATTTAAAGCTGGAGAATATTATTTCTTTACCAAAAATGATGGCTTGCAAAATCAAAGCGTTTGGTTTATAAAGAAAGGTTTGGAAGGTAAGGAAGAACTTTTTTTAGATCCTAATAAACTATCTGCTGATGGAACGGCATCGGTTTCCTTATTAGGCTTTTCACATGATAAAAAATACATTGCCTATTCGATAGCGCAATCGGGTTCTGATTGGAGCAATATTTACGTTATGGAAGTTGCCAGCAAAACAAAATTAGCCGACGAGTTAAAGTGGACGAAGTTCTCTGGCGCAGCCTGGAAAGGTGACGGCTTTTACTATAGTCGATATGATGAACCAACTAAGGGTATGGAACTTTCGGGCGCCAATAAGTTTCAAAAGGTTTACTTCCATAAGTTAGGCGAAGCACAAACCGCTGATAAATTAATTTTTGAAGATAATACAAATCCAAATTTATATTTTGGAGCTGATGTTACGGAAGACGAGCACTTTTTAGTTTTATATGCAAGTGCTGGCACTTCGGGCAATGCTTTATACTACCAGGATTTAACTAGCTTAAACAATAAGATCGAATCATTGGTTAAAGGTTTCGAAAACAACCACAGTGTAATTACTAACGATGGCGATAAGCTTTTAATCAACACCGATTTAAATGCACCAAATAAACAGGTGGTTTTGGTCGACCCAAAAAATTCGGACCCTAAAAATTGGCAGAAAATTATCCCCGAATCAAAACTTGCTTTAGAAGGTGCCAGTTCGGGTGGTGGATTTTTATGGGCTTCATATCTTAAAGATGCCAGCACCAATATTGTTCAGTTTGATTTGAGCGGTAATAAAATTAAAGATGTAAAGCTGCCAGATATCGGCACAGTTGGAGGTTTTGGTGGCTACAAAGACGATATAGAATTTTTCTACTCCTTTACAAACTTTATTACGCCAGGCACTAGCTATCGTTACGATATTAAACAAGGTGAATCTACGCTTTACAAAAAATCAGCATTAAAGTTTAACACCGATAACTACGAAACCAAACAGGTTTTTTATCCTTCGAAAGACGGAACAAAGGTGCCAATGTTTATGGTTTATAAAAAGGGCATTAAGCTTAATGGCGATAATCCTGTATTTTTATATGCTTATGGTGGTTTCCAGATTTCTTTAACACCAACCTTTAGTTTATCGAGGATGTTGTTTTTAGAACATGGAGGAATTTATGCACAGCCGAGTTTAAGGGGTGGGAGTGAATATGGTGAAGCTTGGCATAAAGCTGGAATGCTTGAAAAGAAACAAAATGTTTTTGATGATTTTATTGGTGCGGCAGAGTATCTAATCAAAGAGAAGTACACCAATCCCGACAAAATTGCGATATCTGGTGGTTCGAACGGAGGGCTGTTAGTAGGCGCCTGCATGACCCAAAGACCAGAACTTTTCAAAGTGGCTCTACCAGCTGTTGGCGTTTTGGATATGCTACGTTATCATAAGTTTACAGTAGGCTGGGGCTGGGCAGTAGAATACGGCACAAGCGATCAAAAAGATGACTTTGACTACCTGATAAAGTACTCACCATTACATAATATTAAAATAGGTGTAAACTATCCAGCTACTCTAATCACAACAGCCGATCACGATGACCGTGTTGTACCTGCACATTCGTTTAAATTTGCAGCAACTTTGCAAGAAAAATACAAAGGCGAAAACCCAATGTTAATCAGAATTGATAAAAAAGCGGGCCATGGGGCTGGAAAACCTACAAAGAAATTAATCGAGGAAGCCACAGATATTTGGAGTTTCGTATTCCAAAATTTAGAAATGAAATGGTAATCCATTAAGCACTTGTAGTTAGGAAAGATGAAGCGATTTATGGAGAGTAAGAAATAAAATATTTAGTGCACTAAAACGATGAATTAGATTATCCCACTAAACCCATAGACCAATTATAATTTGTTTTGAACACCTAAATTCCTTTAACTTTTGTTTTTACCTAAATTTAGGCATACAAAATACTGAATATAACAGTCTTACAAAATTATCTGGAATATTTCTAAATAAGGATATTGATAAAAGTTTATTTCGTAACTTTGCGTAAATTTTTTTTGAATGATCTCTACTGATATAGCCGTAATAGGCGCTGGTCCGGTTGGTTTATTTGCCATTTTTGAAGCCGGTTTATTAAAAATGCGTTGCCATTTAATTGATTACCTTCCTCAGGTTGGTGGTCAGCTTTCTGAAATTTATCCTAAGAAACCGATATACGATATTCCTGGTTATCCTTCTGTATTAGCACAGGAACTTATCGATAATTTAATGGAACAGGCAAAACCTTTCCATCCTACGTTTACCTTAGGCGAACGTATCGAAGGTTTGGAGAAACGTGGCGAAGCTGATTTCGTTCTAACTACAAACATGGGTACCATTATCGAAGCTAAGGTTGTGGTTATAGCAGGTGGTTTAGGTTGTTTCGAACCTCGTAAACCAGCTGTAGAAAATCTTGAAAACTTTGAGAACGGTAAAGGTGTAAACTACATGATTCTTGATCCAGAGAAATATCGTGATCAGAAAATGGTTATTGCTGGTGGTGGCGACTCTGCTTTAGACTGGACAATTTACCTAGCTGAAGTTTGTTCTGAATTAACATTGGTTCACAGAAGTGAAAGCTTCCGTGGCGCACCAGATTCAGTTTCTAAAGTTATGGCATTGGCCGAAAGCGGAAAAATTAACCTGGTTCTAAATAGTAATCTTCATGCTGTTCACGGTGGCGATAAACTTGAAAAAGTTGAAATCGTTCAAAACCGCACCATGGAAAAATCTCTGGTTGAAGCAGACCATTTAATACCTTTATTTGGTTTGAGTCCGAAGTTAGGGCCTATTGAAGATTGGAATTTAAATATCAGCAAAAGTGCTATTGAGGTAAATACCGATGATTATTCAACAAATATCCCAGGTATTTATGCAATTGGCGATATCAACACTTACACAAACAAATTAAAATTGATTCTTTGTGGTTTCCACGAGGCAGCCTTAATGAGTCATAGTGCTTATTCTTATATGAATCCTGGGGTTAAATACACAATGAAATATACAACTGTAAACGGAGTTTCTGAATTTTAAGCAATTACCTATATTTGCTAATAATATAAGTAGAGCACAATAAAATGGAGAACAACATTACAATATATATGCAAGAACCGGATGGTTCAGTTACCTCTCACGAAGCACCAACAGATATGGGCTTAAGTTTGATGGAGTTTTTAAAAGCATCTGAATATGATATTCTGGCTACTTGTGGCGGAATGGCATTATGTGCTACTTGTTGTGTTGATGTATTAGAAGGCGAAGAAAAGCTTAACGAAATGACTGATGATGAATATGCAATGTTAGATACTTTGCCTGATTTATTGCCAAACTCCCGTTTAGCCTGCCAGTTGCAGTTACATAATAATATGGATGGTTTAAAAGTGAAACTTCA
>Ga0247810_10000822_pt1 | contig 25258 bp, 33 predicted proteins | sample UWRJL119311C1_FD_179918 | JGI IMG/M metagenome (GOLD analysis project Ga0247810, IMG submission 179918) | Plant litter microbial communities from Arlington Agricultural Research Station in Wisconsin, United States - UWRJ-L119-311C-1 | ecosystem: Environmental > Terrestrial > Plant litter >... | reverse complement strand
CCCCCCCTCCCAGATGTACCAGGGACTGCGCCTCGTTCCATGTCGCACATCTCCGTCAAATGAGCAAGATGGACAACCAACTTCTGCGACAGCACAGGAGCAGCTTGCAGGTCGTGAAAATAAGGTTGGCCCAATGACCGTGTGCGCTGTACGGAGGGTGAAGCAAGCAAGCCCGTTGATGTGCTCGAGACGCCGTACGAGCGCAGCAGCAAGGACAGTGGTGACGGACAATTTCCCAGCCCTCACCACAACAGTACTCACCGATGTTGCCAATATCCGTTATTACAGTACAGAGCTGGGTCACTGGGCTTTCGCTCTTCACTAGAGAAACTAGATGAAGATCTCCCAGCCTAGCCAAGGTACCTATGGCCCAACCACAACTTGCACGCATTCACCAGCAGTCTTGGGGGGGTCGATGGTGATTTGTGATCAAGAAAGTCAGTGCTCAACAATCACCCAGCGTCATGATGCCGCAAACGTTTCAGCTGCGTCTGATGAATAGAATCGCCTCACCGCAAGAAGCATTCTGTCTGCCTGCTTCTGACAAATACTTCTCATCATGTCGACTCGTTCCCCAAAGGAATCGCCCTCAAGTGTTGATGGTGTGTGCAATCAAGACACTTACTTACCGCCGGTGTCAAAAAAAACTATATGCGACGCTTAGAGGCATCTTGCCAAAGGCTAATTATCACCCAAACATAGGGTAAATCAAGATGCTTTTTGAAATGACAAATTCTCCTCTCTCCCATCGCTACAGGCCATATCAAGGTCAAGTCCCATTCCCATTCCCATTTTAAAACCCCCATAGATAGCCCTCCTATGCTCCGCTCGGCATATGCCATCAAAGCTCGAGGCAACGTACAAGATGCGCTGCCCAAAAAAAAGCAAGATTTCTGCCCACAGCCCATTCTGTTTCATTTCATCAGCCTACAGACAGTAGCTTACCAGCTTTTCTCCTTTCCCTTCTCCTTCCTCTTCCTCTTCCTCCACACATAGAACTAGCATCGTCCACACCATCATCACAATTCTCATGATTGCCACCTTCATCATGCCATATAAACAGGAAATCCACCCCAGAAAGAGAACACAAGAGGCAAAGACTGCGCTATTCACATGTGAAATTGGTTGATGTGTACTTCTATGCTTCTATGCTTCTTCTATACTTCCTTTCTTACCTCCTTCTTTTCCATTCTTTTCAAGCAAGTTTTCCTATCGCCCAATGCGGCTGATGTCCGGAGCAGGTTTCTCCGGCTTCCAAGGAGCAGCATTCATCGCTTGCACTGTTTATCTACAAGGTAATTCACGTAGCTCTTGAGCTTCATGGACAAAGTTCCCGAACTCCATAAAACGTGGCTGGCGATATCAAGATAGGAGTTCACTTGGAGATGTCTCCCCTAATACAATGGCGCAGATCAGCCCAAAGGACTATGCTCACACGGTAATATGCCTCTCACAAGGATCAGTTGTTGATCATGGGGGACATTATAATATTTCCTACAACGCCGGGAGACACGTAGGCTCGCAAATCAAACACCCGAGCCTTATGATATACATTTGTGGTGTTAAAGAACTCTCTGGGTTATTATCAGCCCATTTCCATACACATCCCTATTTCACCCCAATAATCTTCCACGCAAAATTGTCGAGAAAACCAGGGCTGGTCTGGTGGACAAGTCATTCGGCTTCCATCGGCATCATTATCTAAAAGATGGATTGCGGTTTGTACGCAAGGTAGTATAACCACGGAGTTCACACTCCTGTATTTCTCCATGAGACAAACAAAAAAACAAATGAGATCCATATGTGGATTGGCCAGGCTCTCCGGGCTTGGTATCAAATACAAACAGGAACAGTAAACGCCATGTAAATGGGAACATTTTCCTTCACAAAAACAAAAATTGGTATCCAGACAAGATGCTGGAAATGAATAAATCCGCTCACGAAGGATCGAACTTGGACAGGGAAGAAAGAAGATTCGTCGGTCATCCATAGCGCTGCTCCGTGATATTGGGCAGACCATTGAGCACCGTGAATGAAGCAACTCAGACCACCTCCTGGAACCTCGAGGTGTGAGAGCCATCCTGAGAGGGTCGAGATCTTCCGACTCCATCTGGTCGCGAGGGGGGACGCTCTAGAGGAAACTCTGTAAAAGGTCCATGCTCTATTACAGGTGTTCTGGCAGGACTTGGACGCGAGACTGGTACGCCACTATCTCTGACGGGTGGATGGGACATTTCCAACCGGGTGAGTGGAGATGTTGTGGCAGGCCCTCCATCTGCGTCGCTGTACCATGAAGTACCGCTCAGCGTGGCATTTGCTCGATCGTCAAAAGGGTTCACAGGAGGTGCGCGCTCGCCATTTGCGCCACCATAACCATCGCCTCCAGATGTCAAGACAGACTCTATCTTTCGACCAGAAACCTTGTAGAAACCTCGCTCGCTACCTGCAGTCGAGGAGATGGTACCAGTCTCCGTGCGCTGTGAGAAGCGTTTCATACCGGTAAGGCTTGCCAAGGCTGCGGGTACGGCGTTTGCATAGGATCGTCGTTCTACCATCACGCCAGGGGCAGGTTCTATCGGCGGGGCGCGAGTTGTGGATGCTGTGTGTTCGCCGCTTCCCAGAGGGAGCATGTCACGCTTCTTTTGTTTCCAACGCCATAGGTATATTAGAAGAATAACTATGATTGCCACGCCGGCAATACTGCTTACAACGCTTCCGACGATCACAGGTGTAGGAGTGGCAGCAGCAGGACTGGAAGTAACATTCCCTTCCGTGGCAGCTGTACTCGATGGTGATGCATCAGATACTACACCAGTGGCGCCTCCTACTATAAGACCATCAATTCCTGTTGATGCTGGGTCCCAGGATGAACTGGGAAGCAGTGTCGAAGTGCTCAAAGCACCGCTAGATAAACTAGGAGTCGAAGATGATATGCGAGCGGTGCGCGAAGATCTAGAGGTATTGCTCAAGATGGTAGAATTAGAAAAATTATTACGGGACAAGCTGCTAGGGCCAGAAATTACTGGATAAGAGAGTTAGATACTGTTCTCCCAATGGAAAGGCTATCGTCAGACTTACGAGAGGCTGTAGAGTTGGAACCACCAACCAGAGATGGAAATGCAGGTGAAGGAGTGGACGTCTGAGCTGCTGAGCTCTGACTAGTTTCCGATGAAAGGGTGGCAGTTGGCGTGGAGTCTGGAGATGCTGTCAATGGCACCTGGGGGTTTCCAGCAGCATCAAGACTGGCCGAAGGAATCGAGCCACTGATTGAAGGTACGATTGACGAGTCCTCGGTCAAGATGGGTGGTGAGATGGGTTCTGGGGTCGGTGTGTACAAGGTGGAAACGGTTATGCCATCGCTATCGATATCGATCTGCTGGATTACGGATACGGTCTGGATGACCGACACCGTCTCTATTCCTTCAATGTCCTGCGCCTGGCGCTTGTGCAAGCTGCGATGCTGCTTATGGAGCTGATTATGGTTGTGTTTGTGGTTGTGCTTGTGAGAATGCTCGCGTTGAGCTGAGTGTTGCTCTGCCAGAAGGAGTGATGGCTCGGCGATTGGGTCCATTGCGGCGACCCTGCTGCTGTATCTACAGCGCTTCCTCAGTGATTGACTCGGTACTCGGTCTATCGTCAACTCATGACCGTGACGAGTTGAGATGGAGAGAGGTTGAGACCGAGAGGAGAGGCGAGGCGAGGCAAGGCAAGACGAGGAGAGGTAGGGTGATCGCGAATTCAGGACCGAAAGAGAACTTGGGGGTGAATGCTTGGCACCACGCTCGCCAATTTCGCTTCGCGTCTTGATCCCTGCCGTAAATTGGTTCTAGCGCACAACCCACCAAAGCTTCTCCGCTATAAAGCATGTTTCACGGGCTGTGACTGGCTGGACGTGTTTTCCCCTGCTAATTAGGGTCCTTCCCGCATGGCCTGTCATTGGCGGAGGCGGCGTGGTAGGAGATGAGGCTGCACTTCTTCACCACTTTTAGGGAAGGAACGAGGATGGTGCGAGAAATATGGATAGGATACTCTATTCCGCACACTCGATGTTTTCGCCTGTGCGGATCGCTCTAAGTATAGCGTACAAGTATGGGATATTACCCAGTAGAGTACATACAGTAGAACACACTTGGAAGGGCAGATAAACCCTCTAGTGATTCCTGGTGACAAGGCTAGCTCTCCATTATACTTAGAAACATACCCATAGCTCCTCGGCATATATGTACAACGTTTGTATATATATATATATATATAACCCTGCAGCCCTGGTGATTCTTTTATGAACAGCTATCCTTTGTGCTCACGGCTTGCTGTGTTACTATATACATAACAGTAAGATTATGTAATTATTTGTACCCACTCATATGATTTATCCATCAGTTATAGTCATTCCACAAGTAATATACCCTGTGAGAATCTACTGAGAGCAAAACAGTTGAATATTATTGACAGCAAATAGTGCGCTTGATAATGTTAACAGTAAGCACCCTGCAACAACACAGTGATCACAGGAACAACAATAAGATGATTCAAAGAAAAGTCTTGAGCCTCTTTAAAGATTCATCTCTTTTGTTTCGTCTTCCAAAAATGTTTCCGCCGTAGACTCACGGGAGAAGGACGCCCTACCAGATTCTATTTTGGTACCTCCAGGCGGATAGGGGCTTTATTGACAACTCAATAAGAAAAGTTAATTAAAATACACCTAATCTTAGCGTACTACGACTAGAAATGTCCACCTCGTAGCTTATCATCGTTTTTCACTATCAAAGCATCTGTTCCAGCCTGTTTCCTAGGTATTTTCAATCAGGTTTTAATATATTGCGCGAATCCAACGGTGAGCAGCAGGTTGACATCATTGGGCGTTGGTGGTTCTGTTCCGTGTTCCTGGATTGATGATTTGCTGCCCCGCAATGCCTGCTCTCCAGCTTAATCGACCTCACAACACAACTCCAAATATGCCGTTCGCCGTCCATCTACATCGTCCACTTTCAAAGGGAATCCGCCATGGCGACTTTAGCTCAGCTGGATGAAAAGGCACGCCAGGACAGACCAAATTCCCCTTCAACTCTATTACCTCCTTCCACCGTCCCACCCCCACTACCACCCCGCGGCAACTCAGTCCCACCACCACCACCATATTCCTCAGATGACGACAGGAGGAGCAGACTGATATCAAAACAATGGCGGTCGAATGATCCCAGATCATCCTCTACCCATTCTATAGTACCTGCGGAGTCGGCAAGATTTGGTAGAGATGGACGCCGAACGTTACTCCTGGTCTATATTCACGGGTTCATGGGAAACGAAACCAGCTTCCAGAGCTTTCCGGCGCATGTGCACAACCTGCTCACAATTACGCTTACAGAGACACATGTGGTACATACCAAAATCTATCCTAGATACAAATCCAGAAAAGCAATAGATTTCGCCAGGGATGATTTCAGCAAATGGCAAGTCTGAGACTCGGGCGAAAGGTACTCTTACTAATTTTCTTCAGGCTGGAACCACACGAGGATGACAACACAGACGTGGTTCTGTTGGGTCATAGTATGGGAGGAATACTATGTGCAGAGATTGCGTTGATACCGGGCCGGCCTGCTACGGGCAAACCATTTTTTCATCGAATCCTAGGTACAATAAGTTTTGATACTCCCTTTCTAGGAATGCACCCTGGAGTGGTGGTCAGTGGGATAGGCAGTTTGTTTCGCCCAGCACCAGATCCTCCAGGGTCGAAGCCATCTCAGACCTTGACGACCGGAGAAAATACCCCCTCAGCGTCAACTACATCGATACAAACGAGCTATGCATCAAGCAGCGTCGGGTCAAGACTTGGTTCGGAAACTTCCACGCCGTTAAGTCCAGCACAATCCATTACCTCGCCCCTGGCTACTCCCGTGAATGATCCCTTCTACAACCCGCCATTCCCCAATGACGTCCGTCTACCAGAGAGAAAGGGCTGGACAAACATCTTACACTTCATCAACAAGCACTCAGATACGCTGACATCTGCGACAAAGCAATACGTGATGTCTCATTTGGAGTTTGGAGGCTGCTTAGCTGATTACCCGGGCTTAAAAAACCGATATGAGAAGATAAGATCACTAGAGGATGTGGACGGGCGATCGCATACTGGTCCTGGATATCGTCCACCAACTCGGCGAGTTAGGTTCATCAATTACTACACTGCAAGCACTGGGAGGCCTAAAGAGCCAAAGGAACCAAAGATACCACCTGGACAAATGAGAGACAGTGAAGGAAATCTGCAGCCAATTGAGGTGGAGATGCGGGACATGACCCTAACCTCTGCGAACGGAACATCTTCAACAGGCACTCCTAGGATCTCAGTCGAAGAACATAGCGGTGGAGCCATCACAGCAAAACAAGTCGAGGAAGCGCCGGATACTTCACCAATAGCGGCTCAGGTACAATCTTTAGGGGAAGGTTCGGGTGTGCAAAACGAAGTCCAAGAGAACGATATCCAGGATCCGCCAATGATGCGTCACATTGAATCAATGCCCATAGAGAATGATGATCCCTTCCCAACCCCACAGATAAGAGAAAATAGAAATGTTGATGAAGTCGTAACTACACCAGTTACACCAGCCGAACCAGCATTGCCAGCTTTGCCACCCATCCCAGCTATGCCTACAGAGCCAGATCCAATTGACCTCGGTATTTACACTGATAAAGACGATCGCAAGATTGCCGAAAAGGAGCAAAAGCGCTTAATAAAGGTCTATCAACAAGCGATAAAGGACCGTGAAAACGCAATCAGAGACCGCAAAAAGGTCGTTGAGAAGCGCGAGAAGAAGGCTCAGCAAGAAAGAGAGAAACAATTGAAAGCTGAAGAGAAGCAGAGACTGAAGTTGGAAAAAGAAGAAGAGAAAAGGAAGGCTACTATAAATCCAGAACCCCGAGAGCGGCAAGCTTCTACAAGCACTGGGATAGAGGTGAGTGAAAAGCCAAAGAGGGATAAGAAGTTCTGTATGTTGCCGCCTGAGTCGGGTGGGAAGAGGGATAAGTGCTGGGTGAGGGTTTACATGGAAGGGGTTGACGAAGTTGGGGCGCATTGTGGACTCTTCTTCCCCGGACCTCAGTATGAGAGTCTTGTTGGAGACGTAGGTGCGAGAATTGAGGCATGGGTTCGCGAAGATGCTAGATAGAGCAATACTGCCGATTATGAAGCTAATTATGAATGACATGGATCACAAAGATACCCCTAAATTAGTTTCCGAAGCAACAAGATAGAAATTTAAGGAACAAATACATCACATTTCAAAGTCTCATATCAAGTTCGTATCATCGTACATTATATGAATTTGGACGTAGTCCTGTTGGCACATCCACGGACCTTCTCTTCTTCTATTGATCAAGTGTCAGTATTTCCCAACTTCTTTGATACATCTAATAAAAAAGGCCTTTTTTCCTGTGGTATTCATGCTATAATTCCCCCTTCAACTTCTTCAAAATTAGCTACTATATTAAGGACTGTGTTCCTAGCCAAAACTTCTAATTCTATCGATGGTTATCCACTAGCTTCTCCTGCATTACTCAATTGGTTAAGATCATCAAATGACCCACTCATTGACTCAACGTCACTATTTAAACGGCGTTTTCAAGTGGCGTCCAAGTCCTCCAAACCGAAAGGCACTAAATAGTTCACCACATTTGAAAGACTAAAGAATATGTTTACGAGTAGTAAACATTTTGGGATCTTCCTCAATTCATTATTTTGACGAGCCTTCACCTCTCATAATTCTCAATATGACCAATCAAAACTCTTACTCCCTCCCCACCACCCTCCACACCTCTCCCAGCACCGCTGCTCCAAAGAAAGCATGGCGCGAGCGTCTGAACTTTAAATCTTCCAATGCCCCAAGCAGCAATACAGGCGCAAATTCAAGCGTGACCCAAAGCTCGGCTCAGGAAACCCCAGCACTGCGCCAAACATCGTCGGCAATGAGCAAGCCCGAAAAATGGTGGGAGGTGAAGCTGTTTCGCGGCATGATCAATGATATTAGAAGAAGAGCCCCATTCTACGTGAGTGATTGGGTTGATGCGTGGGATTATCGTGTGGTTCCGGCCACGGTCTATATGTATTTCGCAAAGTACGTTGCTATCCTAATAACAACCTTCAAGAAGAGCGAAAACTGATGATTGTTGTAAAGCATCTTGCCGGCGCTGGCTTTTTCATTGGATATGTAGGTCTTGCTCCTCCCGAGAGAGTGTCTTGGGATGAAAGCATGATAGGAGGGTGCTGATGACAAAAAATAGGTTTACGAAAACTAATATGAGCTATGGAGTAAATGAAGTATTGCTCTCGTCAGTACTAGGTAGTGTCGTGTTTGCGGTGTTCGCTGCCCAGCCTCTGGTCATTGTTGGTGTCACGGGACCGATTACGGTATTCAACTAGTAAGTCGGGTCTTGACGTGCAGTGACAAGGGACTGACGATGGTAGTACGGTCTACGATATTATGGTTCCCACTGGGGTTAATTATTTCTCGTTCATGGCGCTTGTTGGGTTGTAAGTTGCAAAAATGCGTTCCCTCTCACCCAAAAACTTCTGGGAACCTTTGTACAAAGATGACACACTGATTGTGTCCAAGATGGTCTATGGCAATGCACTGGTTCCTTGCTATAACCAATGCCTGCAATGCTATAAAATATGTCACTCGTTTCAGCTGCGACATTTTCGGTTTCTATGTTGCTTTTGTCTACCTACAAAAAGGAATCCAAGTCCTCACGCGTCAAGAATCGGGTGAAGGCTTCTATCTATCCATAGTCGTGTCTCTCCTGGTCTTAGCTATTGGTTACATCTGCGGCATGATTGGCCGGAGTCCGTTATTCCAACATTATGTCCGAGTATTCATCAAAGATTACGGCATTCCTCTAACAGTCGTTTTCCTCACCGGTTTCGTTCATATCGGCAAGATGGCTACAGTTTCCCTAAGCGTTTTGCCAACCAGCAAAGCCTTCTTCCCAACCATAGATCGAAGCTGGTTCATTTCCTTCTGGGAAATCCGCGTCAGCGATATTTTCATCGCTATCCCTTTCGCCATCCTCCTTACTATCCTCTTTTACTTCGACCATAACGTCTCCTCGCTCATAAGTCAAGGCACCGAGTTTCCCCTACGCAAACCCGCTGGCTTCCATTGGGATATCTTCCTTCTTGGACTCACTACCGGCGTTGCAGGGCTTCTCGGGATTCCAGCTCCCAATGGTCTCATCCCCCAAGCACCTTTTCACACAAGCTCTTTATGCGTCACCAAGGTCATTTCTGACCCTGATGAAGATGGCGCTAACAAGGGACATGTGATAACGAAAGTCGATCATGTAGTCGAGCAACGAGTCTCCAATCTCGCTCAAGGCTTATTAACCCTAGGCACTATGAGCGGCCCATTATTAGTAGTGTTACATCTAATCCCACAAGGTGTTCTCGCAGGTCTCTTCTTTGTAATGGGTGTCCAGGCCTTGGAGGAAAACGGAATCACCCTGAAGATCCTCTTTCTTTGCAAAGACCGCTCCCTCACCCCGGCTTCCGAGCCATTAAAAAGAATCGAGCGTCGAGCTGCCGTATGGGCATTTGTTGCGATCCAGCTCGTTGGATTTGGCGGCACGTTTGCCATTACGCAGACGATTGCCGCCGTTGGATTCCCAATCATAATCTTGCTGCTGATTCCGTTTCGCACCTGGGTTCTGCCCAAGTGGTTCACGGATGAAGAGTTGAGAGTTCTGGATGCGCCGACCGCGAGTCCGTTCACGATGATTAGTGTTGGCGGAAACTATGGTGAGGATGTTGATTTATCGGAAAGTACGAGTAGTGGTGCTTCCGGTGCTGGCACGGAAGGTATGTTGGTTGGTGAAGTAGATGCTGAGCAAGCAGCTGCAGAGAGAGGGGAGGGTGCTGGCGCTGGGATGAAGAGGAGAGATGAGGGAAGGAGAGACGAGGGCAGAAGAGGAAGAGGACAGGAGAGTATTGAAATGCAGAGCATTCCGGGAGTTAGCAAAAGGAGTGTGAGTCGTCAATCGAATTGAAGCATACGGTGTGGCTACTACACGTGATAATCACGTATAAGCCCACGGCTAGAGATTTATAGGAAAGCATGAGTAGAGAATATTAACATTTCTAAACCTCTCAAACACTGGAAGTGTATGGTGCTAAGATTTTACTGTGTGTATGTAATTCGAACTTACTTAATCCTCCACGCTGCGTAGACTATCTTGTTTATAAGAGTTGGATCAGAAAACCTCCCGCTTCAATAAGACCGGTTCGCATCCCTATCCAGAAACTGCTTTGCATTCAAAATCATAATTTGAGATTATGACCTCATATTAGCTTACATTATATCCAAGCTATGGTTTTCTTACCAAGATAGCCTCTAAAAATTGTGATCTGGACATCTCGAATTTCCGAAAGAGAACAAGGCTGAAGCTCAGCCTTGTATTTTACGGGTTGTCCACATAACTCACCTCAAACCTGATGCTATGTCCTCTCTAAGATATACCCTTTCTAAGACAGAAAATATAGAGAATATGGAGGTAAAGAATGCTGAGAACGAAGGTCCTCAGACTAAAAGCGCTGGCTCTCCACCGGGAGTGGTTCCACTCTATGTTTCATTCGATACAACCCATCTAGAACCCTATCTCCCACCCACCACCCTCCCTCCCCACCCCCAAGGAACAACACCAGCCCTTCCCCATGTAACTCTCACCTATGCCCAATCGCTCGACAGCCAGATCTCGCTCGCTCCCGGCACCCAGACCATGCTCTCGGGCCCGGAAACCAAAGCCATGACGCACTATCTGCGCACGAGACACGATGCCATCCTCGTCGGCGCCGGGACTGCAAACGCGGACAACCCGGGCCTGAATTCGCGGCTCGCGAACGGGGACGGGATCGTGGGCTTGGAGAAACAGCCGCGTCCCGTGGTCTTGGATTCTCGTGGCCTGTGGCGGCCGCGGAGGGATGGGAAGGTCTTTGAGTTGGCGAGGAAGGGCGAGGGAAAGGCACCGTGGTGGATCGTGGGAGCTGAAGGGCGCCTTGGGGATCGGCCGCCGGGGTATGATGAGGCTGTGAGGCTTGTTCGAGAGTCGGGCGGGTTGGTGTTGGAAATGAGAGAGGAGAAGGATTGGAAGGAGATCCTGGGCTTGTTGGCTGTAGAGGGCATCCAAAGTTTAATGGTGGAGGGTGGAGGGTCCATTATTAACGGTCTTTTGGAAGCTGTTAATCAGAAGTATGTCAATAGCGTCATTGTCACGATTGCACCGACGTATCTGGGGAAGGGAGGTGTGACTATTTCCCCTAATAGGACTGGACCAGTAAATGAGGCGAGGCTGGATGTGGTGAAGTGGATTTCTATGGGACAAGATGTGGTTATGGCTGGTCGAATAAAGGATACTAAGGAATAAGTATAAACCTCATTTCAAATATCAGCCCCAATCCTTAGGTCTAAGATATCGATGACTTGTGGCAGAGTCTAGACCATGTTCTCCGATTATGTCTATCCTCATGGACGACTCCCTTTGGAATTATAACAAGGTCTTTGTGGAGCCTGTGATGTTACAATGGCTATTCCTAGCCTCTACGGCATCACGTATAAAGATTCGACACCAAAAGCACACTCTAGATAGGCTTCATTAAAGTCCTAAGGACTTGTCTTAACGGCTGGTAATCTCAGCAAGCATGGGTATCCTAATTTCAACTCCAGAACACCACAAAGTCCGATCGTCTGAATACTCATGGTCTTCGAACAAGTCCAGATGTTATTCTCCCCGGTGATCAATTGCAGTGGTCGAACGGCTAATCATCAAACATTGATCTGCCCCTGATCTGGCACAGCCGATCCACTCGTGCATTTCCCAGAATCTTCCCATTCATCTCAGCAACTGTGCGGAAGTCGCTCTGGTACTTTGTCTGGCTCCAGATGTGGTATCCTCCCTTCAACTCCGGTCTCTGATCATCACTCTTCTTCAAAACCATCGCGACCACGTTCTGTAGCTCTCCCAAGCTGTAGATATCAGGGGTCCAGCAAATCTCCGCCCATTCACTGACGACATACTGGTCTGGATATCTCTTGGGGAGGTGAGATTTAAACCATGTCTCGTATGCCTTTCGAGTTCGCGAGAACATGCCACGAAGACCAATCAGAGCGCTCATGGGCATGAAACGGTCTCCACGGCTCGACTGTACAGCATTCCTTGCGAAAGCTAGTGGAAGTGTGATGCGAACAGGGATATCATGGGCGCGAGGGCGAAATACAAGGCTCGCAGCGCGGAATCGGTGGCAGGTGGCGGCAAAACATGCGACGTCGAAGTCGTCGAGATTGGAGATAATTTCCTCGATTGCCTCCTCAGGCATCATGGGAAGGCAAGCAAGCAAACTCCGAGCGCAGCTCACGACAGGATTGCGATAGAGTACGATTGCCATATGGATGTCACCTGGTGAATATACATTAGCTTTGTAAAGAGAGGTTTGGATATGCTGCAGAAAGGTGGACACAAAGAGAGGTATAGTATATCACAAAAGTGTGGAATTGAATACTCCTCTTGCGATTCTAGGAGATATCTTACCACGCGTCTCAACGCTAGATGCATCTTCAATAGCTTTATCATCGACTTCCTTGTCAGAAACTGTGATTCTTTGCTTTCCACCTTTGACAGCCAACTTTGAAAAAGCTGTGCAAAACTTCTTGGCCTGCTTCACAACGAGCTTCATTTTGTCAAGGTTTTTGGTATTGTTTTCTCGGTCAATTGCCTCTTCTAGATCCTGTTATTGTTAGTGTTGACCCCCCTCGTGATCTCGCTTACCCGAAGCGAGCCCCCTTCTCATGTAGGCGGCCTTGCATCTTTTGTTAGCTTTGAGAGTAAGACAACTTACTTCTCTGGGTCCCACCATCCAAATGTCCTCATACCAGTAGTGATTGTCGCCGTAGCGGTCTGCGCGTGCGTATGGCTGACGATTCCTAGAACGTGTCTGGCACAAAGGGTGGCCTCTCAACAGGTGCTCTGCCCGATTATCTAACTATTAGCAAAGGCATTCAATCTCACAAATCGCTGGTTTTGAGAAGTCATGGAACTGAGCCTGACCTTCTTCTCCGTTCTCGAATAGTAGGGTGGTTGGTTCGTTTCCCCTCTCAATAATTGGTTGTTTCAGACCGACTTTGATGGAGAGCATCGAAACCTTGGACTTTAGGGCCTGCATTGTGTCTTTTGCTTGAATGGGTAGACTTATAATCGCGTTACAGAAGCACGGTATCAAGTGATTAAGATCCAATCGAAAATATTGTCGGTCGTGGGAAGCGAATGGCAATAAGAAGGTCAGGCTTGCGCACTAGCTCCATTCCGCCAAGTAGCTTGCACTTTAATAGGGTTCTTCCTACTTGTTTGAGGTTTGAATTAACGCTGACATATTGCTACAGGCAATAAAATCACTTAAATATATCTTCGATGCAGCGGTCATTCCCCTACTTAAATAAGAACACTTGTGACTTGAATAGGTCCTTGTGAGCGAGGTGATTCAAATCCACCAATCTCAGTATTTCCAACAACCGACCGCTAGAATCAGATTTTGAGGTCCATGGCAAACTCTCAGTCAAGACCGCAAGAAAATGCTGGGAATTTGGCAGGAGATTCTTATGCACGTACGAACCCAAGAGGGAAACCCATCACAGGAACAGACTCGAAAATGCACCCATAGTTCTTTTTCAGGCCTGCCGCCAGATTCAGTTTCAAGGCGCATAGCTAGAAAAGCTGAGCAGCCAAGCCCTGAATCACGGATAGAAGTTGAGAATCTGACCCGGAATATTACTGTAAGATCATAGAAGTCTCTCAACCCGCCAATTCGAACAGCATTAGAAGAGCTTTTCTTAGTCCGTCACTTGCTTACCACCGAGCACAGTTATGCGTCCAAAGATCTGTACAACCAAAGTGATTCTGAAAAGAGTGGGAATTAGGGGGAAAAAACTACTTTTAATCTTGTTAATTTTGGCAGGACAGTGCATATAGTAAATAATAAATTATTTGTTGGTATTAATTAGATATATACCATCCACATCGCTGTTGGGAAATTCGAAGTACTTGGAAATGAAGCAAAGCTGATATCCTAACCCCTTTCAAAATATCTTGTCCCATATTCTCTTAGCCATACCAACTTGTGACTTTTCGGCTTCAATTGCCTCAACCTCTTTCCATTCTCTAATAGACTCTAGTTCTTGTGTGAAGGAGATATTTTTCATGGAGATGACCTTTGACTTCAACAGGATTTTGAAAACGATGTACAACACTAAGGATAATTAGCTATTCTGATCGCATCAATACGTGAGAGAAAACATACCAGAAAATATTGCAATGTTGAGGTAGCAAGTCAAGAAACTAGATGCGCTGAAGTTTCCAGGGAAGAAGACATCAAAGCCAGAAAATAGTACGACGAGGAACACCAACAGAAGAGTGATCCAAGCGGTATATGGTTGAAATGGGCTCTTGTATGGGAGATCTACACTCTTGATTAGTATAGTGTAGAGATATTTCATTAAGGTTGCTTACCTTCTCGAGAGATGCTCTGCTTCTTCAGAGCATAGAAGAATCTAAGGTAAGTGACTTGGATGACAATCCACCCGATAAGACCGGACACAGTGGTGATATTGAGAAACCATCCAAATACAATTGAGGAATTATTGCTAACAGTGAGATACACTAGAGGTGAGGGAAGCAGACTAAAGGCAACGGCCCAGAATGGAGTTCCCCAGCGATTGCATTGCAAAAATATCATAGGAGCGTGTCCGTCGGAGCTCAAACCGTACAGGGTACGAGAGGCGAGGAATATGCAAGCCGATCCACTGCTTATTGCGGAGGTCGTTACGACAGCGTTGATTATTGAGGGTAGGACTTTGATACCTGCTTCCTGGAAAGCGATGACGAATGGGGATTGCTGAGCCGTGCCCGTAGAAGTTTGGAGTTTGTCCAAGTTGAAAGGACTATCATCTGGTCAGTATTGACAGGAGAATACTTAATAGAAGATGACACTTACACAAGCAAGCCCACGACAAATATACTCAATACGTAGAAGAAGAACACTCGATAGAATGTCTTTTTCGTTGCTTCGGGGATTATCTTTCTAGGGTTTTGAGTTTCTGTTCCTGAAAGCGCCACCACTTGAATATTTCCATAGCTGAAAGCAGCACTGATCAATGAAGACCAGAACGCAAGGAATTTGCCGGTGTTGCCATCTACCAAGTAACTGTTGAACGCTCCGGGATTTTTCCAATAGCGAAAGCCAATTCTATCGTGATCTGGTCCTCCACCAAGATCGACAACAATGCCTGCAAGAATCAGACCGATGATCAAAGCAATCTTCATAGAAGCAAAGACCACTTCAGACTAGATAACTAATTAGCATGTGCAGGAGTTCCGAATTTAATTGAAGCTAACCTCTCCGTACAAACGGACACCACAGAAGTTCAAACCCGCAATTATTATAAGAAAGATGGTTATCCACACCGCCGGATTTACGGAGGTGTTCCAAAATTGAATTAAGGTAGCGGCAGCACTTAGTTCGGCCGGAACTGATATAGCCATCGTGTACCAGAAATTCCAACCAGTAGCTGCACCAAGGGCTGGTTCGATGAAAGCAGTTGCATGACGAACGAATCCTCCGGTAACTGGCATAAAAGCTGTGATTTCTCCAGTTGTATAGGAAACTCCCGCAGTGATAAGTCCCATGAAGATGTATGCCAAGAGCGCACCTACGGGGCCAGCTTTTGCAATTGTTTTCCCGGAACTGAGGAACAGACCAGTTCCCTGGAAGGAATTAGTTGATGCTTGATGAACAAACTGGATGACTACTCACAATCATTCCTGCAATTGCAATCATATTGATATGGCGAGCTCCCATGTTACGCTTCAGTTGCTCCTGCTCATTGATTCCTTCTTCCAAGTCCTGGACAGATACATCCTGCGCGACTGATCTCGGGCCTTTCAAGATTGATTTTTCCCCTGCATAGCCGACCGAAGGCGAAGAATGATTAGACATTGTGGTGTCTGGAATCCTGCTCGGAAGTTCAGAGCTTTTCAGTTGATCTCAGATGATAGTACTCCAGGATAGACACACTACACATCCTTACATATAAGCTTGACCGTCCCCGAGGTCTTATAGACTAGTCAAGGTGTCCACCGTTCTAGCCTTCCGTTTTATTTCCCACTACCATGTTGAGATAGGTACCGGCATTCTAGAGCTAAAGTGGGATATAATACGGGTTTGAACGCCGGTGCCACTCACTTTTTGTTGCCGAAAAGCAACCTAAGTGGGGGAGGTGGATAGTTCTATCTTGTGCTATTGTGTGGATTTCGGATCGCCTTAACTTTAATCGAAGCTACAATTAGCATTACTTCTCAGCATCAGATTTACCAAGTCTTGTATTCATTGATTTCAGAGACTTGGCTATTGATAACAACTGCGCCTGCTTGATATCAATTTTAACCTAATTTTTCCACCCTCTTCCCTAGTATTTGAATTCTACTCATAATACGACACCAGCTTTTGAGCCAAAATGGCCGTCTCAAATGTCAGCGCAGGACATCCGCCAAAAGGCAGGGCTAAAGCAGCTCATGTCAATATGATGACGGATACAGTGATAGCGAACTTGCCTCCAGAAGCTCTGAGAGCTGTGCTGCGAGGATTGTTAGGCTTCGAACAAAACTTGACTTCGCACTTCCACGATCTTGCGGCCAAGTATCTATTAGCAACGAAGCCGGCTTTTTCTCCTTCGGGGCTCTTTTGCAGGAGTAGTTCTGGCTTAGTGCCCACCAGTGTATTCTTTGAGACACAATGTCGCATTCGCTGTCTAATGGGCTGTGGATTCGGATTTGATAGCATTAGCACTTTAACGGATATTTTACGAGAACTATCGACCGTATTTCGCAAAGATGAATTGGTAGATGAAGAGCTTATCAGCACTCTTGCAGCCATTGATGGAGATATTGTGCAAGCAGTCACAGCTGTCCAGAAAGAGCTTCTAACGGGATCGGGTTCTAGACCTATGACTACTTCAGAGCAAGAAATTATCAAAGACCTTATAGATATCCAGTCTTCTTGGGTTACATTGCATCAAGATGCTGATTTGAAATTTGCGTTTGCGAGAGGATTCACGAGACTTGCAGAGTTTGAAGGACACGAAAGTATTCTGCCGCAAATGAGGCACACCGCAGCTCATTCATCACAAGCAATAAATCACATTTCCGAGACGGTACAGTTAGGAAGCTTGGAAGTTCCTAGGATGTTCGCTGGGCTTTGGCAATTTTCAAGTCCAGCTTGGGGTACAGCTTCAAGGACACAAATCAACACCCACTTTCGAAAACATGTTGATGCTGGTTTCACAGCCTATGGTGAGTAGTCAAATCTCCTAATCACATTTTCATTTATCTCCAATTGGTTGTCTACTGCGTACTGACAGACTCCTCTAGATATGGCAGATCACTATGGCGATGCAGAAGTGACTTTCGTAAGTATCCCACTTAACCATTATCAGCTATTAGCACTAAGTTCTTTTTAGGGACAATTCAGGGCAGAACAATCCGACAGGAGTGAAATATATTGTGCCACCAAATTTTGCGTCTTTGGATCTGTAGAGGTGTCTCCAGAGCTAATCGATACTAATGTCACTCAACGAGCCGCAAATGTTGAAGCTGAAAGTATCGAGCTACTTCAATTTCATTGGCAAGATGTAAATATATGCTGCAATTGACTTATTCAGGAGCTAACTTCGAGAAGTATGATGACCATCAGTATGTCAAAGCCGCAAAGTTGCTTGAGGGGCATCCAAAGGTTCAGAATCTTGGATTGTGTAATTTTGACACTCAAAGAATGGACGAGATAATGGAATCAGGCGTCAAAATTGTATCAAATCAGGTTCAGGTAAGAGGAGTCTGAGATAACTAATCACAATGGCTGTAAAAGCAGACCCTCGACTTGCTAACATGATTTCTAGTTCTCCCTGATCGACCTTAGGCCAACGTTTAAAATGGCAGCCAGCTGTAGAAAATATAACGTGAAGCTATTGACCTATGGCTCTCTTGTAGGTGCAATCTTGTCAAATTAACTAGAAGGAGTATAATATTGACAAATGAGTAGTGTGGTGGTTTCTTAGCTGATAAGTGGCTAAATGTTGCCGCTCCAAATCTATTCGACAAAAATATGACACCTAGTCACAGAAAGGTAATTCTCGCTCATTAAACTAAGAGAATGCAAGCTCAACAAATCATTTAGTACTTCGAGATGATCGAAGTTTGGGGTGGCTGGACATTGTTTCAAGAACTTTTGACAACCTTATCCACAATCGGCAAAAAGTACAAAACTTCGATTTCAACTACCGCCGTTAGATGGATATTAGACCATGATTATGTTGGTGCGGTAATCATCGGAGCACGAATGGGGATCAGTGAACATGTGGATGAGAACTTGGAGGTGTTTAATTTCAAGCTGGATGCAGACGACCAAGCTTCAATTCAGCAAGTTCTTGATAAATGTAATGCTCAAGACGTATTTGCTGAGATGGGAGATTGCGGTGCGGAGTATCGACAATAATAACTTGGATCTGTACATAGTATGCTTTGTTAATTATATCTACTCTTCATATACGGCCAAGGGAGTATAAGCTTTGGTACTCTATGATTGACGGGTCCTTAAAGAGGCCCTAGTGCACCTGAACCTACTAGGCTAGAAAGAAAGTGGATCAATAAAGGACATCCATCCATCACCCCCACTGTCGTCAGACCTTAGTGAGCAGATAAGTATAATAAGTAGGTAATCATTTTGTTCTAAATCTACTCTCATAGCCATTTCTTCATAGAATCAGCACCTAGCTCTAGTCCTAACAATCCGTCAATATTCTAGCAGTTTCATGGTAATATTGCATTCCGAGTTACTATGAGCAAGTCAACAGCCAAAGGCTTCAGGTGATTTCCCCAGCCTTTTAGTGAAGCGGAACAAACGAACTCAGATATATACAGTGAAATTGCTTGCCTAAATTGTCGTCGTGTGAAGATGAAATGCCGTCTCGGAGCTGCTGACACAGTTTGTGAACGCTGTACTCGAAAATCGATAGATTGTGTTTTCGAAAAACATCGTCGTGGCCGGAAACCTACCAGGTCTCTCCTTTCATTCGATCCCTCTTCAATTAACCGTGACTGATTCATAAATAGACCCAAATTAAAACTCCGAGAGTCTGAGAGCTCGTCAGCTTTGGTGGGGTACTCCGATGGTCCTGTTCAAGAACAGTCACCACAAGCACAGTACAGCCTTCACTCAGAGAGCCAAGAAAACACAATCTGGACATCCAGGACCAGGGCAAATGAATCTCCGGTTGACGAAAGATGGAACATCTCAGACAGCCTCCAGCCATCGAAGCTTCTCAGTAAAGGAGCCCAATCTGGGCACTTTTCGCTCCAAAATGTTCTCTCCATATCGAGTCTATTGACCAGCGACGGCAGTTCACATTCCGAAAGACAGAACCGGATATCTAGAATCTCATCAAATTTAGATGATCCTATTAGCTGCAACATCCTCTCGTATCCAACTGCCCTAGGACTTTTCGAAAAGTAATTCTCGTCACCATGACAGCAAATCTTGCCACCTTTAACTAACAGAAATCAGTTTCATGCGGAGTCTCAACCCATATATAAGCCAATTCGATCCATCTCTTCACAGTTTCATCTATATCCAGCAAAAGTCCCCTTTCCTTCTATCAGCAATTCTCTCTGCCTCGTCCAAAGCCTTTCATCCTCCACTTCATTCACAATTACAAGCTCATGCTGAGAAACTTCTTGGTAAAGCTTTTTCCCAAGGAGAGAAGTCAGTTGAAGTCGTACAGGCTATTCTGGTTTTAACGTATTGGAAGGAGCCAGAGGAGGCGAGGACATGGCTCCTGGTGGGATATGCGATTAGGATGTTTATCGAAATGGGCTGGCATAAACTGCCAGATCAAGATCACAGGGAGGAAGGAATGTCCGAGCAAGGAGAAAGAGAACTGAGGAATTTTCAAAGGACATGGTTGGTGTTGTTTGTATATGACAGAAGGTATGCGAGATATTCGTTGCAAATAAAAGGATTCGGAAGTTAATGCACAGGTATTGTAGCTTGAGCTCCCAGATGGGAAAGCCTTGGATGATAGAACAGAGCGATGTGGTTTACGACAGCGACACATGGCATACCCATGAACTCTCAGTCACGGGAGGCGACTTACTTCTGGTAGCTTTTGTACGCCTGCGCATGATGAGCAGCGAGATGCTCGATCTCGTTTTTCTCGGTCGTCCAGGATTACTTCGAAACCGACCTGAGACTTTATTGAAGCTTCTGAACTCTGAGATTTCCAGATGGGAAACAAAGTGGTACTCATTGTTTGACCAAGGTGATTTCTTTATCTACATGCATTTATTGCGTTGCTAATGTGCGTAGACGGCGCTTCTCCATGCCAACACTTTCTGGTCAAATTTTATGGCTCACATGTCCGCTTGTTACTCAACTCTTGCTCATTGCAAGATCTACCCAGTCAATGCAAAGATGGTATATCTCCATCAAAACAAGCCCTATGGCTTTGCTTCACAAGTGCTGTTGGTATGCTGGAGCTGATATCTCACGAATTTGGACCCTTGAAGTTGTTATATTTCGCACAGGATTCCGTTCATGTTATGACTGCTTATGCCGCAACATTTCTCATAAAGGTAATTCCATTCCTCTTAAAGAAAGTATCTGCCAAGTCTAATCTAATCTGCAGCTACTTCTCTCCGTCCCAGGCTTTCTTCGAGCAGATCTTGAGGTACTGGCTATAAATTCCATCCGAGACGCTTCAGAGACCTTTAAAAATCAGTGTGCAGCTCAGAAGACAGGCTGTGCAATGCAAGCTCGCTTCCTGACCAAAGTAGTCGACAACTACCAAGCGATGAAAGCTCAATCCAGCATACATCCTTCTCGTCCTAATAAGCCGACGCAGCAAGTCCCACCAGTTTCGGATAATACGACAAATTCGACACAACACAGCTCGAACCTCTTCCAGCGCTCGCCCAGTGGGAAGGAGCACGTGACCTCAGCGACCGAACGCAGTGCTCAACGAGAGGAGGAACAGCTAGATACTCAGCAGTCGCAATCGATGAGCAGCAATTACTCCTTCTCGGACAATGAGATGTGGGAGAAGATGTTTGCGGAGGCTGGGTTCAGGCTTAATGATGGGGTCTTCATGCCTGAAGTTATGACCCCATAGCCCAGACTTTGGGGTGTGAAGTGCCAAATTTGCCACAATCTAAGAGCCCGGCAGTAGCGGACCTGTGGCGTACTTGGAGCGATAGGTCCAATATTAAGAACGCCGGTAAGACGCCGGTAGACTGGTACGCCGACGAACGGAACAGTTGATAAATCACATCGCAGTACTTGTTGAATCTGTGAATCTGTGATAAGCAGCCAGTACCAAATTTTGAATAGACCAAGCCAAGAATATTCTCCTCGCTCAACACCATGGCTAACGATTCCTTTGAACTGTATGACTTGAAAGTGGAAGTCATTTGTCCGCCCGGGGAGAGGATCCTTTGCGGAGCAAATGAGGGTGACTATTTCACTTTAAAGGGTGAGATGCTATATCTCCCTCCTGGACAGGGTATTAGTATCTATAGTTTATGTGAGTAGCATCCATTTCTTTAAATTATCCTCGATATAAGATCTAGACTGACAAAAACGTTCAGCATCGGTCCTCCCTTTACTGGCCGCCAAACAACGGAAGACACATCAGCACGACTGGATGTCTTCGGATGGACTGATCGCGTGTCCGGATCCAAATTGCAAATCGGTGTTGAAAATCACAAGGACGGGTTTAACCACTTTCAGTCACGCTGAGACAACGGTCGTTGGATTGGAAGGGAACGTATGAGGAACAATTCCTTTAGGTAGGGCCTGGGGCCCTGGGAATTAATAGTCTAATGTTGATGCTTCTCAAGACCAACTGTTGGCGAGAGGACTATTTTAGTTCTAAGCATCGAGGCAGAATATCGACACCACGTAAGATTCTCGACCTTTGAACGCTAGATGGCCTCTGCCAGCCATGTTCTGAAGTCCATTGAACGACTGCCTTGGGTTGGCATAAAAGAGAGCTATATATATTTCAATCAACCTATGGATATACACTTGACTTTTCTTTCTATAAGCATGACAAATCTCAATCAAGTGATTCCCAAACCAAAAGAGTCACATGTGAATAGCTTCTTCCCGCTCTCTTCTTAGACAAGCACCGGTGATTCAAGTAGTTGCCGAATCGGTACCCCGCTACCCCTCATAGAAATATCAGTCAGTGGGGAGCGATTGTGGCTGATACTAGATTGTCCTGGATCTATCATGCCCGGTGTTCAGCGACCCCCCAAGACACCGATCCTCCGGCTATGGCGATTTGTTTCAATTGTGTGGCTCAATGCCACCCAGAAACATTCAATAGCTCAAGATAGCAATGCTGTAGCTAGATAAGCACGGAGCCGGTGTCTCAATTCGTAAAGCATCCAAGCTGCTGAAAGCTTAGCTTATCAAGTGAGTCCGTTCTTTGAAGTTTTATAGTCTTGTATTATATATATGAACGGGCGTATATATTACACGTGTTCATGTGAGTTTATATGCAGGATCTCTAGGTCATGTAGCGCAGAAATATAAGCCCTCTGGAAGCTGAATCAAATAGTTACATAGAGAATCAGTATCAATTGTGGTCTAGAAAATGTAGAGCTACAACAAATGGTATCAAAGAGAACGCAAAATACTCGCTAATTGAGAAGAATACAATAATCAATACATCAACCTCGGGAATCGAACGTACACTTTCTCTGTTTATTGATCAATCCAAAAGTCATCATCAAATTCTGTCCCCACCAGCTCCTCCCAGTATCCCTCAGGTCCTGCAGGGGGATATAGAGATAGACGAACTCCTCCGTCACCAGAGTTCTCCTGACATTCTTCTCTATTCATTGAAATTGAGCCAGTTAACTCTAACCTGTCAATGCTTTCTTCAGTGGTTGCTAATGAGCCATACTGTCTCGGTAGTATCGGTGACTCTAGATGAAATGTGTTGCCTTCCTGGCCGGTTCCTTCGCCGGTTCCTACTCTAGGACCAATATATGGAAGCGGCTTGTTATAGTGACAAGCCGACGGCGATTTCACTATACGAAGCGGCGCGACGGTACAATCGCTGGGTGCACGACTTGAGTGTAGAACATGCATGCTTGCTGTGAGGTCGGACATTTGGTCACTTCTTCCAGCGTTGGAAGAGAATAGACCTGCGGGGTAGAGATCAGGTTCGTGCGTGATATGGGCTTCTTTGGGGGTCCGGGGGAGCTGCTTTTTGTATAGGGGTCGGAAGGCATCTTTGCTGCTTGGGGAAAGTTGTCCACTGGTATGTGCAATGTCCTTGTGAGGTGTTTCTGGTGACCCACATGCAAATAACCGATCTATATGAAATCTTGGACTTTCTATTTTGTTTTTAAAGGCTGGAAGTAGGACAGGTCGTGAAGCGGAGGCCACATTCTCCTCCACGTTACCAGGGCAGTGAAATGATCTTGAGGCTATCGGATCTCTTCTTTCTTTCATATTCTTGTACACAAGATTGTGGTGCACCATCCATTGATGCAACTAACGTAGGTTAGCGTTTGCGTAGCCATTGGTATCAAAATTACTTGGGAGCAACATGCAAACTCCAAAATTTAGGAAGCTAGGCGAGGGTCGCAAAAGTTGAGGCGCGAGATGAATGCACGTACTGTTTTGAGTCCAAAGACAATGGCGATAATGAGTCCGAGAGCTCCAATCACACAGCCAAGAACAATTCCTATTCTCGCTGCTTTACTGAGTCCGCGTTCAATAATATCGCCAGGTCTTAAGTGTGATGATATACTAAGATTTTCTGTAGAGCTCTCTGTGGGAGCAGGATGCCGCAAGGGTGTACTAACACTGGTGAGATCATAAGTATTAGTTCGTGAGCCAGGTCTAAATTCAGCGGACCTGTATCCATCAAGTGGATATGCATATGCCTGAGCACCAGAAGTTGTTGCTATCCATGTTGTTGTACCCAACAAAGTGGTGCTATCGTATGCAGTGATATCGATTGTCTGGCCCATTTTTATATCAGTGTAACAAGTGCCACCTGCAGCTGGTCGATCAAGGGGGGCATCCGAGCGGTTGCCTAGTCCATAACCACTACTATATGTTAGCATTAATTACATATTTGAAGACCTGACACCTCACCTGGGACAGCAAGCAATATAGCCGGACGATGCGCTAAATGCTATGGTGTAATTCTCGGGGCATACCAAGGGATCAAAGGTAGAAATAAAGACCCTTCCCTGATCATCTCGGACTATATTATCTATGAATTCCTTGGGATAACAAGATCCAATTGTCGAACTAGGAACCGGGGCCGGAGCATTGAGCCATAACTCATCTTTCAGCATTCCCAGCATTGTCAAATGGTTTTCCGTACAACTGGGTGGAGCAACGAATGTAGTGGTAATTGCAAGTGGGGATGCTGTAAGAAGTGTGCCTGCAGCGACAGATGTCGCTGTAGGAAGAAGTGAAATTATCATTACTATTTTATTTTGTCATATGATTGAATACAAAGACAGATTGAAAAGAAAAGAAGAATGGCAATCAGTATACATTGAGAGAATAGTAGGTGAAGATCTTCTAAAGCCTGATAATAGTACTTCTGACCTTTGAAATATGAGTAGTCAGTATGAAACGCTAGCAGAGAAGTAGACGCTCAGACACGAGGCTGCATGCTTTCTATAGTCTGTGAGTAAGTGAGTAGAATCTGCAAGCCTTTCACACGCGTATCGAGTTCTTGGGGAACAAAAAATAAAGGACCCCCAACACTGAGACTCCCTTCAAGGTCAACCCCAAATTCCTAGGTAGGATCAAACCAGATCAAATAAAATCTTGGAATCGGGGAAAGCCATAGCAGACGGAAAAGGTCACACCAAGACGTGAGTCAGCGGTTTCAAGTGATTGTATTTGGCAAGCTCGGCCAGCGAGGCAGAATGTATGCTGCCTACAAAGCTAAAGCCAATGAAAACTGATCAATTTAGGAGGCATGCATCCATATCTAATATCCGACCTCTTTTTTGGGACGAATATCTCTGGATATATGGCTAAAGTGAGACTGAGAATCCCAAAAGGCAAAAGGATGTATACGAGGTGGTGAAAACCTAATTAGAAATGATATGCAAGTAGCACATGGAAGATCAAGGGGAT
>Ga0247810_10000821_pt1 | contig 25270 bp, 16 predicted proteins | sample UWRJL119311C1_FD_179918 | JGI IMG/M metagenome (GOLD analysis project Ga0247810, IMG submission 179918) | Plant litter microbial communities from Arlington Agricultural Research Station in Wisconsin, United States - UWRJ-L119-311C-1 | ecosystem: Environmental > Terrestrial > Plant litter >... | reverse complement strand
ACCATTTTTTTTAAGATTGAGTCTCTTTCCCAAATCGTAGATTCAATAATTTTTGACACATTTTCGATCTGATTTCAGATTTGAAGAGGGTAGCTATTGAGAATGCTGTAATTCTCAAAAAATAATTTAAAAACACGCAATGTTTAAGTACTGGAATTCGTTTTCTAGTGTCTTTACATTTTTTTCAAAAACTAAAATAGTAAGCTTATGTATGTAGTAAAAAGAGATGGCCACAAGGAGCCGGTAATGTTTGATAAGATTACAGAAAGAATCAAAAAATTGTGTTACGGGTTAAATGAACTCGTAGATCCTGTGAAGGTAGCCATGAGGGTTATCGAAGGATTGTATGACGGAGTTTCTACATCTGAATTGGATAATCTTGCGGCAGAAACGGCAGCTTCTATGACTATTGCACATCCTGATTATGCGCAACTGGCAGCACGTGTGGCAATTTCAAACTTACACTCTAATACTAAAAAGTCGTTTTCAGAAACGATGAAAGATATGTATCATTACGTAAATCCAAGAAATGGGCAAGACGCTCCATTACTTTCGGATGAGGTGTTTAAAGTGATTCAGGAAAATGCAGCTTTCTTAGATTCTCATATCATTTACACAAGAGATTTTAATTACGATTACTTCGGATTTAAAACTTTGGAGCGTTCGTATTTGCTAAAAATTAACGGAAAAATTGTTGAGAGACCACAGCATATGTTGATGCGTGTTTCGGTTGGGATTCACTTAGACGATTTAAAATCGGTAATTGAAACGTACGATTTAATGTCTAAAAAATATTTCACTCATGCAACACCAACGTTGTTCAATGCGGGAACTCCAAAACCTCAAATGTCTTCTTGTTTCCTTTTGGCAATGCAGGATGATAGTATTGACGGAATTTACGATACTTTAAAACAAACGGCTAAAATCTCGCAATCAGCGGGAGGAATTGGTCTTTCTATTCATAACGTTCGTGCGACAGGATCTTATATCCGCGGCACAAACGGAACTTCAAACGGAATTGTGCCGATGTTGAGAGTATTCAACGACACAGCTCGTTACGTAGATCAGGGTGGTGGAAAACGTAAAGGAAGTTTTGCGATTTACATCGAAACCTGGCATGCTGATATCTTCGATTTCCTTGATTTAAAGAAAAACACAGGAAAAGAAGAAATGCGTGCAAGAGATTTATTCTTCGCGATGTGGACATCCGATTTATTTATGAAACGTGTTCAGGAAGATACTACTTGGACCTTAATGTGTCCAAACGAATGCCCTGGATTGTACGATGTTTACGGAGATGAATTCGAAGCAATGTACACGGATTACGAATTTAGAGGAAAAGGTAGAAAAACCATTCGTGCACGTGAATTATGGGAGAAAATCCTCGAATCACAAATCGAAACAGGAACTCCTTATATGTTGTACAAAGATGCGGCCAACCGTAAATCAAACCATAAGAATTTAGGAACAATTCGTTCTTCAAACTTGTGTACTGAGATTATGGAGTACACATCTAAAGATGAAATTGCGGTTTGTAACTTAGCTTCTATTTCATTGCCGATGTTTATTGAAAACGGAAAATTCGATCACGAAGCACTTTACAATGTTACCAAACGTGTAACCCGTAACCTGAACAAAGTAATCGACAGAAATTACTATCCGGTAAAAGAGGCAGAAAATTCTAACTTACGTCACCGTCCGGTAGGATTGGGAGTGCAAGGTTTAGCTGATGCTTTTATCATGTTGCGCTTGCCGTTTACAAGTGATGAAGCTAAAGTATTAAACCAGGAAATTTTCGAAACGTTATACTTCGCAGCCGTAACCGCTTCTATGGAAATGGCGAAAGAAGAAGGTCCATATTCTACATTTGAGGGTTCTCCAATGTCTAAAGGAGAATTCCAATACAACATGTGGGGAATGAAAGATGAGGAATTATCAGGCCGTTGGGACTGGGCTTCCTTAAGAAAAGAAGTGGTAGAACACGGAGTTCGTAACTCATTGTTAGTTGCACCAATGCCAACTGCTTCGACTTCACAAATCTTAGGAAACAACGAAGCTTTCGAACCGTATACATCAAACATTTACACACGTCGTGTATTGTCTGGAGAATTCATTGTAGTAAATAAACATTTATTGCATGATTTGGTAGACAGAGGTTTATGGAATGAGACTTTGAAACAAGAAATCATGCGTCATAACGGATCTGTTCAAAATATTGATGTGATTCCACAAGATCTTAAAGAACTATACAAAACAGTTTGGGAAATGTCGATGAAAGATATTATCGATATGTCACGCCAAAGAGGTTATTTTATTGACCAATCGCAATCGTTGAACTTGTTCATGCAGGATGCCAACTATTCTAAATTGACGTCAATGCACTTTTACGCCTGGCAGTCTGGTTTAAAAACAGGTATGTATTACTTGAGAACAAAATCAGCAGTTGATGCAATTAAGTTTACATTAAACAATGACAAAAAAGAAGAAACACCTTCTTTAGTTGCTGCGGAAACTGAAGAAATCAATATTGAGGAATACAAAGCGATGTTGCTAAAAGCACAAGCGGCAGGTCCTGAGGATTGTGAGATGTGTGGGTCTTAATTTTTTTTTAGAAGAAAGAAGATAGAATAAAGAGTAAAGATTTATTCTGAAGTTAATAAAAAGCAGTTATTGTAATGATAGCTGCTTTTGTTTTTTAGGAGCTATTTCCCGCTTTCCGTTGCAATCTTTTTATTTTTAAAGAAAAAATAAAAAGGATTTCCACTTCAATCGGGGCTAAATATTCGGTTTTATAATAAATTTATGTTCAGAGTTTGTCATTCCGAGGAACGAGGAATCTTCACAAGAAACTCGACAAAGATTGATGATTAGCATTGTAGAGTTTCTTGCGAAGATCCTTCCTCCGTCAGGATGACAAAACTGATAGGAAAATTATTTAGTATTAATAACTTTAACCTCTGGAAGTATTAATAAACTCTGAAAATAATATTTTCAATCAAACAAATTATTCAAAAAATCCAAATCTGGATTAATGATTTTAATTAGTTCTAATTTTTTATTTCTACCCCAGCCTTTTGTTTCTTTTTCACGACTAATAGCTTCCTGAATCCAGGTGAATTTTTCATAATACAGCAAAAACTCAACGTTATATTTTGAGGCAAAACTTTTATTTCCGTTAATAATGTTTTCTTTATGTTGATTTAAACGAACGCTTAAATTGTTGGTTACTCCGGTATAGAAAACAGTTTTTGATTTGTTTGTTATGATATAGATGTAATAAGTGTGATATCCTTCTGATGATTGCATACTGCCAAAATAGTATTTTTGTGCTAGTTACAAAATAAATAAAGAAAGATTTTTCTTAATATAATGTGTTTTTGTGTACAAAGAAACTATTACGATTGATCAATATGCGGAGTTTATTGCGAAGATTCCTCGTTCCCCGGATATTACAATATTCATAACAATTTTTTCGTTAATAATAAAGACTATTAAAGTCTTAGAATCTTAAACACTTGGAACCTCACAAAATCCATTTAAACCTTTCCAAAAAAACAAAGTCTTATTTTAAATAATCTTCGCATTATGAAAAAAAGCAATCTTTGGTCGTTACGATTGGGCTTCTCAGGAAAGGAAGCTGCTAAAATTAAAAAAATAGGATTAGAAAAATTTCTAAAGAAATCTTATAATTCTAAATTTGATACACAACTTCCTGCTTTTTTACAAGACTGGCCCAAAACAATTGCTGAGTTAAAAGAATATAATGAGTATGTAAAAAAATTGGATCGTGAAGAAAGAAATAAAATTCAAAAAAAAGCAACTAACACTAGAGAGGAATTAAGAAAATGGTGGATTGCAAAAATGCAAAATGAGGAATTCCCATTGCGGGAAAAAATGGTTTGTTTTTTGCACAATCACTTTGTGGTAAGCTCTAATAAAGTAACTACCAGTTATTGGATTTACCAGCACAACATGATTTTACGGGAAAATGCTTTTGGAAATTTCAAAGAAATGACCAAACAGATGGTAAAGTCGAATGCAATCATAAAATACCTGGATAATGTCGATAACAAAAAAGGCAAAATCAACGAAAACCTAAGCCGCGAATTACTGGAACTATTCACGATTGGAATCGGGAATTATACCGAAGAAGATGTTAAAAACGGTGCAAAAGCCTTGGCCGGATTAAATAATGGTGATGAAGGTGCCGTTTACAGAAAAAACACAGAAGATAATAGCAACAAAACCTATTTTGGCAGAACAGGAAACTGGAAAGCCGATAATTTGGTCGATATTATTTTCGAACAAAAAAACATTCCATATTTGATTACACGAAAAATCCTAAAATGGTTTCTTTACGATACCCCATCAGAAGAATTGGTTAAATATTATGGTGATTATTTCAGAAAAGTCAATTTTGAAATCGCACCATTGCTTACGAAGATCTTTACCGAAGAATATGCAAAGGATATTTCGGGCAATAAAATCAAAGATCCGTTGGTTTATATTTCACAGCTCATTGACGAATTACAATTGAAGGATTATGATGAGGCAATGATTGTCGCCTTTCTAAAACAACAAGGAATGGATTTATACAATCAGGTTAATGTGAAAGGCTGGGATGGAGGAAACTCATGGCTGACTTCGCAGGTTTATCTGCAGCGAAACAACACTTCTGATTTATTATGCAGCGGTCGAAGTCTTTCAAAAAAAGTGCCTAATATGATGATGGGGGAAGAAAATTCAAAACCCAAAAAAGAATTGGAAAAAAGAGAAGTCAGGATTAATTATGATTTTGAAGGAAACAATAAAACCATCATTACCGAATTATCCAACAGGCTATTATTTACTGTAAATGAATCAATGCAAAAAGACATGGAGAGTTTGCTTAAATACGATTTTGATCCAAAAGATCCCAATGCCAATTTTGCGGTAATTCGTTTGTTTAATTACATCACCAAACTGCCCGAATATCAGTTGATTTAAACGCACAACTATGAACAGAAGAAATTTTCTAACCTTAACAGGAACTTTTACTGGCGGAATGCTGGTACTTCCAAGCTTTTTGCATGCTTTTGGTACGCAGGATAGTCTTGTTATTGGCGAACAATGTTTGGTGTTTATTCAGCTCAACGGAGGAAACGACGGATTGAATACTTTTATTCCGTACGAAGATCCTTTGTATTATGAATTCAGAACCAAAATTGCACTTAATAAAGATGCAGTTTTAGGTAAAAATAAAGGAATGGCTTTTCATCCTGCACTAAAAGATTTTGCCCAGATGCAGCAAAACGGAGATTTATCGGTAATCCAGAATGTGGGGTATCCGGAACCGGTTCGTTCTCATTTCCGCAGTCAGGAGATTTGGCAGACTGCTGCAGATTCCAATAAATATATAAACGAAGGATGGCTGGGACGTTATTTGGATTTGCAATGCCACGATCATCAGCCAACTGCAGGAATTAATCTTGATTCGATAGAAAATCTGGCTTTAAAAGGATTGGAACCGAATACAATTACGGTAAAAGATCCGGATCGCTTTAAGATAAAATCAAATAAAGAAAATGAAAAACTATCGGATAATCCACAATTAGATTTTGTTCGAAAAATCGCCAATTCAGTTGTTGAAGGATCAGATGATATTCAAAATGCGCTGAAACAATCGAAAACAGAAATCAGTTATCCAAAAACAGGATTGTCTAAAAACCTGGAATGGATTGCCCGATTGGTAAAAGGAAATTTAAATTCGAAAGTATATTACACATCACTTGGCGGATTTGATACGCACGATAATCAGCTTTCTATCCATGAAAGAAAATTGACAGAACTAAATGATGCGGTGTTTAGTTTTTATACTGATCTGAAACAGGCTCAATTGCTTCAAAATGTTACTATTGTGGTGTTCTCTGAATTTGGAAGACGCGTCAAAGACAACGGAAGCGGAACCGATCACGGAACTGCGGCACCAATGTTTGTGATTGGAGGAAGTAATAAAGGAACAATTTTAGGAAATAATCCAAACTTAGCCGACTTAGACAATGGCGATCTAAAACACCAAATTGATTTCAGGTCTGTGTATGCCTCATTGTTGCAGCAAAAAATGGGCTTTGATTATTCAAAAATCGGAATTAAGAATAATCCGGTTTCAGGATTGTTTTAGTTTTCTCAGGAGCTATTCCCGCTGTACGTTTCAATCTTTTGTGCCGAACACCGTCACAAAAGGATTTTCACTTCCATCGGGGCTAAAAAATATTCTAGTTTCAAAACCAGCTTTGAAAAAACTAATGAATTCCAGAATCTCCTTCAAAACCAATGGCATAATCTCATTTTTGCCTGATTTACTAAAATATCATACAAAACGGCTTTAATTTGTTAAGAAAACCTTTTTTGTTTCATAAAATGCAATATTTTTTTTGGTGCAGTTAAAATAATTTATACATTCGCACAGAATTTAAAAAATAACACAAACAAAATGGCAACTAACCGTTTTTATTTTAGCAACAACTTTTATTTCTTCTTTAGTAGAAGTTAGGATTGTGCTATGGTTATTTGAGAAAATTAAAAGACAAATAAAACTAATATACAATCCTGATGAAAATCAGGATTTTTTTTTGACTATATGACAACTAAAATTGCAATACAAGGTATCAAAGGATCTTTTCATCATCAGGTAGTGAAGGAGTATTTTTCTGAAAGCGTGGCTATTGATGAGTGTTTATCTTTTGAAGAATTGGTTGACAGCCTTCTTTCCGGAAAAACGGATCAGGCGGTTATGGCAATTGAAAATTCGATTGCAGGACCAATTATTCCGAATTATGCTTTGATTGACAAGAATAATTTACACATAATAGGAGAACATTATTTAAGCATTCACCAAAATTTAATGGCTTTGAAAGGTCAGAAGATTGAAGATATTAAAGAAGTTCATTCACATCCAATGGCATTATTGCAATGTATGGATTTTCTGAAACAATATCCAAACATCAAATTGGTTGAAGACAAAGATACAGCTGAAACAGCCAGAAGGATTGAGCAAAATCAATTAACCGGAATTGCAGCTATCGGAAGCAGAACGGCATCTGAAATGTATGATTTAGAAATTCTGGCACCGGAAATTCAGACAATCAAAAATAATATGACCCGTTTTGTGATTATAAAAAAGCAAAATTCATTTTTACCGGAAAGCGAAATCAATAGGGCTTCGATCAAATTTGAATTGGATCATAAAAGAGGAAGTCTCGCAGCAGTTTTGAATGTAATGAGTGACTGCAAACTGAATTTGACGAAAATTCAATCGCTTCCAAAAATTGAAACGCCCTGGAAATATTCGTTTTTCGTAGATGTGACATTTGAAAATTACGAAGATTACTCGAAAGCCAAATCATTATTGAATATTATGGCAGAATATTTTAAGGTGTTAGGAGAATATAAAAATACAAAACCTTTAAGTGAGTCTTAAAGTTTGAAAGTCGAAAGTTAAAAGTCAACAAAAGAAAGCTTAAAGCATACAGCTTGAAGCCTAAAGCAAAAAATAATGATTACAACAGCAAAAAGATTAGACACAGTTGAAGAATACTACTTCTCATCAAAATTGAGAGAAGTTCGTCAACTAATGTCTGAAGGAAAATCGATCATCAATATGGGAATCGGAAGCCCTGATTTGAGTCCGTCGAAAGAAGTTATTGAAGCAGTAGCTTCGGCAATTTTGGATGAAAATGGGCATGGTTATCAGAGCTATCAGGGATTACCGGAATTGAGAAAGGGAATGGCCGATTTTTATCAAAATCAATTTGGTGTTGCGTTGAATCCGAATAATGAGATTTTACCTTTGATGGGTTCGAAAGAAGGAATTATGCATATTTCTTTAGCTTTTTTAAATGAAGGCGATCATGTTTTGATTCCGAATCCGGGTTATCCGACTTATACTTCGGTAACTAATTTGGTTGGAGCGGTTCCTGTTTATTATGATTTGAAAGAAGCAAATGCCTGGGAACCGGATTTTGAAGCTTTGGAAAAATTAGATCTTTCGAAAGTAAAAATTATGTGGCTGGGTTATCCGCACATGCCAACAGGTGCGAGAGGAAGTTTAGCATTATTTGAAAAATTGGTTTCTTTTGCTAAAAAACACAACATACTATTGGTCAACGATAATCCGTATAGTTTTGTTTTGAATGATAATCCGATGAGTTTATTGCAAGTTGAAGGAGCAAAAGAAGTGGCTTTAGAATTAAATTCATTAAGCAAAACATTCAACATGGCAGGCTGGAGAGTTGGAATGGTTTTAGGAAATCCTGAAATTATCGATGCAGTGCTGAAAGTAAAAAGCAACATGGACAGCGGAATGTTCTACGGAATCCAGAAAGGTGCAGTTGCGGCGTTGAATTGTGATAAATCATGGTTTGAAGATCAAAACAAAATTTACAGACGCCGAAGAGAATTGACAGAAAAACTGGCAGAAAAATTAGGCTGCAAAGTTTATGCAGCAGGAGTTGGACTTTTTGTCTGGGCAAAATTGCCGGAAGGAATCGAATCAGCAGAGAAGTTCATTGACGAAATATTATACGAGAAACATATTTTCATCACGCCGGGAACGATTTTCGGAAGCAACGGCGAAGGGTATATCAGATTCTCGTTGTGTGTGAAAGAAGAAAAAGTACAGGAAGCGATTGATCGATTTTAGTTATTAAGATTTTAGAATCAAGAAACAAGAGTCAAGATTTTAGACTTTAGATTGCGAACTTTGCGTAAGTCCTTGCGGACATTGCGGTTAAGAAACAAAAAAGAATTATGAAAGTATACGTAATAGGAATAGGGTTAATAGGGGGCTCGATGGTGCTGGACATCAAAGACCAACATCCTGATTCGACCATTTTTGGAATCGACAGCAACGAAAAACATTTGCAGGAAGCAATTGATTTAGGCGTTATCGATCAGGCGGGAAGCTTTGAAGATTTGGCTGGAGCCGATTTTGTAATTGTTTCGGTTCCGGTTGATGTGGCACTGGTTGTTTTGCCAAAAGTATTGGATATGGTTGGAGATAAAACAATTGTTTTTGAAGTAGGTTCGACTAAAAAACCAATTTGTGATGCCGTTGCCAGTCATCCTAAAAGAAGAAATTTTATCGCCACGCATCCAATTGCAGGAACAGAGTTCTCAGGACCATCGGCGGCGATAAGAGGTTTGTTTAGAGGAAAGACAAACATTATTTGTGAAGTGGAAAAAACCACTTTTAAATTGCAGGAAAAGGCGTTGCAGCTTTTTAACGAAATCGGAATGAGGATTCGATATATGGATCCGACTTCGCACGACAAACACATTGCTTACGTTTCGCATTTGTCGCACATTAGTTCGTTTATGCTCGGAAAAACAGTTATGAATAAAGAAAAAGACGAACAGGATATTTTTGATATGGCGGGAAGTGGATTTGAAAGTACCGTTCGTTTGGCTAAAAGTTCGCCGGCTATGTGGACACCGATTTTTAAGCAAAATAAGGAACACGTTATTGAAACATTAGAAGAATATATTTCAAATCTCAGTCGGTTTAGGGATTTGCTGAAAGAAGAAAATTACAATGCCATTTTTGAAGAAATGGAAAGCACAAATAAAATAAAAGAGATATTAAACGGATTAACAATTAAAAAGTAAACTAGAATAAAGATGGAAAATAAGAAAGAAATGAGAAAGTGGTTAGAAGATTTCAATTTAAATCACCCACTTGTGATAGCTGGACCTTGTAGTGCAGAAACGGAAGATCAGGTTTTGAAAATTGCTCATGAATTGAAAGATTCAAAAGTTAGTGTATTCAGAGCTGGAATCTGGAAACCAAGAACGCGTCCGGGAGGATTTGAAGGTGTTGGAGAAATTGGTTTAAAATGGCTGCAAAAAGCAAAAGCTGAAACTGGTTTACTAATGGGAACTGAAGTTGCGACTGCAGCGCATTGTAAATTGGCTTTAGAGCATGATATCGACGTTTTATGGGTTGGTGCACGTACAACTGCAAATCCTTTCGCGGTTCAGGAAATTGCTGATACTTTGAAAGGAACTGATAAAATCGTTTTGGTTAAAAACCCGGTAAACCCAGATTTAGCTTTATGGTTAGGTGGTGTTGAGCGTTTACACATGGCTGGAATTGAGAAATTAGGTGTTATTCACAGAGGTTTCTCTACTTACGAAAAAACAAAATACAGAAACATTCCAGAATGGCAGATTGCTATCGAATTGCAAAATAAATTCCCTGATTTACCATTAATCATCGATCCATCTCACATTACCGGAGATCGTAAAATGATTTTCGAAGTGACTCAAGAGGCTTTAGATTTGAATTACGATGGTATGATTATCGAAACGCATTACGATCCGGACAACGCCTGGTCTGATGCTGCTCAACAAGTTACTCCAGATGCTTTGAAACAAATCATTAAAGATTTGACTATCAGAAAAACAGATGATACTACAGATGAGTACAGTTCAAAAATGACTAAACTAAGAGCTAACATCGACGTACTTGATGCTAACTTATTAGAGTTATTAGGAAAACGTATGAAAGTGGCTGACGAAATTGGTCAGGTGAAAAAAGATGCCAACGTAGCGATTCTTCAAAATAGCCGTTGGAACGAAATCTTAGGAAAAATGATTTTGGAAGGTGAGAAAAAAGGTCTTACTGAAGAGTTTGTTTTGAAAATGTTCAAAGCGATTCACCAGGAAAGTATTGGTCACCAGGAAAAAGTTTTGAATGCATAAATTTTTTAAACCATATAAGTGATATAAGTTAATATAAGTTTTTTAAAAATTTGTTATTGATTTTTATTATGTCACAGATGTGATTTGAATATTCTAAATAGAATCTCCATCCCTTTTAATATAAGGGTTGGGGATTTTTTTATGAAATTAATTGAAGTTGTTCCCAACCTTTTTATGTTTTTCATTCTCTATATCAATATACAACCTTAACTTTCGTATCATGAAATCAAATATGTGTTCGTTTAAACCGGAAATTTTTCAGGGAAACCTGAAATTGATATTTTACTTTTTGCTTTTTTTGGGAGTAAAAACTTTTGCACAAAGTCCTGAGATGACGGTGAAAGGCGATGAAGCTGAAAAAGTCAGAATGAGTCAGCTGATTCTCAATGTGAAAGTGGTGGGGAATATTGCTTATACAACTGCCGAAATGCATTTTTTTAATTCCGGTACTCGCCAGATGGAAGCGGAACTTATTTTTCCGTTGCCGGAAAATGTTTCGGTTTCTAGATATGCCATTGATATTAATGGGAAGATGCGTGAAGCAGTTCCTGTAAATAAAAACAAAGGCAAACAGGTTTTTGAGGCTATCGAACATCGTCGCGTTGATCCGGGATTACTGGAAAAGGTAGATGGGAATAATTTCAGAACCCGAATTTATCCGCTAATGCCTAATGGAGAACGAATTGTTATTATTGGTTATGAAGAAGAGCTTTCTGCTTTTGATAGAAATAATTTGGCGTATCAGTTAGTGAGCCGTTATCCTAAAAAACTGGATAAATTCGAGATCAATGTTTCGGTTTTGGGAGCTTCTGCTTCGCCGACTGTTACTGAAAATTCCGGGGAAGCGATTGCTTTCTCCAATTGGAATCAATCTTTTCAGACTTCTTTGAAAAAGGAAAATTATCAGCCTTCTGAAAAACTGCTTTTCAAGATTCCGATTCAGCAAAATATTCCAAGTGTTGTGATGCAGAATGTTGGCGGTCAGCATTATTTTTATGGAAATACTTTTATTGAAGGAAATAAAGTAGCTAAAAAAGTATCAGGTTCCATTGGATTAGTTTGGGATAATTCGCTGAGCTGTCAAACCAGGGATATGAAAAAAGAACTGGATTTACTGGATGCTTATTTTCATAAAATAAAAAATACGAAAGTGACATTGTACTTTTTGAATTACACTTTCGAAAAACAAAAAGAATATGTGATTTTGGATGGGAATTGGTCCGAATTAAAGTCGGTTTTGCAAAACACAAAGTATGATGGAGGAACACGTTTTTCTCAACTCAATTTTACAGGAAATGATGAATACTTATTTTTCTCAGACGGATTATCTTCTTTGAGTGAGAATCTTTTGCCGAAAACCCAAAAACCGATTTATACGATTACGTCTTCGGCTTCTGCAGATTTTGCTTTTCTGAATTTTTCAGCTATGCAAACAAGCGGAAGTTTTATTAATCTGAATAAATTGAATGTAGAAAATGCTTTAGATAAATTGGTCAATACTAATTTGAAGTTCTTAGGAATAAAAGAAAACTTTACGGTGACAGATTTATTTCCGTTGGAAGGAACTTCGGTTTCGGGAAGTTTTAGTTTTTCGGGAATTTCACTGAATCCGAAAAATGAAATTACGCTTTTGTTTGGTTATGGAAATGAAACTGTTTTGGAACGAAAAATCGCTTTAGATGCTTCGGTTCAAAGTACAAATGATATTAATATTGAAAAGCTCTGGACTCAGAAAAAAATCGCAAGCCTGGATTTGCAATATGCCAAAAATGCTGAAGAAATTGAACTTTTAGGCAAGAAATACGGAATCATAACCAAAAATACTTCGCTGATTGTTTTAGAGGATATCCGGGATTATATTATGTATGATATTATTCCGCCAGCAGAATTGCGTGCCGAATTTGATCGAATTAAAAAACAGGAGCATGATACGAATCTTGCCCAGCAAAAAAATAACTGGGAGAATATAGACAGTTATTTTGCAGGATTAAATTCCTGGTGGAAAAGAGATATAAAATATGTGGCTCCGAAAGTTTTAACTAAATCGGGAAAAACAAAAAGCAAAGCGCCATTGAGAAGTCAAAATTCAGTTAAAGAATCGATGATTTATCCTTCAAATTCTGAGCCAGTCGGGTCAGGTACAGCAAATGTTGTAGAGCAAGATAACAATGTTTATAATACATCGTCGCCAAGTAACCATGAAGCTGATAAATTAGAAGAAGTGGGGGTGATGGGTTATGCTTCAATGAAAAAATCAAATCTTACAGGTGCTGTGCAATCTATTTCTGCTGAAAGTATGAATGTCCCAAAAGCACTGGCAGGTACTGTTGCTGGTGTTGAAATAAGTCAGACAACAAATAACAATGTTACAATAAGAGGCATTGCAACAGTTACGGATGCGAATAAACCTTTAATAATAGTAGACGGTGAAATTTATGAAGGGAAATTAGAAGATCTGAATAAAGATGATATTGTTTCAATGAACGTTTTGAAAGATGCTTCTTCAACTTCTATTTATGGTAGCAGAGCGTCAAATGGAGTGATTACAGTCACTACAAAAAATGGTAATGCTGATGCAATTCAAAACAAAAACAAAACCTGGAATCCGGACAGATTGTATTTAAAAGCTTTGGCATCGGCATCAAAAGAAAAACAATACGATTTATATTTTGAGTTAAGAAAATCACAGGAAAGAAATCCGAGTTTTTATTTTGATGTGGCACACTTTTTCTATAATCAGGGAGATGTAAAAAAAGCATTACAGGTAATAAGTAATATTGCCGATTTAGGTTTAGAAAATCATCAGCTTTATAAAACATTGACCTATACTTTACGTCAATGGAATGATTTTGATGATGCCTTATTTACTGCAAAACAAATTGCAAAATGGAGAGCCCATGAACCACAAAGTTTACGCGATTACGCTTTGGCACTTGAAGATGCAGGAAAATATCAGGAAGCTTTTGATCAATTGGTTAAAACTTTAGAAGTGAATTATTATGGAGAAATGAGCGGGCAATATGAAGGTGTTGAAGATATTATCCTGATGGATATTAATCGATTGATGACAGAACATACAGGTTTGGATTCCGGTAAATTAGATAAAAAATATCTTCAAAAAATGCCGGTTGATATTCGAATTATCATGAACTGGAATTTGATGGATGTCGATTTGGATTTGCACGTTATTGAACCAACAGGAGAAGAATGCTATTATGCCCATAAAACCACAGAAGCGGGCGCAAGCTTTTCTAAAGACTTCACACAAGGTTACGGTCCTGAACAATACCTTATTCGAAATGCTGTAAAAGGCAAATACCAAATTAAAACCAATTATTTCGGTGAAAGTGAATTGACAGAAAATGGTCCTGCAACAGTTATGGTTGAGATTTATACAACTAAAGCAGGAAAAACGACCAAAACTTTAAAAACAATTCAGTTAGGAAAAATCAAAGAGAATGATATTTTAGCGGAGATTGTTTGGTAAACTTGCCAAATTTTCGGTTCTGTTTAATTTTAAAAGGCGAAGTTGCGTTGTTCAATTCTAAAAACGTAATTTTGCCTTTTAATATTTTTTAGATTAAAGAGCAATCTGAAATCTAAAATCTAAAATCTCATATTTGAATGACAGGACTCGTTTATAAATCTACAGGAAGCTGGTACACCGTAAAATCTGAACAAGGCGATTTTATAGAATGCCGTATGAAAGGGAAGTTTAGGATGAAAGGGATCAAAAGTACCAATCCTATTGCTGTAGGCGATATTGTTGATTATGAATTGGAAGAAACTTCGGATGCAGTAACGGGAACCATTTTTAATATTCACGAAAGAAAGAATTACATCGTTCGTAAATCGGTTAACCTTTCGCACCAAATGCATATTATTGCATCGAATATTGATCGTGTATTTTTATTGATAACTATCAATAATCCGCCAACAACCTTCAATTTTATAGACCGTTTTTTGGTAACTGCCGAAGCTTACAACATTGAAACTATTTTGGTTTTTAATAAAATTGACACTTTTGATGAAGCCACAACAGATGACCAATTGTATATGCAATATGTTTATCAGCAAATTGGTTATAAATGTCTTCGTATTTCGTCTACAGAAATGAAAGGAATTGACGAATTGAAAGAAATGATGATTGGTAAAGTAAGTATGTTTTCAGGACATTCCGGTGTTGGGAAATCGACTTTGGTAAATGCGATGGAACCATCTTTGCATCTTAAAACAAAAAACATTTCTGAAGCCAGCAAACAAGGTCAGCATACAACTACTTTTGCCGAAATGTATGATTTGTCTTTTAATGCAAAAATCATTGATACTCCCGGAATCAAAGGATTCGGAATCGTTGATATGGAAAAAGAAGAAATCAGTGGCTATTTTCCTGAATTCTTCAAACTGAAAGATCAATGTAAATTCAACAATTGTCTGCATAAAGAAGAACCACATTGTGCCATAAAAGCAGCTTTAGAAAAAGATGAAATTGCCTGGTCTCGTTACAACAGTTACCTCAAAATACTGGAAGGCGACGAGGAAAATTATCGCACCGATTCTTATGATGAAGACCGAAAAATTAGTGATGAAACCAGAAACCAGAAATAATTGTGAATTATAAATGGTTAATTGTAAATTATGGCTGAGAATATAATAAAAGTAAAATCGTTAATTTTGCATTGAGGATTATCAAGTTATCTCAATTTTTAAATGTTGAAAAAAAAGAGTTTATTCTTAGCAAACAATTACTTAGAAGCGGAACTGCAATTGGAGCATTAGTTAGAGAGTCAGAGCAAGCAGAAAGTAAAAAAGATTTATTCATAAATTAGCAATTGCTCAAAAAGAAGCTAATGAAACAGATTATTGGCTAGAATTATTGTTTCAATCTGATTATTTAAATCAAACTCAGTTTCAATCTGAAAAATCTGATATCATTGAGATAAATAAAATTTTGGCTTCTATTATAATCACAACAAAACAAAAATTAGCCGCAAAATGAATTCACAATTAACCATTCATAATTCACCATTATTTTGAAAGTTGTTCTTCAAAGAGTTTCTCAGGCATCTGTAACGGTTGATTCTAAAATTGTAGCAGATATTCAAAAAGGATTATTGGTTTTAGTCGGAATTGAAGATACTGATACGCAGGAAGATATTGAATGGCTGACTGGAAAAATCATTAAAATAAGAATTTTTGGCGATGAAAATGATGTTATGAACTGCTCGGTTCAGGATGTCGATGGCGATATAATTGTGGTAAGCCAGTTTACGCTTCATGCTTCTACAAAAAAAGGAAACCGTCCTTCGTACATAAAAGCTTCCAAACCTGAATTTGCAATTCCTATGTATGAGAATTTCGTAAAATCTTTAGAAAAAGAATTCAATAAAAAAGTACAAACCGGAATTTTTGGTGCCGATATGAAAGTCAGTCTGTTAAATGACGGTCCCGTAACAATTTTAATTGACAGTAAAAATAAAGAGTAAATATTCATAAATATTTGTTAAAAATTTCTAAAAATAGTATATATTTGAAGAAATTACTTACTAATGAAAAGCCAGGTTTTCGCATTACTTTTTTTCTTTTTTTTCCTTGTTTCTACTGCTCAAAAGAGCCAATATCCAACTGCCACAATTGCCGATAGTCTAAAAGAAAACGCTGATGCGGTTGTTCGTTTAGATCAAATGAATATTACTATTGCTTCACAAAGAAGCATGAATATCAAAACTCAAAGAGTTGTATCGGTTTTAAATGAGAAAGGATTAAATCATATTGATGCTTATCAGCACTATGATAAAACAACTGCAATAAAAAGTATCGAGGCAATTGTGTATGATGCTTTGGGTAACGAAATCAAAAAGATAAAACGAAAAGATTTTAGAGATCAGAGCGCTGTAAGCGGCAGTACTCTTTTTTCGGATAACCGCGTAGTTTTTTTAGATTATACTCCAGTTTCGTATCCTTTTACCATTGTTTATAACAGTGAAACAGAAACTTCGAATACAGCTTTTATACCACAATTTTATTTTTTGGGAGGGCATTATGTAAGTGTTGAAAAATGTATTTTAAATGTTACTTTTCCTAATAATCTCGGATTTAAAAAGAAAGAGTTTCAGTTTTCCGGTTTTAATATAAAAAAAACGACTGATACTGATACAAAACTGAGTTATGAGGCAGGTACTATTTTAGCTCAAAAATCAGAAGACTTTAGTCCATCGTCCCGAGATCTTTTTCCAAGATTAATGATGGGCTTAGAAAAATTTCACTTAGAAGGCGTTGACGGAACTGCTACAACCTGGGAAGCATTTGGTAAATGGTATGGAGATAAAATTCTAACAGGAACTACCATACTGCCGGAAGAAACTAAAGTTAAAATCAAAGCACTTGTTGGTGATGAAAAAGATCCTGTAAAGAAGGCAAAGATTATATACGATTATGTACAGAAAAAATCAAGATATGTAAATATTGCAGTTGGTATTGGAGGATGGAAGCCTATGCTGGCAAGTGATGTAGATCGTTTGGGATATGGAGATTGTAAAGCATTATCCAATTATACTAAAGCACTTTTACAAGTAGTTGATGTACCTTCTTATAATACAATTTTATATGGTGATCGTTATAAGTCAAATATTCAGTCAGATTTTGTTTCGATGCAGGGAAATCACATGATATTGGCAGTTCCAAATGTAGATGATTTTATCTGGTTGGAATGTACGAGTCAGGATGATCCTTTTGGTTATCAGGGGACCTTTACAGACGACAGAGACGTTTTGGTTGTTAAGCCTGAAGGGGGCGTGATTGTAAGAACTAAAATATATGATGATAAAGGAAATTCCCAAACGGATAAAGGGAATTATACTATTGATGAAAATGGTAATCTTTCAGGTTATATTTCGATAGTTTCTGAAGGCACTCAATATAGTTCAAAGTCAAGAACTGAAACTTTACAGCCTACAGAAAAAGAAACACATTATAAAGAATATTGGAGTAACATCAATAACTTAAAATTAGGTAAAATAACTTTTGCAAATGATAAGCAAAATATTCGTTTTACAGAAGATATACAGGTAAGTGCTATGAATTATGGTGTGATTTCAACGAATAAAATGATTTTCCCGGTAGATGCTTTCAATCAAAATAAAGGCAATGTTAAACGAATCAGAAATCGTAAAAATCCATTTGAAATTCAACGGGGTTATTCAGATACTGATGAAATTGAAATTAATCTGCCAGCGGGCTTTAATATCGAATTTTTGCCTTCAAATTTTGAAATCAAAGGAAAATTTGGTGAGTATAAAACGGAAATTGTCAGGGAAGAAAATAATAAACTCACTTACAAACGTTTCATGTTTTTAAATAAAGGAAAATATTCAAATAAGGAATATGATGAATATCGTCTTTTTATGGAGCAGATATCAAAAAATGATAATGCCAAAATTATACTAACCAAGAATTAACCAAATCAATCAAAACTAACCAAATGAAAGTCATTAAATTTTTTAGTTTTTTATGTGTGCTTTTTATTCTTTCAAAAACAACTGCACAAGAATTTAAATTAGGAAAAGTATCAATTGCCGAATTAGAGCAAAAAGCACACCCTAAAGATTCATCTGCAGCAGCAGCAATATTGTATAAAAAAAGCACATCCACCATTGAATATAATCAAAATGAAGGTTTTGTTTTGATCACTAAAGTAGATGCCCGTATTAAAATATATAAAAAAGAAGGCTATGACTGGGCAAACCAAGGAGTGGTCTATTACATTGGAAGTAATGATTCAAGGGAAAAAGTTGATTTTTCAGATGTAAGCACTTTTAATTTAGTAAATGGAAAAATTGAAAAAACCAAACTAAAAAGTGATGGGGTTTTTAACGAAGAAGTTAATAAATATAGAGCAAGAAAAAAAATTGCAATGCCAAATGTAAAAGAAGGTTCTGTGTTAGAATATAGCTACATAGTTCGATCACCTAACATAGGCATGATACGCGAATGGGCTTTTCAAACCAGTATTCCGGTAAATTATTCTGAATATACAACCTATATTCCCGAATATTATACTTTTAATGTTAGACAAAAAGGGTATGTTTTTCCTAAAGTAACTTCAGAAAAACGAACAAAATCAATACTATTTACAAACAAGGAAAGATCAGGAGGACTCAATAGTAAGACAACATTTTCTACAGATAATGTAGATTATCTTGAAATACAAACTACTTATATAGCAGAAGATTTACCTGCTATGAAAGAGGAGTCTTATGTAAATAATATAGATAACTACACATCGAGTTTAGAACAAGAGCTGTCGATGGTTAAGTTCCCAAATAGTCCTATGAAAACCTTCTCTACAGATTGGAATTCAGTAGCAAAGACAATTTACGAATACGATGATTTTGGTCCTGAATTAAATAAGACCGGATATTTTGAAGATGATTTAAAAGTGCTGTTAGCAGGAGTAATAAAGCCTGAAGAAAAAATATTAATTATTTTAAATCATGTTAAATCAAATGTGAAATGGGATAAATATTATGGCTATAGCTGCGATAAAGGAGTGCGCAAGGCATATCAGGAAAAATCAGGAAATATTGCAGAAATAAATTTAATGCTCACTGCAATGTTACGTTATGCGGGATTAACTGCGAATCCGGTTTTGGTGAGCACAAGATCTAACGGAATTGCATTGTTCCCAAACAGAACTGCATATAACTATGTAATTGCTGCAGTTGAAACCGAGAATGGGTATATATTAGTGGATGCATCAGATAAATTATCTGTTCCGAATGTTTTGCCTATGCGGACATTAAATTGGTATGGAAGATTAATCAGAAAAGACGGAACCTCAGAAGAAATCGATTTAATGCCTAAAAAAACATCAAACGATATTGTTTTTATGAATTACAGTATTGATTCAGAAGGTAAAGTTACTGGTCAAACAAGAAGACAGTGTACAGATTATAATGCCATGGTTACCAGAGAAAATATTTTTAGTACCAAAGAAGATGAATATCTGGAAAAGCTGGAAAATCAAAATAATAAAATAGAAATCAGCGATTATTCAAAGACAAATGAAAAAGATATCTTGATGCCTATCATAGAAGCGTATTCGTTTGCAGGAAATAATTTATGCGAAGTAATAGGTGGTAAAATCTATGTGTCTCCAATGCTGTTTTTTGCTAATGAAAAGAATCCTTTTAATCAGGAAACAAGAGAATATCCTGTTGATTTTGGATTTCCTTTTTTGGATAAATATAGCATAACAATTAGGATTCCGGATGGATTTACTGTTGAAACATTACCAACTCCTGCTGCAATGAGCATGGAAGATAATTTGGGATCTTTCAAATTTAATATAGCCGCTAACGAAAACACGCTTCAAATGAGTATTTCACATCAAATTAATAACGCTATTGTATCAACAGAACAATACCAAATGCTGAAAGATTACTACAAAGCAATGATTGCAAAAGAAAGCGAGAAAATTGTTTTAAAGAAAATCTAAAAAATGACATTACGCACCATAATTATTTCAATAGTATTAATTTTTACTTCTATTAAAGTCAAGGCTCAAAATTATGAGTTAGGCAAAGTGACAATTGCCGAATTAGAACAGAAATTTAATCCAAAAGATACAACTGCTCCTGCAACTATATTATTTAAGAAAGCCAAAACCTTTTTTACTTATAATATAAAAACTGGTTTTACAGCAAATCATGTTTATGAGTATAAGATAAAGATTTATAAAAAAGAAGGATTAAGCTGGGCGAATCAAAAAGTTCGGTTTTATGTTGGATACGAAAACATGAATAAAGATCAATTAGAATTTTCCAATGTACTTACTTATAATCTTGAAAATAGAAGTATTGTAAAGACTAAATTAGATGGTCAGGGAACTTTCAAAAGTAATGTAAATAAGTACTGGAGCGAAAAAACAATAACACTTCCTAATGTCAAAGTAGGTTCAATTATAGAATTTAAATATATTTTGAAATCTGAGAACATTGTTGAATTTCCTGATTTTCAATGTCAGTATGATATTCCTGTAAATTATTTTCAATATAAAACTATGATTCCGGAATACTACATCTATAAGCCTTTATTAATTGGGTATCAAAAAATGACATCTGACTCTAAAATGACTTCAGGATCTCAAAGTTTTGAAAATAAGTATGGTCAATCCAGTTCGTTTACATATAACCAAATAGATGCAGTTTATTCAGATAATGATATTCCTGCGCTTTTAGATGAGCCCTACATTGATAACCTCGAAAATTACAGAATTTCAATCAGGCATGAACTGGAAAGGGTTCGTTTGCCAGAGATGCCTGTTAAAGATTACGCTATGACCTGGGAGGGTGTTGCTGCCAGTATCTTTAAAAATGAAAATTTTGGAAAACAACTCAATGAAAAAACATTTTTACTGGAAGATTTAAGGCGTATATTGATAAATGTTGAATCCATGGATGAAAGATTGAATATCATTTTCAAATTTGTCCAGAATAAAATGAATTGGAACGAAAAGAACGATTGTTACACCGATAAAGGAATCGTAGAAGCTTATAAAAATCAAATAGGAAATGTTGCCGAAATTAATTTTATTTTAATTAATATGCTAAAATTGGCTGGTATCGAGGTAAATCCGGTATTAGTGAGTACTGTTGAAAATGGTATTCCTGTTTATCCCACCCGAACGGGTTTCAATTATGTTATTGCAGCTGCTGAAATTGAAGGTAAACGCATTTTGTTAGACGCTTCTCATAAATTCACATCACCAAATATTTTACCATTAAACATTTTAAATTGGAAAGGAAGACTTATTAAAGATGACGGAACTTCAGCAGAGGTTGAGTTATTGCCTTCAAATTTGTCAAAAGAAAATTTTAATTTAATGGTTGCTATTGATGCAGAAGGCAGAATGAATGGAAAAGCCCGAATTCAGCGAACAGCTTATGATGCTTATCAGTTTAGGGTTCAAAACAATATTAGCGAAGAAAATTATCTCGAAAAATTTGAAAGAGAGTTAGGCAATGTAAGTATTTCAAATTATCATATAGAAAATAAAAAATCTAATTTTAAAGACCCAATTTTAGAAACTTTTTCATTTACCTCACCCGGACAATTTGATATTATTGATGGGAAAATTTATGTAAATCCATTACTTTTCTTTACCAGAAGCAGAAATCCCTTTAATCAGGAACAAAGACAAATGCCAGTTTATTTTGGATATAAAAATCAAGTAAAATACAATATCATTTTTGAAATTCCCCAAGGTTATGTTTTAGAATCTATGCCAACTCCAATTAAAATTGCTACACAGGATAAAGATATAATTTACCTTTTGACTTTTTCTAATCAAGAAAACAAAATTCAAATTAGTTGTTTGAAAGAAATAAACAATAGTATTTTTGCACCAGAAGAGTATAATGGAATAAAAGAAATTTTCCATAAAATGATTACTAGTCAAAATCAGAAAATTGTTCTTAAAAAAATATAACAATGGATTTGAAAAATGCACAATTAGACGTTGACACCTGGATAAAAGAACATGGTGTCCGCTATTTTAACGAATTAACAAATATGGCGCAGCTTACAGAGGAAGTAGGTGAAGTTGCCAGAATTATTGCCCGCAGATACGGAGAGCAATCTGAAAAAGAAAGCGATAAAAACAAAGATTTAGGCGAAGAACTAGCCGATGTTGTTTTTGTGGTTTTATGTCTGGCCAATCAAACAGGTATCGATTTGCAGGCCGCTTTTGATAAAAAAATGGATTTAAAATCGGTTAGGGATAAAGATCGTCACAAAAACAACGATAAATTGAAATAATTGTGAAATATCACTCATAAGTTTTGAATTATGAGTTTTGAATTTTGAATTATGAATGGGGAGTGGTAAATTGCGCGTCTGAATTACGTTTCTAATCATTCATAATTCATAATTTACAACTTATAATTATAAAAATGAATTTATTACTTCAAACCAATCATAAAAATTTACAAGGTCAAATTGCGGTTACAGGATCAAAAAGCGAAACCAATCGTTTATTACTTTTAAAAGCACTTTTTCCAAATATTACATTAGCGAATACTTCCAACTCTGATGACAGCGAAGTAATGCAAAAAGCTTTGATTGGAAATGACGAAGTTGTAGATATTCATCATGCCGGAACAGCAATGCGTTTTTTAACCGCTTATTTTGCAGTGAATGAAGGACGTGACGTTGTAATGACAGGTTCAAGCAGAATGCAGGAACGGCCAATAAAAATTTTAGTAGAAGCTTTAGCACAATTGGGAGTTGAAATTTCATATGAAAAAGAAGAAGGCTATCCGCCAATAAGAATCCAAGGAAAAAAAGTTACCGCTTCAAAAATAAGTTTGGCTGCAAATGTCAGCAGTCAGTATATTTCGGCTCTTTTATTGGTTGCTTCAAAACTAGAAAACGGTTTAGAATTAACTTTAGAAGGCGAAATCACTTCAATTCCATACATCAAAATGACTTTAGCTTTGCTGAAAGATTTGGATATTGAGACCAGTTTTGAAGGAAATGTGATTAAGGTTTATCCAAAAGAAACTGTTGCTTCAAAAGAAATGATTGTAGAATCAGACTGGAGTTCGGCATCTTACTTCTTTAGTTTGGTTGCTTTGGCTGATACAGCATCAATAACTTTGAGCAGCTATAAAGAAAACAGCTTGCAGGGAGATTCTGCTTTGGTTTCTATTTATGAAAAAATGGGTATCAAAACTACTTTCGAAGGAAATAAAATGACTTTGGTAAAACAACCTGATTTTAAATTTGAAACAGTATATTTTGATCTGAACAATACGCCGGATATTGCACAAACCATTGTGGTAACTTGTCTAGGTTTAGGAATTGGCTGTCATTTAACAGGTCTTCACACTTTAAAAATCAAAGAAACAGACCGGCTTGAAGCACTTCGAATTGAACTTACAAAATTAGGAGCCAATATTTCGGTAACTAATGATAGTTTGACTTTAGGACTTTCTGACACGATCAATCACAATGTGAAAATTGCAACTTATAACGATCACCGTATGGCGATGGCATTTGCTCCTTTAGCCTTAAAAGTGCCAATCATCATCGAAAATGCCGAAGTAGTTTCAAAATCATATCCCGATTTCTGGAATGATTTAAAAGAATTAAACTTCGAAATATCTGAACTGTAAAGTTTTTAAACCATATAAGTTGATATAAGTTCATTTCATAAAAGAACATAATTGAATAACCTCCAGTTTTAACTGGAGGTTTTTTTATGATCATTTTTTCGGCTTCAGCCAAACAAAATAACACGCACCAATTTTCAGGAATTCAAATTAAATGAGCTTATATCACTTATATGGTAGAAAAAACGTTTTTCAATGTTCTCGAAACACCACTAAATCAACGACTTTTGAAAATAAACAACAAAACACTTGACAACGCCTATCTCACAATCGTATATTTGCACACGATTTATGATTTCGGATATAAAATCTAAGATCTACACTTTAAAATCAACAATTCAAATATGAAATTATCACATTTTCAATTTAATTTACCAAAAGAACTTTTAGCAGAATTTCCGGCAGAAAACAGAGATGAGTCTCGTTTAATGGTAATCGACCGTAAAAAGCAAACTATAGAACACAAAATGTTTAAAGATGTTATCAATTATTTTGATGACGGAGACGTTTTGATACTTAACAATACAAAAGTTTTCCCTGCACGTTTGTACGGAAACAAAGAAAAAACAGGAGCAAGAATTGAAGTTTTTTTATTGAGAGAATTAAATTCAGAACAACGTCTTTGGGATGTTTTGGTAGACCCGGCCAGAAAAATCCGTATCGGAAACAAACTTTATTTTGGTGATGACGATTCATTAGTTGCTGAGGTGATTGACAATACAACTTCTCGTGGTAGAACTCTACGTTTTTTATATGACGGTTCTTACGAAGAATTCAGAAACAAATTGACAGAATTGGGAGAAACTCCAATTCCAAAATACATCAGCCGTGAGGTAACTCCGGAAGATGCAGAAAGATACCAGACTATTTATGCTAAAGAAGAAGGAGCTGTAGCTGCGCCAACTGCAGGTTTGCACTTCTCAAAACACCTTTTGAAGAAACTGGAAATCAAAGGAGTGAATTTTGCTGAGGTAACACTTCACGTAGGTCTTGGAACTTTTAATCCGGTTGAGGTTGAAGATTTATCAAAACACAAAATGGATTCTGAGGAACTGATCATCAAACAGGATGCGTGTGATATTGTGAATGAAGCAAAAGTTAAGAAAAAACGTATTTGTGCGGTTGGAACTACTTCAATGCGCGCTATCGAAAGTTCAGTTTCATCACAGCATACTTTAAATCCTTATGAAGGCTGGACAAATAAATTTATTTTTCCTCCTCACGATTTTAGTATTGCAAATTGCATGATTACCAATTTCCACACACCAAAATCAACATTATTAATGATGATCTCCGCTTTTTGTGGACACGATTTAATGAAAAAAGCGTATGATGAAGCAATCAAAGAAGAATACAAA
>Ga0247810_10000820_pt1 | contig 25303 bp, 27 predicted proteins | sample UWRJL119311C1_FD_179918 | JGI IMG/M metagenome (GOLD analysis project Ga0247810, IMG submission 179918) | Plant litter microbial communities from Arlington Agricultural Research Station in Wisconsin, United States - UWRJ-L119-311C-1 | ecosystem: Environmental > Terrestrial > Plant litter >... | reverse complement strand
AATTGCCCCACTTGTATAAGTATCAGTAAGTAAGTGTTTTCCACCCGCTATCAAAGTTATAGAATGCTCGTCTTTACCTACATTAATCAGGTAAAAACCAACAATCATATTCACTAAGCCGGTGATCCCAATAATTAATGTTCCCTCCAGCAATTGCCCTACCGCGTGAGGATAAACTAAATTGTATGAAGATTTGAATATAATAATTACACCAGCAATCAAAATTAAAATCCCTTCCACAAAAGCAGAAAAGAACTCTACCTTGCCATGTCCGTAAGGATGATTTTCGTCTCTTGGTTGCGTGCTTAAATAGATGCTGTAAAAGGCAAAACTGCCAGCTATAACATTAACAATACTTTCTGCAGCATCCGTTAAAATAGCGTTTGAGCCTGTTATAAAATAAGCTACAAACTTTGCAAGCATTAATACAACACTCACTACCAACGAAATAATTATAGCTTTCTTTTTAACTGTCACGACGATTTTTTTTCAAAAATACGGTTATCATATAAATTAAATGATAAAAACTATTGCTTTTTTAGTGCAGAATAATATTTGGTTTATATATTTGCGATCAAAGTAATTAACCATGAGCACCTTATCCAAAAGAATCAACAGTCTATCAGAATCTGCAACCTTAAAAATGACCAAATTAGGTCGTGAATTAGCTTCAAAAGGAATTAATATAATCAGTTTGAGCGTTGGCGAGCCAGATTTTAATACACCAGACCATGTTAAAAATGCTGCAAAAAAAGCATTAGATGAAAATTATACACGTTATTCGCCAGTTCCAGGCTATCCAGATTTACGCCAGGCAATCGTAAACAAGCTTAAAACCGAAAACAATTTAGATTATGACATTTCTCAAATTGTTGTTTCTACGGGTGCGAAACAATCACTTTCTAATGTGATCCTTACTTTAATCGATCCTGAAGATGAGGTAATTATCCCTACGCCATATTGGGTATCTTATTCGGAAATGGTTAACCTTGCAGAAGGAAAGTCGGTTTTTATTGATACGGATATTGATAGTAATTTTAAAATTACACCAGCACAATTGGAGGCTGCTATAACCCCAAAATCAAAACTTTTCATGTTTTCATCGCCTTGCAATCCTACAGGTTCTGTTTACAGTAAAGATGAATTGGCAGCATTAGTAGAGGTTTTTGAAAAACATCCAAACATTTATATCCTATCGGATGAGATTTATGAACATATCAACTTTGTTGATAAACATGAATCTATTGCGCAATTTGACAGTATCAAAGACCGTGTAATCATTGTGAATGGTTTCTCTAAAGCATTTGCTATGACTGGCTGGAGATTAGGTTATATCGCGGCAAACAAGGAAATTGCAGCAGCTAACGATAAGCTACAAGGTCAAACTACCTCTGGAACCTGTTCTATAGCACAAAGAGCAGGCATTGTAGCTTACGAGCAAGGTTTAGAAAGTGTTTTAATAATGAAGGAAGCATTCCTTCGTCGTAGAGAACTTGTTTATAATTTATTAAATGAAATACCAGGTGTAAAAACCAATCTTCCAGATGGTGCTTTCTATTTCTTCCCTGAAATTAGTTCTTTCTTTGGCAAAAAAGATGCTGAAGGAAATGAAATCAAAGATTCATCAGACTTAGCTTTATATTTATTAAATGTTGGTCACGTAGCAACTGTTGGTGGCGATTCATTTGGTAATAACAACTATATCCGTTTATCATACGCGGCATCAGACGAGAGTTTGGTTGAAGCACTAAAAAGAATAAGAGAGGCATTAGCAAAATTGAAATAATTAACAGTTATTCTTAATAAAAGCCCTTCGTTATTGATTAGCGAAGGGCTTTTTTTGGTTATTACATCAAAAAATGTGTTTGGTTCTGTAAAAACACTCATATTTTATTATTTTAGCAGAGCTTTCCTTAGAAAAAATGCTAGAACATAAAATCACAATGTATTTCAGCGATAAAACTGAAAGAAACTTATGGTTGATTTTTCGTTTAGAAATTATAATGAGGTTATCTTATTTCACTAACCTCTGCAACGGAAAACATCTGTCTAAATTTGATCATAATTATTTAGTTGAAATTTTTAATTACTTTAAAAAAAAACTACCGCTAATATTTAATTGTACTATCTTAACACCCAAGTATTTTCCCTTAATCACATCATCCTATAATGTTCAAATCTTTCGCCGGAAAAGTCCAGAAATTTAGTACTAATTTAAGCATCTTTAGGCTTTTAAAACTTATTTTGGAGGGCTCAAAAAAATGGTTTATAATTTCTGTAAGTTTTATCTTATTAGAAAGTGGGTTGTTTTTTTCCTCGCTTTACATGTTAAAACTTCTAATTGATAAAATTTCAAAATACAAGCTTTCAAATATTCAGAATGAGCCAGGAGTAATTAAATACATTGTATTTGCTGCTTTATCTGCAGTTCTTTATACTTCCGTAAAAGCAATTTCAACCTATATCACAGAAAAACAATCAGGTAAAGTAGCTGAATATATCGATTTAAAAATTCATAGTATTGCAACAAATTTGGATCTTTCCTTTTATGAAAGTCCAGGATATTTTGACATCCTGAAAAGAGCAAGAGATATGGCAACGGATCGGCCTAATATAATTGTTTTTACAATTGTTGAAATCACAAAAAATATATTGAGCTTAATTCTAATTGCATCCATGTTGGTTGCTATAGATTGGCGTCTATTCCCTATATTGACCCTTTTTGTTATCCCAACACTATGGGTAAGAATTAAATTTGCCGACAGTCAAAATATCCTTCGTTTGTCTCAAACTGCATTAGAGCGAAAATCGAACTACTTTAGTACATTATTAACTTCAGATATTCACGCAAAAGAAATCAGAAGTTTTGGCTTGGGAAATTACCTCAGAAAGTTATATGTCGAAATCCGTTTATTATTACTTTCTGGGCGGTTGAAAATAAGCAAGCAGAGAACTTATAAAGAATTAATTACATCCTCAATTGCTACAATTGGCTTTTTTGCATGCATAGCATACATTGCAATTGGAAGTATACGTGGCGTAACAAGTGTTGGAGATATTACATTATTTCTTGTCGCATTTCCGCAAGCTTTCAATTTCATGCAAAGCCTATCTGCCAACATATCAGCGCTTTACCAAAACAACATTTTCGTTAAAAGTATTTTTGAACTGTTCGATTTAAAGAACAATTTAGTAGAATCAGATCATCCTAGGTCTATCCCAGCAGATCATGAAATTGATTTGGAGCTAAAAAATGTTGATTTTACTTATCCTCATGCAGACAAAAGAACATTAAATAATATCAATTTAAAGTTACCTGCAGGTAAAATCATTGCCGTTGCAGGCAGTAATGGAGCAGGGAAATCTACATTAATTAAATTGCTATGCCGTTTATACGATCCTACTTCAGGTTCTATTACACTAAATGGCAATGATATTAAACATTTTAAAAGCGATGAATATAGAAAACAGATTTGCGCAGTTTATCAAGATTTCGGAAAATACAATCTTACTGTTCAAGACAATATTCGTTTTGGCGATATTCATAACGAAAGAAAGCAATCAGAAGTTTTTGAAGCAGCAAAAAATTCTGGAGCAGATTTATTTATAGATAAATTTCCTCAAAAATATAAAACTGTTATGGGAAGAATTTTTGATGACGGACATGAAGTCAGCATTGGTCAATGGCAAAAATTAGCAATTGCAAGAGCATTTTTCAGTAATTCCAGATTCGTTGTACTAGATGAGGCCACCAGTGCTCTGGATGCAAATGCAGAAAAAGAATTGTTTGATTCGTTTAGAGAACGAATTGGTAATCGGGCAGCTTTAATTATCAGTCACAGACAATCGGCGATTAAACATGCTGATTATATATATTTTTTATCTGGCGGTAGTATAACAGAATCTGGAACTCACGAAGAGCTTGTAGCTAAAAAGGGTGATTACTATAATTTATTTAATGATAATTAATTTCTCTCTCACCTGATGAAAAAGATAGTAATCGTAAGTACAAGTATAGATGATTGGGGCGGAAGCGAAGAGTTATGGGGAAGGAGCATTCCTTTTTTTCAAGATGCTGGGTTTGAGATCACTGTTATTAAATCTTTATTAGACAGGAAGCATCCGCAACTCAAAAAGCTAATTGATAGAAATGTTAAACTTTTGGAATTCGGCCGTGAAAAATCATTTGCAAAAAAAGCCTTAAAATTAACAGCAAAATTCTTGAATGATGCTGCCATCGCACTAAAGCTTAAGCCTTATCAAGGAGAACGGTTTAAAAAATTTAAAAGCCTGATAATAAACGAAAAACCTGAATTGGTAATCTTTTCGCAGGGGATAAATTTTGATGGACTAAAGCTTGCAAATGAATGCTTGGTTCTAAATATTCCTTATGTTATCGTTTCACAAAAAGCTGTAGACTTTTATTGGCCAGAAACTAGCGATCGGAAAAGTATGAGTAATACTTTGCAAGCTGCACTAAAAACTTATTTTGTATCAAAACATAATTTGCGTTTAACTGAAGAACAATTTGGGCAACGTCTATCAAACGCAAGTGTGGTTTTTAATCCTGTAAAGCTGTCAGGAGATTTGGTTCCTTACCCTAAGGATCTTCATACTTTTAAATTTGCTTGTGTAGGCAGATTATTTTTGCTCGATAAAGGTCAAGATATTCTTATAAGAATATTATCAGAAGAAAAGTGGAGAAATCGCCCAGTTAGTATATCATTTATTGGTAAAGGAATAGATGAGGAAGCAATAAAAGATTTAGCAAAACTACTTCGAGTTTCTAATATAGATTTTAAAGGACAGGTTGATGATATTGAAAATATGTGGCTAGATTACCATGCTCTTGTACTACCATCAAGATGTGAAGGCCTGCCTTTATCAATGGTAGAAGCTATGGCAGCGGGAAGACCTGTTATAATCTCAGATGTTGGTGGAAATACCGAACTTGTTGAAGAAGGTATTACTGGTTTTATAGGTTATGCTAATGAACAATCCTTTGAGCAAGCCATGGAGCGAGCTTGGGAAAGGAGAAATGTTTGGGAAGAAATTGGCAAAAATGCAGCTAATCATATTGCAACTGTTGTTCCGAAAAGGCCTGAACAGGATTTTGCTAATTCTATTCTAAAACTTTTAAATCATTGATGTGAGTATGATTTTAGACATAGAAAAGGCTATTTATAATGGTGTAAAATACTTACATCAACACCAGCTTCCAAATGGTGAATTTTGTTGTTATATAAGCTGGGGCGATGATTCGATGCAAACTGCAATTCATGACAGCAGTGTATTTCCAACCTCATTAATTGGCTTTTCTCTAATCAACTTAAGATATATTCCAGAAGTTAATGAAATACACGAACGCTGCGTAGGCTTCCTTCAATATCAAACTTTAAGAGGTGGCATATGGCCTCATTTTACATCCTGGACGCCATTATTTAAGATTTGTCCACCTTGTGTTGATAATACTTCTTGCGCTTCAAAATTACTACAAGCATTAAACAAAGATTATCCTGCAAACAGGAAAATGTTATTGCTAAACCGAACAAAGTCTGGTGTATTCTACACTTGGTACACACTCCGCTTTAACTGGGTTTGGAATAAGGATTACTGGCTTTTGTGCTTAAGAGATTTTAAATATCCAATTAGAGCGCTTCTTTTTTGGAAAAATGTCGAAGCAAAAAGATATGATGTAGATGCAGTTGTTAATGCCAATGTACTATATTATCTTGGTTTGAATGAAGATACAAAGGCAATCATACCCTATCTCATTAAAATAATTGATGACAAAAAAGAAGAAACTTGTGATCTTTGGTACCTAAACCCATTTACAATTTATTATTTCTTTTCTAGAAATTACAGCAACTACCCCATTGAACTAGATGCGATAAAAAATCCAATCATTGAACGCATCTTGCAAACCACTAACGGTGATGGCAAATTCGGGTATTCGATACTGGATACTGCTTTAGGAATTATATCCCTTATTAATTTAGGCTCTAATAGTCCAGCTATTAAAAACGGAATAAAATATCTTCTGAAAACTCAAGAAAAATATGGAGAATGGCCAAGATGGGCTATTTATTATGGAGGTCCAAAAAAACTTCAATGCTATGGTTCAGAGGAACTCGTAACTGGGTTCTGTCTAGAAGCATTATCCTTATATAAATCAATTTCGGATGAAAATATTTAATACTATTCGTTCTCAAGAGTGGTGGACATATAAACTGCCTCCGCTCCTAGCAATAGGTTACACTACTTGTACTTTTTCATCGACACCTCTTTTAGAAATTTCCCTTCATTTAGCAATTATTTTAATATCGTTGGTTGTAGGTGCCATATATGTTAGTGTAATTAATGACATTACTGATCTTAAAGAAGATTTAGCAAGTGGAAAATCGAACAGAGTTCAAAATATACCCCCAAAATTAAGATGGGTTATGCCCATTGGATGTTTATTGATAGGATTAGGTTTTGAATATATATATTATCCTGATTTACTATCCTGCTTTTTATATTTAGGTTCTTGGGTCGTATTTAGTTTGTACTCTATAAAACCGTTTAGATTTAAAAATAGGGGAATTCTAGGTGTATTCGCTGATGCATCTGGTTCTCATCTTTTTCCAAGTTTACTGATGATTTCGAGTGTGAGTTATCTTACTAAACAAGAGATAAACTGGTGGTGGTTTTTGGCAACTGGTGTATGGGCCATTTGCTATGGTTTCAGAGGTATTTTATGGCACCAATTTATAGATCGTGATAACGATATAAAAGTAAATCTGAACACTTACGCAAGCAATATAGAACCAGAGAAATTTATATATAAAGAACAGGTAATTTTTGCAATTGAAATTATAGCGCTGGTTTTAATGTTTTACCAGCTTAAACTTAGTATACTTTATTTCGGTATAATTCTTTATTTTTTAGTGGTTTTAGCAAGATATTTATTATATAAAAGTAAAGTTGTTCTTATATTAACGAATAAAAAAAACATTTTCCAAATTGCGATGAGCGATTATTATCAAACATTTTTACCCCTCTCTGTTTTAATATACTTCTCATTAATTAATTATCTAAATATAATAGTACTCATTGCTCATATTTTGCTTTTTCCTTACCCGATAAAACAAGTATTACAGGATTATTGGAGGTTATTAAAATTTATGAGAAGAAAGAAAGCTAATAACTAATCTAAAAAGGTAAAACACAATAAACCTAACAATGATAAAATCCGTACTGAAAAATTTAGCAGGTCCTGCATATCAATACTCAAAAATTAGTGGGGATGATTTATTTAGAAAAAAAAATAGCACGCTTAATATTCAAATTCACATGATTTTTCGATCAATAAGTACTAAGTGATCTTAAAAATAAAAAATGCAGAATTTGAAACAATGTCTTCATTAATAACGTTTCTGAAATAATAATTATGTCATTATATCAACGAACAATCGGATCATTTAACATTATTAAAAGATTTTGTGCAGTCACTCTTATTCACTTTAAGTTGATTTTATTTAAATGTGGAAATTTTAAAAAATTAAGATGCCCAAATTATTCATTACAATTTTTAATTTTAGCAGTAGCACCTTATCTTTATCGAGGAAAAACTGAGCAATAGTTTTACAATTATCCCCTATAAATCTATCTTAATGAATACCGAGAATCTTGTTACCATAATTATTCCAACATTCAACAGAGAACCGAAGCTTGCAGACGCGATAGAAAGCGCTATAAATCAAACATATAAGAATATTCAAATTATAGTTATCGACGATGGCTCTATAGATAATACGTCCCAACTTATCAAAAAATATCCTAACGTAGAGTATCATTATAAGAAAAATGGAGGGCAAGCTTCTGCTAGAAATTTAGGTTTAAAATATGCAAAGGGCAATATAATAGCCTCTTTGGATTCTGATGATATGTGGTATCCTGATTTTTTAGAAACTTGCATTAAAAAAATGTCAGGTGAGGATTTGGATTTTGTTTTTGCAAATTGGGATCAGGATACAAAATATGGCGACACTTGGGATTTCCTATCAAAAGATCCGTTTTTAATCCCATATTTCCCAAAGGAACAGGATAATTGGGTTTTACTAGAATATAATGAGCTTAGAGACTTATATCTAAAATCGTGTCCTTCGCCATCCTCGTCTGTTGTTATTAAACGTTCTTCAATATTAACAGGTTGGGATGAGGAAATGAATATTGGCGACGATTGGTGTATGTATCTAGAACTAATTTTATCAAAACCCTGCCGTGCTGCCTTTACACTACAAAAATTATGGAAAAAGCGTGTTGATGAAATTAATATTTATGATGGCAGAAAATGGAGTGAGGTTTTAGAATTTTTATATATAGCTGATGTAAAAGCTAAAATTTTAAAATTTGAGAAACTTTTAAAACCAAATGAACGTAAAATTCTTGATGAAAGGTATATGAGTGGTTTAGTTGAATTTGCTAAGCACAATCTAATTCGGGAATTAAATTTTAAATATTCTCTTAATTTAATGGTAAAATCGTTTGCGATAAATATTCCATTTACATTGGGGCAAATTCCAAAAGTTTTTATGAAAGGTTTACAAAGAAAAATAAACCCTCAACAAAAACTCAATCCTTAAACCATTATCCGCATTCTAAGCCATAATTATTTCCTTTTAGAGTATTTTTTATGGCTTAGAATATATCCTCTCCTCTCTAGCTTCTAATTGCTTCAACAGGATCTAATCTCGATGCCGAATATGCAGGCCAGAAACCTGATATTGTGCCTATTATTACAGATATGCCAATGCCTAATGTAATGTTGTTCAAGCCAAGGATAATGTGAAAATCGGTTATAGCTCCTATTGCCAGGGCGAGTAAATAAACGAGTAATAATCCAAGCAAGCCACCCAAAATACATAGCGAAATTGCTTCGAATATAAACTGTAAAAGAATAAAATATCTTTTAGCACCAAGCGATTTTTGAATACCTATAATATTAGTGCGTTCTTTTACCGAAACAAACATAATATTAGCAATACTGAAACCACCAACAAGAATAGAGAAACCTCCAATTACCCAGCCAGCGATATTAACAACATCAAACATTTTATTAAGCTGATTAGAAAGGATTGTTGTTTTATTCAAGGCAAAATCATCTTCCTGGTTGGGCCTTAACCTGTGAATTGATCGCATTAAACCCTGCAACTCGCTTTCAACTTCTTCTAATGATACATGATCAGATCCTCTAACTGTAATCTGTGGATTATAGCGCTCATTCTGTACATCCAAAATTCCCTTAGCAAAATTTATAGGCAGGTTAACACTTTTATCTAATGAGGTGCCTAACATATCTTCGCCTTCTTTTACGAAAACCCCAATTACGGTAACTCTCCTACCTAAAACTTGTACTTGTTTTCCAATAGGTTCTTCATCACCAAATAAACCCTCTGCAATTTCGGCTCCAATTAAGCAAACTGGCGTACCGTTATTGCTTTCATTTTCAGTAAAATAACGTCCAGATTGCAGTTCAAAATTCCATGTTTTATTAAAATCCTGAGAAGCTGCAGAAATAGAAACCCCTTCAACTGAACCACTTCTATATTTAATAGTTCTATTACCTGTAGAAATTTCAAAAGTTATACCATCAGCATTGCTCATTCTTTCTTTTAAGGTTTCGAAATCCCTAATTGATGGTTGCGGACGGTTTGCGTATTTCCACCATGGATAATTATCGCCAAAGCTCCATGGCCATTTCTGAATGTAAATTGTGTTCGAACCAAGCTTATCGACACTCGATTGCAATTTACCACGAAAGGTATCCACACCAGAAAACACAAAAATAATTACAAAAATACCAATAGTTATCGCCAGGAGCGATAACATTGTACGTAACTTGTTTTGGCGTAATGCATCAAATGCAAAACGAAAACTCTCGCCTATTAGCCTGAAAATTATCATAATTATCTGTTAGATGCAAAGAAGTGAAAAAGGTTACAGTTCATTATCAAAACTAATTAATTTTATATCTATTAAACATTTTTTTAATTGTATAAGCATATTAAAACATAATACACTATAATTGCGTTTGATAAAATACGAAAAAGAAGAATTAAATTCGTATTTTTGCACCTCAAAAAATTCATCAAGAATGAAATTATCACAATTCAAATTCAACTTACCAGAGGCACTAGTGGCTAACAATCCAGCTGAACAACGCGACGAAGCACGTTTGATGGTTTTACACAAAGACAGCGGTAAAATTGAACATAAAATTTTTAAAGACGTTTTAGGTTATTTCGATGACAAAGACGTTATGATATTAAATAACACAAAAGTTTTCCCTGCTCGTTTATATGGCAATAAAGAGAAAACTGGTGCTACAATCGAGGTTTTCTTACTTCGTGAGTTAAATAAAGAACTACGTTTATGGGATGTTTTAGTGGACCCAGCTCGTAAAATCCGTGTTGGAAATAAATTATATTTCGGCGATGACGATTTGTTAGTTGCTGAGGTCGTAGATAACACTACATCTCGCGGCCGTACAATCCGTTTCTTATTCGAAGGAACTGATGAAGAATTCAGAAAAAACGTTGAAATTTTAGGCGAAACTCCACTTCCTAAATATATTAAACGTAAAGCTACTGCTGAAGATAAAGAACGTTATCAAACAATTTTCGCGAAACACGAAGGTGCAGTTGCAGCTCCAACTGCAGGTTTACACTTTAGTCGGGAATTAATGAAACGCCTTGAACTTAAAGGTATAGAATTTGCCGAAGTTACCTTACACGTTGGTTTAGGAACTTTCAGAACTGTAGAAGTTGAAGATTTAACTAAACACAAAATGGATTCTGAGCAATTTATTATTGAGCAAAAAGATGCTGATATTGTAAATAAAGCTTTAGAAGAAAAAAGAAGAATTTGTGCCGTTGGTACAACTTCAATGCGTTCTATCGAATCGGCTGTTTCTGCAAACAGAACTTTAAAAGCTGCTAACGACTGGACAAGTAAGTTTATCTTCCCTCCTTACGATTTCAGTATTGCAAACTCGATGATAACCAATTTCCACACACCTGAATCTACTTTGTTAATGATGGTTAGTGCTTTTGGCGGTTACGAAAACGTAATGAATGCTTACGAAGTTGCAGTAAAAGAAAAATATAAATTTTATAGCTATGGTGATGCCATGCTAATTATCTAAAATAGATTCAAGTATTAAGTATCGAGTATCGAGACTAAAGTCTATACTTGCTACTTGATACTAAATACTTGATGCTTTTGATGATGAAATATTACGCTGTAATTGTAGCAGGAGGTTCGGGAAATCGAATGCAAACTGAAACCCCAAAACAATTTCTACTGCTTAATAACCTTCCGGTTTTAATGCACACGATAAAAGCTTTTGCGCAAAGCGATTCTCAACCAAAAATTTTAGTTGTATTACACACCGACCAGCACAATTACTGGCGAAGGCTTTGTAATGAATTTAATTTTAACATACCACATGAAATTATTGCTGGTGGCTCAGAGCGATTTAATTCTGTTCAGAATGCCATTAAAACAATTAACGAAGATTGCTTCGTCGCAATACATGACGCTGTTAGACCATTAATTTCTAAGCAGCTTATAGATTATAGTTATAAGCAAGCTACTGAATTAGGAAATGTAGTTGTTGCAGTACAATCTAGCGATAGTGTTAGGCTTTTAAGAAATGGCGAAACATCTGCTATTAAAAGAAAAGAGGTTTATCTGGTACAAACTCCTCAGGTATTCGATCTATCAGTTTTGAGAAGTGCATACGAGCAAGACTTTGAATTAGCCTTTACAGATGATGCAAGTGTTGTAGAAGCACTTGGAGAAAAAATAAATATTATCGAAGGAGAAAGAAACAACATAAAAATAACCTACCCCATCGATTTAGAATTGGCAGAAATGTTAATTAATAAAAATACCCTTTAAATTATAAAGGGTATTTTTATTTTGTTTAGGCAGCTCTGCCTATAACCTTAAGTAATATTGCTATAACAGCTATTACAAGTAGAACATGAATAATTCCACCTACATCACCAAAGCCGTGAAATACAAAACCTATAACCCATAGTATTACCAATACTACCGCTACTAAATACAATAAATTCCCCATAGTGTTAATTTTTTAAGTAAATATTGAAGTATTAACACACACGATAATCTTTTGTTTAAAAAATGTAAAGATTTATTTTGATCTCGCCATTTGCCTCTATTTTCATCGCTTATAAATAAAATGCAAAAAAAAGCTCCCGATTTTCATCGGGAGCTTTTTAGGCTTTCTTTAGTATTCATCCTCATTAAAGAAGAAATCTTCTTTAGTAGGATAATCTGGCCAAATTTCCTCTATTGTTTCATAAGGCTCGCCGTCATCTTCTAATGCCTGTAAATTCTCGATAACTTCTACAGGTGCTCCAGAACGGATACCGTAATCAATTAACTCATCTTTTGTTGCAGGCCATGGTGCGTCTTCCAGGTGGGAAGCTAATTCTAGTGTCCAATACATATCTTCAATTCAATTAAATTCTTATTCTTAATATTTCGCAAAGTATATTAAAATTTCTGAGCAAAACAAACTTATTTTTCCACCATTAAACACGAGGTATCCAAATGTTTTCTTCTGCTCCGAAATCAATATTCAGTTTTCGTGCCAAAACAAATAAATAATCGCTCAAACGGTTTAGATAAACTGTTACGCGTTCATCTACAAAACTATTTTCTGCAAGTTCTACAGTTAAACGTTCTGCCCTTCTGCAAACACATCTGGCAATATGACAGTAGGAAACTACCGTATTACCGCCTGGTAAAATAAAATGCTTTAATGCTGGCAAGCTTTCGTTCATAGCATCCATTTCGTTTTCAAGCAAAGTAACGTCGCTATCATGCAAATCAGGAATCTTCATTTTAGATTTTTCAGGGTCGGCTGCCAAAGAAGAGCCTACCGTAAATAATCGATCCTGAATCTCTTTAAGTAATTGCTGATGATGGGCATCGATGTTCTGGCACATAATTAACCCGATGTACGAATTTAATTCATCAACGGTTCCGTAAGCTTCAATACGTAAATGATATTTTGCAACACGAGTGCCACCAATTAATGATGTCTGGCCTTTATCGCCAGTTTTTGTGTAGATTTTCATACCCTTAATCCCTAAAGGGAAATTATTATATAAAATCCTAAAAGTCCCCGTTGGGGATTCAGGGATTAATTTATTTTTTCCCAATCGCTTCCGCTTTCTTTTAAAGCCTGCAAGCGTGGTGAAACATTTTTTATATCGGTATTCAAGTAATCATTCTCTATCAAACCATCACGCATACGTACAATTCGGTGTGCATGTTGAGCAATATCTTCCTCATGCGTTACCAAAATAATTGTATTTCCTTTGCTATGAATTTCTTCGAGCAAACCCATAATTTCGATAGAGGTTTTGGTATCTAAGTTACCCGTTGGCTCATCGGCAAGAATAATAGAAGGATCGTTAATTAATGCTCTGGCAACAGCTACACGTTGACGCTGACCACCAGAAAGCTCGTTGGGTTTATGATCCATACGATTTCCTAAACCTACATTTTCTAATGCCTTAGCAGCGCGAGCATCTCGATCCTTTTTACTGTTTCCTGCGTAAATTAGCGGCAATGCTACGTTATCTAAAGAAGTTGAGCGCGGTAAAAGATTAAATGTTTGAAAAACGAAACCGATTTCCTGATTGCGAACTTCAGCTAAAGCATCATCCGTCATGTGGCTTACGTCCGTTCCGTTTAATATATAAGTTCCACTCGAAGGTGTATCTAAACAACCCAAAATATTCATCAACGTAGATTTACCTGAACCAGAAGGACCCATTAACGCTACAAACTCACCTTTGTTTATATCTAAACTTACTGATTTTAAAGCATGAATTACCTCTGAACCGATAACGTATTTACGTCCAATTTCTTTAATGGTGATGAGTGGTTGCGACATAGTTTTTATTTTTTAGACAAGGGTAATGGTTAAGATGTTACAAGCGATTTTAAAAAACATCAATTATGTTACTAAACGCAGCTTAAATTTTAACCAATTAATTGAAGCTTATTTCTCAATGATTTTTGGAACCATAAAAAACTCATCTGTATGTTTTGCTGCATTTTTCAAACCATCGGCAGTAGAAATTTCCTGTTTAACAACATCCTCGCGCCACACATTTGTAGCTTCATTCATATAAACCAAGGGTTTAACAGCAGAAGTATCTAGTTCGTTTAATTTTTCCATAAACGATAAGATCTTATTCATTTCAGGAATGAGGGTTTCAACCTCTTTTTCATCAATATGAATCCTTGCCAAATCGGCTATTTTGTGAATGGTCTTTGCGTCTAAATTCATATTATAAAAGTTTGCTATCAATCAATTTAAAAACCTTTTCTTTTAATCCATCTGTATCACCATCTGTTAGCTGAGATGTATTTATTGGTTTGTGGACGTAAATATCGCAAATTCCAGGCTTACTTCCATACTTAGCACCGTCATCCCAGTTAATTTTCCAAACATTGGTTATACTTACTGGCACTAAAGGAATATTTTTTTCTATTGCAAGGCGAAATGGACCATTTTTAAACTCGCCAAGTTTTGGTGGGTAGTGATCATCTATTTTGCCCTCTGGAAAAATGATTAAACTCATCCCCTTTTCTAAATTTTCGCCTGCTTTTTTAAAAGCCCTGAATGCTGATATTTTACTATCTCGTTTTACAGATATATCAATAGTTTTAAAAAATATGCCTAATACAGGGTTATTTAATAATTCATCTTTGCCCATAAAATGATACCGCCCTTTTGCCAAAATGCAAAATATCATAATATCTAAATTAGATGTATGGTTGGCGCAGTAAATATAAGTTTGCTTGTTATCTAATGGCTCTTCAAATTTATAAGAGAAAAATACCCCAGCAAATAAACTACATAGAAAGCTATTTGCCATTCGGCAAAAATTTAATATCCCATAATACTTCGGATTTTTAGACGTAATTATATAAATCGGATAAAAGAGTGCAAAGAAAAACAGTATCCAGAAAAGGTACCAAACGCGATGTAACTGCCTAAAAAATTTTATCATAGATTGTCAAAAATATAAAATAGTTTGATAATTCATTATGATATAAGCTCACGATCTCAGTGCTGATCAGATCATAATCATTTTATTTTCAATTACATTAATCACATCAATAAAAGAGCACATTATTATAATAACTATCCGTAGTAAATAATATCTGTATCCAGTACTTAGCCAGGTATTCGCCAGTATAAACCCAGTTCCTAACACCGACGCTAACCCAAAGATGATCTTAGAAATATTTGACGATAAAATGGATATGACCACTAGGTGCAGGTATTGATTAACCTAGGAGAAGATATTTTTTTTATGATATAAAATTGAATCTATACTATAGTTTGATGGCTTTTTATTTTTAATTTCGTGCCATTATGAAAGAAACAGTGGTGAGTGGCATCAGGCCAACAGGAAAGCTACATTTAGGAAATTATTTTGGCGCAGTAACTAACTTTGTAAAAATGCAGTACGATTACAACTGCTATTTTTTTATTGCCGACCTCCATTCTTTAACTACACATCCAGTACCTGGTGATTTGCATGGTTATGTAAGACACGTTTTAGTAGAATATTTAGCTTGTGGCATTAATCCTGAAGAGGCAACAATATATATCCAATCCGATGTTCCAGAGGTTTCTGAGCTTTATTTGTACCTGAATATGAATGCTTATTTGGGCGAATTAGAACGCAGTGCATCTTTCAAAGAGAAAATTAGAGCAAATCCTGATAATGTTAATGCTGGGTTATTAACTTATCCGACCCTAATGGCGGCAGATATTTTAATTCACAAGGCTACAAAAGTTCCTGTTGGTAAAGATCAGGAGCAACATTTAGAGATGACCAGGAATTTTGGAAATCGTTTTAATAGAATGTATAATACCGATTTATTCCCAGAGTCGTTTGCGTTTAGTTATTCTGAAAATTTGGTAAAAGTGCCAGGTTTAGAAGGTAAAGGTAAAATGAGCAAATCTGACGGTGATGGAAATTGCATTTATTTGTCTGATAGTCCAGAAATTATTCGCAAAAAGGTATCTCGTGCGGTTAGCGATAGTGGCCCGACGGAAGAAAACCAGGCAAAGCCCGAAGCTATTCAAAACCTATTCGATTTAATGAAAATTGTTTCTACCCCAGATACGGTTGAGCATTTTGACGGTTTATACAACAAAATGCAAATTAGATACGGAGATATGAAAAAACAGCTTGCAGAAGATATGATTATTTTTAACTCACCAATAAGAGAACGAATTGAAGAGTTATCTAAAGATGATTTATATTTAAGACAGGTTGCTAAACACGGTGCTTTAAAAGCTCGAGAAAGTGCGCAGAAAACCATTAAAGAAGTTCGTAACTTAATTGGGTTTAAAAGTTTTTAATTTTATTTAATAGATTTGAGATAAGAGACTTTAGATGAGCGCTTAAACCCATTCATTTTCCTTCTTACATATTTCACATCTTACATCATTATATATGCACATAGCAATAGTAGGAAATATAGGCGCTGGTAAAACAACTTTAACTGGTTTGTTGGCAAAAAATTATGGATGGGAAGCTTTATATGAAGCTGTTGATAACAATCCGTATCTCGAAGATTTTTATAGCGACATGAAACGCTGGAGCTTTAACCTTCAGATTTATTTCTTAAACAGTCGTTTTCAACAAATTACAGACATCGAAGTAAATAAACGTAATGTTATTCAAGACAGAACGATTTATGAAGATGCACATATTTTTGCTGAAAACTTACACGATATGGCTTTGATGACTACCCGTGATCACGATAATTACCGTGCTATTTTCGATAATATTACATCGTTTATTAAACCTCCAGATTTGCTGGTTTATTTACGTGCTTCTGTGCCAACGCTTGTAAATAATATACAACGCCGAGGCCGCGAATATGAAGCTGGTATTCGTATCGATTATTTATCTAAACTGAACGAGAAATATGAAGCCTGGATTAAAGGCTACGATCTTGGTAAATTATTAATTCTTGATAAGGATAAATTGGATTTTACTAACAATCCTGAAGATTTAGGTACGGTAATTCAATCTATAGAAGCCGAGATAAACGGATTATTTTAATTTTTTAAGCTGTAATAAAAAATAATTCAAAATAGTTACCCTTAACTTTGTAAGAAATCTAAACTTTTATTTCACTGTAAAATACTCTTTATCAAACTCATAATTATGAAGAGTTATATAATCAGTTAAGGTTTTTTAAGTAAAATTATCAATCTGTAAACGATGGAAAAAGATTTCGAACATGATAAACCAGAAAACTGGAAATGGGGTATTTTCTATTTTAATAGAAACGATTCAAGATTCATCATCAGAAAACGAATTGAAGTTTTGGGGTGGACACTTAATTTTGCACATCCAATTTCCTATATTATTTTGGGGTTAATTTTTGCTTTTGTAGCCTACAGGCTCTATCAAAAAAATATATGATAGATAAAAAATCAGTTATCGGGATAATTCCTGCTCGCTTTGCCTCTACCCGATTTCCAGGCAAGCCATTGGTAGATATTGCTGGCAAAAGCATGATACAAAGGGTGTATGAGCAGGCATCCAAAGCAGAAAGTTTATCGAAAGTTGTAATTGCAACCGACGATGAACGTATTGTTGAAGAAGTTAAAAGATTTGGTGGCGAGTATGTAATTACAGCTTCAACACACCAAAGCGGAACAGATAGATGCGCTGAAGTTATTGAGCAGCTTACTGGTTTTGATATTGTAATTAATATTCAGGGTGACGAGCCTTTTATAGAACCTGCACAAATAGATTTGCTTAGCAGTTGCTTTGTTGAAGAAAAAGTTCAGCTGGCAACCTTAATAAAACCGATAGAAAGTCAGGAAAGTATTTATAATCCAAACAGTCCAAAGGTGGTAATTGATGTAAACGGCAGGGCAATGTATTTCAGTAGAAGCCCTATTCCTTTTATTAGAAATGGAGAACCAGGTGTTTGGGCAGAAAAACATCAGTTTTACAAACACGTAGGTATTTACGGTTACCGAACAGAATCTTTAAAAGAGATTACAAAATTAGCACCATCCTCATTAGAAATTGCTGAAAGTTTAGAACAGCTTCGCTGGATTGAAAACGGATTTTACATCCAAACAAAAATTACAGATTTAGAAACTGTTGCTATTGATACACCAGAAGACCTTAAAAAGTTGAATAAGCTTTTAAAGGCTTTGACATTAGAGTAAATGGTACGAAGCAATTTCTTTATTTGAGATTGCTTCGTACCTTAAAATAGGGATTTTAGCTTACCACTAACTCCATTTGGATATTGCAACGCGTATATGGCGTAGGTTTGCCAGCAACCTTTTCAAAACCTAGTTTATGGTAAAGGTTAATGGCGGGCTTGAGGATAGTATTACTTTCTAAATAAATTTTAGAAGCACCCAATTTTTTTGCCAATTCTATAATTGCACTAGAAAGTAAAAAACCTATATTTTTTCCTTGTGCTTTCGGTGAAACAGCCATTTTTGCCAACTCGAAATCGTATTCCTCATCATCCATTTTAATCAACGCACACACACCTAAAGGTTCGCCATTGTAGAGCGCAACTAAAATATGTCCACCATTATCTAAAATATAGCCTTGCGGATGATCTAAAGCTTTGTAATCAGATTCTTCCATTTTAAAATACGCTGATATCCACTCTACGTTTAACGCCCTAAATACTTCCTGGTATTTTGGCTCATAAGCAACAATTTCAACTTGCTCGCTATCTCTAAGTTTTTTCTTGTCTTCCACTCTTTTTAATAATGTTTTTTGTTCTAATAAAAATTCCCACTCACCTATCGCTTCCCAAAGTTTGTTTTGCGTTTGTGCCGATAATTCTTCAATAGCCGCATTAACATCAATTAACTGGTTAGTAACCTTATCCGAAATGATCAAACCTTGTTTAGAAAGGCTAACTACATTCCGTCGCCCATCACTTTTATCTTTCTTTTCCAATACATAACCCTTCTTTAACATCTCGCTGATTATTTTGCTTACGGAGGGATGTGAATGACCAATCTCTTTAGCTAACTCCGTAATGGTTTTCTCCTCTCCTTTTGATAGAGAATAAAATACGGGGAACCATTTGGGTTGCATATCTATATCGTAAAGTTTATAAATCTGTGCTGCGTCTTCGGTAACCTTGTCTGTTAACATTCTTAATCTACTTCCAATAGCAACCTTACCTGTTTGTTCAAAAAAGCTCATATATTAAATTAATTACGTAACTGATTACGCAATATTACAAAAAAATGTTTTCAATTGGATAAATTAAATTATTTTTAGAAAACGATATACTATGAGGAAGTTTTTATACTTATTGCTTTTCTTATTTATAGCCAAAAACGGAATAGCTCAAAAGCCATACGGAATCTTTTTAAAAACAAATTTATTAAATCTGATTGCTAAGCGACCATCATTTTCTATTGAGAAAACTATCGCACTAAAATATGGCCTGGAACTTTCTTATAACACAGGAGTATTAAACTGGGGAAGAGATTATGAATATAACGGATTTTTACTGCGGGCAAAAATGTATGCTTATGAAATAAAACAACATGAGATTACGCCTTTTTTTGGAATATATACAGGAAACTTAAACAAAACAATTGTATCAAATAATGCCTACGTTCATCCTACTGGATATTTATCTTTTGGAAATGATAGAAACTTCAAGGCGAATTCCATCCGTTCGGGTATTAATATTGGGTTTCTGTATATTCCAGCTAAAAGATTTTTGCTCGAAACAACTACTGGAATAGGTTATGGGAAATATTTCAACATAGAAACATTTCAAGGAAGCGATGCTCCAAAAGGATATTTAGATTTTCAATTAACTTTATCAATAGGTTATTCTCTATAATTCGAACTAAAAATTTGATAAAACTCTAAAATTCGTATTTTCGACCATGAGAAAATTATCATTACTTATCATTACATGTGTTGTTGTTCTATTTGCTTGTCAATCAAATCAAAAAGAAAAAGCAGAATCCATAGAATTTAAGAATGTAAATTCGAGCATAGGTAAATCATTTTCAAATTTAAAGACATTAGATACATTTAAAATTGAATTAACTGGCAGAAAGCCAGAAGATATGGTTTTAAACTTCAGCATCAAAAATGCTGAAGGCATCGAAATTTACAATGCGAAACTAAAAGGTACTGAGCTTTTGGGTAGTACAGATCCCAACATCGATTTATCGAAAGAAAAAGATCAAATTATTTTTCTTAAAACAATAGCTAACGACTTTTTTAGTGATGATAATTTTCTAGAACCTGCAGTTATGCCAGATGATAAAGCTGATAATTACACCCCAGATAAAGCGCTTTATGAGGAATTAAAAAAATCGGGTTTAAATGGCTTTAAATATCGTTTAGGAAAAGAGAATAACATTTACATTGCCTGGAGCGAAAAAGAAAAGAAGGTAAAGATTTATTACAATTGTTGTTAATTCACTTTTTATATCTACTAATTATCTTCTTAACCCCCATCACAAAAAGCACAAATTATCACCATAATTTAAAGCGAAAAACGAAACTGATCTTAATAATTGTTATCGACTAAGCTTTACCAAAAAAGATAATGCAACAAAACAATTTTATAATCCATTAAATAACATTGCTTTATCATTTTTAAAATTACCGAGTTTTATTTCTGCTTGAACGACTAATTTTACTACCTTTGTACCCCGTACAAAAAGCAACATTTTTTGCCTTTGTTGCATAAATTCACAAACATGACTAAGTATATTTTTGTTACGGGCGGTGTTACTTCCTCTTTAGGTAAGGGCATCATATCCGCTTCTTTAGCTAAACTTTTACAGGCACGAGGTTATCGTGTAACCATTCAAAAATTCGATCCGTACATTAATATCGATCCAGGAACATTAAATCCATACGAGCACGGTGAGTGTTTTGTTACGGAAGATGGTGCTGAAACCGATTTAGATCTTGGTCATTACGAACGTTTCTTAAATGTTCCAACTTCGCAGGCAAACAACATTACAACAGGTCGTATTTACCAAAACGTAATTAGCAAAGAGCGTAAAGGTGAGTATTTAGGTAAAACTGTACAGGTTGTTCCGCACATTACCGATGAAATTAAACGTAATATGCGTATTCTTGGTGATAGCGGTGATTACGACATTGTAATTACGGAGCTTGGTGGTACGGTTGGTGATATCGAATCTTTACCGTTTATAGAAGCTGTTCGTCAGTTTAAATGGGAAGAAGGCAATTCGAATGCAATTGTAATTCATTTAACTTTAGTACCATATTTAGCGGCAGCTGGAGAGTTGAAAACAAAACCAACACAACACTCGGTTAAAGCCTTGTTAGAATATGGTATTCAGCCCGATATCCTGGTTTGTAGAACCGAACATCACTTAGGCCCTGATTTGAGAAAAAAAATCGCCTTATTTTGTAACGTTAATATCAACGCAGTTGTCGAATCAATGGATGCATCTACAATTTATGATGTGCCTTTGCTGATGTTAAAAGAACAATTAGATAAAACTGTTTTAGCGAAATTAAAATTACCAACCAAAAACGATCCAGATATGGAAAGCTGGAAAGATTTTCTTGGTCGTTTAAAAAATCCTACAGCTGAAGTTAAAATTGGCTTGGTTGGAAAATATGTTGAATTACCTGATGCTTATAAATCGATTATAGAATCTTTTGTACATGCAGGTTCTAAAAATGAATGTAAAGTAAAAGTAGAATATATTCACTCTGAAGGCATTTTCCCTGATAATGTAAAAGAGAAATTAGGCCATTTACAAGGTGTTTTAGTTGCACCAGGTTTTGGTAGTCGCGGTATTGAAGGTAAAATTGATACAATTAAATACGTTCGCGAAAATAACATTCCTTTCTTTGGTATTTGTTTGGGTATGCAATGTGCCGTAATTGAATATGGCCGTAATGTTTTAGGCTTAAAAGGCGCACATACGGTAGAAATTGAAGAAAATGCTGAAAATCCTGTAATCAACATGATGGAGGAGCAGAAAAAAATAACAAATAAAGGCGGTACAATGCGTTTGGGTTCTTATCCTTGCGACATTAAAAAAGGCACAAAGGCTTTTGCTATTTACGGTAAACAACATATAAACGAGCGCCACCGTCATCGTTACGAATTTAATAATGCCTATTTAAAACAATACGAAGAAGCAGGAATGATTGCCTCTGGTATTAAACCTGAATCGGGCCTTGTTGAAATTGTAGAATTAAAAAGCCATCCTTTTTTCGTGGGCGGCCAGTTTCACCCAGAATTAAAATCAACAGTAGCAAATCCTCACCCACTTTTTGTTAAATTTGTGGCCGCTGCAATGGAGTATGCTAAAAAGAAAACTAATTAACTGCAGCATAAAAATAAATAATGGATAGAAATACCTTTACAGGATTATTCCTGATTATGATCATTTTGGCAGGATCATTCTACTTCTTCAAACCAAGTGAAGCAGAACTTAAAAAAGCCAAAGAAACAGAGAAAATAGATTCGCTTAAAAAAGCAGGTGTTACTGCAACTACATTAAAAGATACTGTAAAAAATACAGCTGTTGCAAATCCTGCAGTTGATTCTTTAGCGCTTAAAGGCCCTTTCGGAACCGCTTTAGCTGGAACAGAATCGAATACAGTTATAGAAAACGAAAACTTATTAATTACCTTGAGTAATAAAGGTGGTAAAATTGCATCGGTACAAGTTAAAGGCCAAAAAACTTTTGATGGTAAACCTTTAATTTTGTTTAGTGGAAACAACAATAAGTTTGGCTTAAACATTAATGCAGCAGGAAAAGTAATCAACACAAACGATTTATACTTTACACCTGTTAAAAATGGCAATAATGTAACTATGCGTGCTAATTATGGCGCCAATGCTTATGTAGAATTTGCTTACGACTTAAAAGCAGCAAGTAACAAGGTAGCATTTAATGTTAATTTGGTTGGTTTACAGCAAGTTATTTCTGGCAACACAATTAATTTAAACTGGGATGCAACGTTATTGCAACAAGAAAAATCTATTGAAAGTGAGCACCGTTATTCTGCTCCATACTACAAATATTTAGATGGAGATGTAAACCACTTAAGTGTTTCAAAAGATGAGAAAGAAGAATTAACTAAAGGAAAAATCCAATGGGTTTCATTTAAGCAACATTTTTTCTCTGCTTCATTAATTGCTAAACAAGCATTTGAAAAAGGAAGTTTAGAAGTTAAAATTCCAACAACTCCAGGTCAGATTAAATTCTATAGTGCAAACATGCAATTGCCTTACACGCATCTTGCGAATCAGGCTTACGAAATGGAATTCTATTTTGGCACCAACAAATTCTCGACTTTGAAAGCTCAAGGATACGATTTGGAGCAGCAAGTTGATATGGGTTATTGGCCGTTAAAATATGTTAACCGTTTTATCGTATTGCCGGTATTTAATTTCCTTAACGGTTTCGGTTGGGGTTATGGCCTGATTATTTTTGCGCTTACCATTTTACTAAAACTTGCATTGTCGCCATTAACCTACAAGTCATACTTATCGATGGCTAAAATGAGGGTTTTAAAACCTGAAATGGATGAGATTAAAGCAAAAGTTGGTGAAGATAATCCTACTTTAGTTCAGCAAGAATATTTGAAACTCTATAAGAAAGCTGGTGTAAACCCACTCGGAGGGTGTTTGCCGATGGTTTTACAATTACCATTAGTTATGGCTTTCTTCTTCTTCTTCCCTAACTTGTTCGAGTTAAGACAAGAAAGTTTCCTTTGGATGAAAGATTTATCTACTTATGATGAGTTTATCCGTTTCGGTGTTAAAATTCCTTTCATAGGCGACCACTTAAGTTTAATGTGTGTATTGATGACGATCTCTACATTAATTATGACTTACTTTAACAACCAGGTTTCGGGTGCAACAGGTCAAATGAAATACATTGGCTACATTATGCCAGTAATTTTCTTGGGTGTATTAAATAGCTATCCTGCCGGATTAAATTATTACTACTTCTTAGCTAACTTAATGACATTCGGACAGCAGTTCTTAATCCGTAAAATGGTTGATGATGATAAAATTCATGCTTTAATTCAACAAAATAAGGCGAAACCAGCTGATGAGAAAAAGAAAAAATCTAAATTCCAACAGCGTTTAGATGATTACATGCGTCAACAACAACAGCAACAAGGTAAAAAGTAATTGCTTATTTATATATCAAAATCCTCGATTGTTTAAAAGCAATCGAGGATTTTTGGTTTAATATCCCCTGATTAATAAAATCGCTTTTGGCATTAAGGAATTGAGTTAGTATATCAAAAAATAAATTTATTCAACATCCCGAATTGAATAAAAACTGCGTTTATTTGTAATATTTGACGTACATCTTTTTTATTAAGACAAAATTTTGCAATTTTTAAGGATTGAATCTCAACCAACAAATTAATTTATTCATAAAATGCAAAAAAGACTAACAATTATTCTGTTTTTCGTTGTCAGCTTTGCCTGTGCGCAAAAAAAACCATTGGATCATAAAGTTTATGATACATGGGAATCAATAGGTACAAAGCAACTATCAAACAATGGCCAATTGGCTTTATACAGTGTTTTACAACAAGAAGGTGATGCAACTTTATATATCACAAATTTAAAAACAAACGCAAAACTAACGGTACCGCGTGCTTCTCTGGGCCAGTTTAGCAACGATTCGAAATTCGCTGCCTTTCTAATAAAACCTTTTTATAAAGATTTACGCCAGGCAAAAATTAAAAAAGCAAAACCCGATGTAATGCCAAAAGATAGTTTGGGTATCGCAAATCTAACTTCAAATACGGTAACTAAAATTGCGAGAGTAAAGTCTTTTAAATTTCCAGAAACTGGCTTTGGCTATATGGCCTATCAATTAGATAAATTAGATACTGCAAAAAAAGCTGCTACTACTGCACCTAAAAAAGATTCGGAAACGGATTTTGCTGACGATGAACCTGCTGGCGGTCCTAAAAAAGACGAAGGAACTGATCTGATTGTCAAAAATCTATTAACTAACGCTGATAAAACCTATAAGTATGTTACTGACTATGCGTTCAGCAAAGATGGGAAACAACTGGTTTTCGCTTGTAGTGGTTCCAAAAAAGATAAATCTGCACCTCAAGGTGTATTCCTTTTAAATACAGAAAAAGGAACGCTTAAAACTTTGGTAAAAGGTAAAGGCAGCTTTAAA
>Ga0247810_10000819_pt1 | contig 25310 bp, 16 predicted proteins | sample UWRJL119311C1_FD_179918 | JGI IMG/M metagenome (GOLD analysis project Ga0247810, IMG submission 179918) | Plant litter microbial communities from Arlington Agricultural Research Station in Wisconsin, United States - UWRJ-L119-311C-1 | ecosystem: Environmental > Terrestrial > Plant litter >... | reverse complement strand
TTTAAGCTGCACGACAAAACGCTTCCAGGCAAACCTGATCTTGTATTTCCGAAATACAAAACAGTTGTTTTTGTCCATGGATGCTACTGGCATGGCCATGAGGGCTGCCGGTATTTCGTAACTCCCAAGACGCGAACGGAATGGTGGATGCAGAAGATTGCGGGGAATGTGAAGAAAGACGGAGAAAACATTCTAGCATTATACCAAATGGGATGGACGCCGCTAGTAGTGTGGGAGTGTGAATTGAAAAAGGATAAAGTATTAACCACAATGAACTCGCTTTACGAGCACATCACATGCCAGAATTAAAAAAAAAACAGGCAACCAAACGTATTCCTATTATTGACTTGTTCGCCGGTCCAGGCGGTCTCGGGGAAGGATTTTCGTCGATTCTCGATGAAGATAACGAACGGGTTTTCGAAATCAAATTGTCCATCGAAAAAGATGAGCATGCTCATAAAACCCTAAAGCTGAGAAGTTTTTTCAGACAATTTCCGGTCGGCCGCGTGCCAGAAGATTATTACCGTTTCGTGAGAGGTGAAATCACTTTACAAAAACTCTATGAGTTACACCCCAATGAGGAAGCTATGGCAAATAATGAGGCATGGTGCGGAACATTGGGGGATCCGGACGAGGAAGACACCAATGGGGTGAGTGATAAGGAAGTCGATAAAAGAATTCGCAAGGCACTTGGCAGAAAAACCGATTGGTTGCTAATCGGAGGACCACCCTGTCAGGCATATTCATTAGTCGGCAGATCCAGGAGACAACAGACAACTCTAAGTGAGGAGAACGATAAACGTGTCGGATTGTACAAAGAATATTTACGCATACTGGCCGTTCATACCCCCGCTGTATTCGTCATGGAAAATGTAAAAGGTATACTTTCGGCAGAAACAGAAGATGATCAGGTTTTCACTAAAATCCTGGCAGATCTTTCTGATCCGGTCACCGCATGTAAAACGGAAAAAAAGTTAATCCGTGAGAACAAACCTCCTACGAAGTATCGAATTTACTCCCTTACAACAAACGTTTCTCAAACTAATGAACTTGGTGATCCAGTCTTCAAACCCAGTGACTTTATCATAAAGGCGGAAAACTTCGGGGTTCCTCAAAAAAGACATCGGGTCATTTTATTGGGGATCAGAGAAAACGTAAAATCACCTAATTCGATACTAAAGAAACAGGATGAAGTGTCTCTTCATTCGATAATAAGCAACCTGCCCTTTATTCGAAGTGGTGTTACACGCACTTTTAGTCATACCAGCGATGTTATAGATAAAGAAGGTAATCCAAAGAAGAGGAGGCATTATATTAAAATAAAGGATTCTTCTCAGAAGTGGGCTGAACTCGTGAATAAATATAGCAGATCTCTTGATCATCTCATCGAACCTCTTGAAGGAAATCTTGGCAGAGATCTTCCTACAATATTGGGATCTGAATTTATGGAAGGAAATTATTGCCTGCCGGACCATCATAAACTTGCATCATGGTATAAGGATGAACGCTTAAGTGGTGTGTTACATCATGTCTCCAGGAAGCACTTGGCCGAAGATTTGAACCGGTACTTATTTGCATCACGTTTTACACAAAAGAACAAGCGATTCCCACGGTTAGGAGACTATATACAAGCCGGAAATGGTCTTGCACCCGATCACGAAAACGTCAGATCCGGTAAGTTCGCAGATCGCTTCCGTGTTCAACTTCCTGATATTGCAGCCACTACTGTTACAAGTCATATTTCCAAAGACGGACATTATTTCATACATTATGATCCTGTTCAGTGCAGAAGCTTTACTGTTCGGGAAGCAGCCAGGGTTCAAACGTTTCCTGATAACTACTATTTCTGCGGGGGAAGAACAGATCAATTCCATCAGGTTGGGAATGCAGTGCCGCCATACTTAGCAAAGCAGATTGGAGAGATAGTTGAGAAAATATTTAATAAATAGATTATGGAGGGAGTCATATTAGACATTATAACTGAAACTTCAGGAAAGTGTTTTCTTACTAAAATTAAGTTGGGAGATTATATAACTTCGGTTCCGGAAAATTACAAAGATTATGATGTGCAACGAGAAATTGTCAGTAATGTTTACCTTGACAATCTCATACAGACGGTTTTTGAAAAAAAACATATCCCCCCAATCGTTTTGGTTCTTGAAGAACAAGATTTCAAATTGAATGGTACGAAAAGCATCGAAATCCTCAGATTTAAAATTCTTGATGGTTTACAAAGAACATTCAGGCTCAAAACAATATACGATACTGTTCAGTTCCTGAAAGCGAAGATGGAATCAGAGAATATACTCCAGTTCAATCGACTAGAAATTTCAAGAAAGTACAGAACAGAATTAGAAACAATTAATAGCTCTTCAGCGATACTAACCAGAGCAATAGAACTATATGAGAGGACTCAAGACAAAGATTCTGACCTTCTTAACTTTTTTGAAAAATATCAGTGGTTTGAAGTTTGGACAGATTTGAGTCCTGAAGAAGAGGTCAATAAGATGTTAATTCTTAATGCGGGCCACAAACCCGTCAAGACAAAGCATCAGTTAGAGCTTCTGTTCATGAATATTTTACCTATTATCCAAAAGGTTGGTCCGAGAGGATTTGAAGTAAAAAGAGAGAAGGAAATAAGTTCCACGAGTTTCAGCAAGAATAGAATAGTAGGACAATTCCATTTTTCTCACCTGATAATATCAATCTTATCAATCGCTGAAAAAAAACCACTAACTACTAATGTTGATTTGATTCAAAAAAGACAATCGGATTATTTTGACGATACTATTTTTGAAACCTACCTCAACTTCAAATTTTTGCATACGTTTTTAGAAGTTCTGCTAAGAATAGATCAAACATTAGCAGGAGAATACCCCATTGAAGGGACAAAATGGATGGGAAGAGAAATCTCATTGGTTGGAATGTTTGCTGCTACTGGAAAATATGCCTATGACTCCAAAATTGAGCCTGATGCTGCACTTAGAATGTTGGAAGATAAAGTGATTCAACACCCTGCTTCTATGAATCTCAGCGTTTTTGAAGAACAACGAAATTCTGTGGATCTTGCAAAGGTTAATATCGGAACCATAAACAAAAGAGCTGTATATAATGGCGTTTACGACCTGTTAATTTCGGGCCAAGTTATACAATGGTCCAAGCACTTTAAATCGATGACTTATGAATCGTAAAGAAAGTGTTTACACCAACTTGCTTTCGTTGGTCGATCATGTATTATTAGATGAGACTGTTCAGACGTGTTACGATTTAATTCACGAATCCGAACAAACTACTTTTATCGATATAATTGAGCAGTTGGACGCTTTTAGAGCGAAACTAAGGCAACATGAAGCTCAGAACGAACTTCCAACTAACATTGATGATCTGGGTAGTATAATACAACAACTCAAAAATACTTTCCATATTATACCGGATTACAGATTTTCTGAAATTTTAGTTATCACGGAGATTATTAAGAAATTAGCCACCGAAGACGATAGCTCCCCGTTAAACACTAACGTAAATGGCAATTTTACGCTTCAGAAACTGGCAAGTCCCTTGTACTTACAATATTTTAATTTCAGTGAGCTGGATCCCCTCAAATTGGAAGATTCTGCATTCTTCTTCACTTTGAGTGATCCTGAAGGTTTCAATATGTTTTTGCACACTGAGCCTATTCAGCTAGATATACTATTCCATCTGCTTCAACATGTGGGAAGTTTAGGGAATGACTTGGATATGACGGGACAATACTTACTTATTAAACAAGGAATAACAGGAAATGCCGCCGAAACCTGTTTAAAATTACATATAATTAGAAGCGGTAAATATTTTCATCAGCCCTATCAATATTTACGCCCAATTAATGTCAATCCACTTAGAAGAATTGATCCAACAAGAGGCTATCAACAATTCCATGAGACCTTAGTCATAATAAGCGAATACAACTATCAATCTGATATTCTTGATAAATATTTAAGGCTTTATCATGTCATAGAAAACTTCATGTACAGGTTGCCTCTCGTAGATTTGGAAAGAAGAAACCGTACAAACTTTTCCATCAGAGATTTTAAAAGAATGTACAGTCAGATTAGTTCAATTGAATTGGATGTGCTGAAGAGTTTGTTTAAGAAGGTGCTGACTGAACCATTTGACACTCATGACACATTCGGAACTTTTATCTTTAAATCTTGGCAAGGGCTTAGTCCTGGTTTTATTTCGGATGAAACAAAAATAGATGATTTATTGTCTGCATTAAATCTCTCTATTTCTAAGTTTGCCGGAGTTAGTCATTCTGCTCAGTCTAATTTACATAACTTCTTAGCACAAATCGTCTACTCTTACAGAAATTCGCTGGTCCACAATAAGGACACCGAGTTTCATCTTACTCACGAAGTATTACTTGCCCATCCGACACTCGGAAACACTGCAAACATTGTTTTGGAGGAATTTCTAATACCATGCTTGGAAGAACTGATCTTTTATCTAATTATTGAGGAGAATTCGATCGTTAGATTTAATAATTCAAAAATGGCTTTATGGAACGACTAAGTGGAGCCCAACGCATCACTATCAAATGCTAAAAATACGAATCAAATCAAAAATTTTAACTACTTTGCTCCCACAGTCATTATTCATTTATAATCAATCGCAAGGACCAAATTCAAAAGCTTTTATGAATTTAAATCTTGAAATTTGTTACCTGTAAATATCATTTCCAATGTCAGAATTACCTGTCAACAGTGTAAAAGAAATTGAGGCTAAGTTTAAACCTAGGGCCCGGTTACTTATTCAACTTGGCGATCAGTTGATTAAAAACGAAAGTATCGCTCTTGTAGAGTTAGTCAAAAATTCTTATGATGCCGATGCCACGTATGTCGATATTTATATGGAAAATGCCGATGATCCTGAGAACGGTATCATCATCATAGAAGACAATGGTTATGGCATGACTGCCCATACAGTCGAAAACGTCTGGTTAGAACCAGGTAGTGACTTTAAAACTAAAAAGATTGCAAATCAGGAAGTTTCTCCGAAATACAATCGCCTACCAATAGGGGAAAAAGGTATTGGCCGATTTGGTGTCCATAAACTTGGAAATATCATAGAAATGACTACCAAATCGGAAAATTCAAAAGAGGTTTTTGTAAAGATCGATTGGACGGATTTCAATGATTACAAATATCTCGATGAGGTACCAATTAAAATTTTTGAGCGCGATCAGCCGTTAATCTTTAAAGATGGAAGAACCGGAACAAATATTATTATTAGTAATCTCAGAAAAACGTGGGAACGCGGTATTGCAAGAGGTATCAGACGATCTATAACCGCCTTGATTTCGCCATTCGAAGCTGTTGATTCGTTTAAGCCTAAATTTGATATCATTGATAAACCCGGTTGGTTTGATGGTCTCTTGAATTGGGAAAATGTAAAGAGTTATTCCCTGTTCCATTTTAAGGTCGTCATGGAGGAAGATAGAATAACATCTTTTTTTTACGAGTTTATTCCTTGGGACACTATGTCTAAAGTATCAGGGAGAGTCGTAGACGAAGATGACAAACTTGTTGAGATTTTCAAACCGCTTGAAGACACTGACAAAAACAAAATAACTCTCTCAAAATATGACATTGGGAAAATTGTTTTTGAAGGCTATATATTTGAGCAGGATAACTTTATCATGAAAATGGGAGTCAGTGATAAAACTGGATTCAAAGGCTATTTGAAAGACAATGGAGGTGTTAGAGTTTTTCGAGATGGTCTGAGAGTTTATGACTATGGCGAGCCCGAAAGTGATTGGTTAGATCTAAACCTGCGAAGGGTAAACCATCCCACAAAACGAATTAGCAACAATATTATTCTCGGAGCGGTATATCTGACTCGAAAAGACAGCTCAGACTTGATAGAAAAAACCAACAGAGAAGGTTTTGTAGAAAATGATGCTTATTACGCTTTCAAGCATTCGATTCTTCACTCAATTGAGCTAATTGAAACTCTCCGTTATCCTGATAAAGCTCGATTAAAAGAAATTTATGGTCCGACTCCAAAGTCAGCACCTGTAATGAGCCTTTTGGGGGAAGCAAAGGATTATGTTGATAAGAAAATACTCGATCCTGAAATCAAGGCTAAACTCAGTAAGTATTTAGAAAAGATTGAAATTGATTATAAAAGAGTTTCCGAAACGTTGTTAAAAGCGGCAGGTGCAGGTCTAAGTATGAGTGTCGTAATACATGAAGTAGAAAAAATAATTGCGGAAGTAACGAAAGTACTCAAAGCTGAAAATGGGTCAGAGCGAGTAGTAAACTTAGTACAGCATCTGTCGTCACTAATAGACGGCTATTCTGAAATAATTAGAAATTCGGATCAAACACATCATAGCTTGGTGGATATCATTAAGCAGTCGCTTTTTAACACTGAGTTCAGATTAAGGTCTCATGATATTGAGGTCGTTGAAGCGTTTCGTGATTTCAAGCAAACAAGTGGTTCAAAAGTTGCCAGAAACTTACTAATTGGAAGTTTGATGAATCTTATTGATAACTCAATTTTCTGGCTCGACCGCGCCGCAAATGCAAATGAAAATCTATCAAAGAAAATCTTCATTGATCTTTCAGAAAATGAAGATTTTTTATTTATTGTTTTTGCCGACAATGGAACTGGCTTTTTAATAGCTACAGAAGACATTGTTGAACCATTTGTATCGGCCAAACCAGGAGGGATAGGATTAGGACTTCATATTGTAAGCGAAATCATGGATGCTCAAAAAGGTCGTCTTTTCTTTCCAGACTGGGGTGATTTCGATATACCAGATGAATTTAAAACAGGTGCAGTAATTGCATTACAATTTAAAAAATAAACTATGAACCTTCCACTAAATGGCCGAATTGCTATTATTGACAACCAGATAGAAGAGGCATTGCCACTAATGCGCGTTTTCTCCAAGAAACAAATGCCCTATGTTTTTTACAAAGGTGATGACCTTGATTTTCTTCCTGAACCAAATTCACGTTTTAATGACATTCGATTATTGTTCCTAGATATAAATCTCTTAAACAATAAGACTCCTTCTGAAAAAGATGTCAAATCAACATTATATGGAGTTCTAACGAAAGTAATTTCTGAAAACAACTATCCATATACCCTTATCTATTGGAGTAAGCAGGAAGACGTTTATGGAAAATTGGTTACTGAGTTATTTAACAAAGAGCTAAAGGATCGCGCGCCTATATCGATTCACCCATTCAAGAAGTCCGACTTTTTCAATTTGGATGGTGAACCAACTGCTAACGATCTCGACCTAATTCAAGAAATAACAACAGTGCTTTCAAATGAACCAGCATACAGTTATTTGCTTAATTGGGAAAATAAAATTCATCAGGCAGCAGACAAGACTCTTCATGAAATATTCAATCCTTTTACTCAAGCAAATTGGTCTAATGACACAAATCATCTAATGACCAAGCTTGGGGTTAGCTTTTCAGGCAAAGCATACGCGTCAAAAAATGCCGCTGAAAAATTAAAAAGCACTTTTAATACATTGAACATCATTTTGAATGACACTGTTGAAACTTTTATAAACAATAATGCCGTTCAAGATGCAATAGAATTAACAAGCAATTTTAATCCGGAAAACAGTAATTCCCATCTTATAAATAAGAAATTGCTTTTATCAGATGAAATTCATCCTGTTGACTATCCTGGAACAGTACTCAAAGATACTAGTAATAAAAAGCATTTTGAGAATATAATATTGAGCGAAATCATTGATCTAAAAACGTTAGATAAGGCTGTAGGTGCATCCGGTGATACAACGGACAAAGTGCTTAGCAAATTAAGAAAGGCGAAAAGGGCAGAGATGCGAACTGGCATGAAAGGAATTTGGTTTGTTGTCACACCACTATGTGACTATGTTCAGGATAAAGCGGGATTCAAAAAAGTAGTACATGGTGTCGCTTTAAAAAAGGATTTCGCGTATTTACTGGACACGAAATCAGAAGCTTTTTTCATTTCACCACCCTTCAAATTAGAAGAGGAATCTTACGTACTTGTTTTAAACTTTCGTTATTTACATACCATGAATGAAATAGATCCGAATGAACATTTGAAGCCTGTTTTTAGAGCTAGACAACAATTACTCGCGGAAGTTCAATCTAAGCTTGCAAGACACCTAAGCAGGCAAGGTATCCTCTTTTTAAGCGATATTTGATCTATATGTTTACTAGTTTCACTAAAACTGAAGAATCCATCCTCACTTTATTCTCATTGTACGTTTTGATTGGACAGGCGCATAATGTTGTGGACAGCAATAAAGACATTCTGAATGCAGAAGTGAAATCGACCCAAGATTTTGAAGGCATTTCGAATAGCACTATTAAAGAGGCCCTAATTCATCAAATCCTGCTAAACAGTTGTTCTTTTGTGGACGAGTGGAACAAAGTATTCAGTAGCAAGGCTAATTCTGAGCACCATGACATTGTTGTTAATGTCAAAAAGATTTGTAAACCTGCATGGGACTACATCGATTCATGGAAAGAATTAAGGGTTTTTCGAAACCATTTTATAGCGCATAATTTCAGAAACGACAAGAACAAAAGTGTTTTTCTAAACCCACAATCTTATCACTCTCCGAGGAGTCACGAAGAATTATCTCTTTTGGTGTTAGCAATGGAGAAAATGATGAACAGTCGACTATTTCTTCCCGGAAGTAACTGCTAAAACAGTAAAGTATTATTCAGAAAATACAGATCAACCAATATTTGCAACTTTATCAGAAGCTGAAGTCGACACTGTGTTAGCCAATCTTCATGGGATCGACGATCAATTACCGATTTAAGAATGCGTTCCGCGATTATGAAGATTAGTACGGGCATTTAGGGTTCAAACCCCAAAAACTTCCTGAGCTTTGTTCCAATTCTTTTTTAATACCGGCCTGCTCACGCTTGTTTCAGCCATACGGCTCAACAGAAAATTGGCAAACTTCTGAACAATCCCAACGCTTCAGCGATATAAGCCATATTTTTCGCGCGGCTCAAAGAAAACTTTTATTGCATTGTGACTTTAATTTAAAAAATGTTACATCCTTTTAAACGAATTGCGTAACCACTTTTCCATGAAAACATCGAAACTGAAACCTGCTCTCGAAAAGGTGCTTCAGAATGCAACTGAGGTAATATCGCATCAATCCTCATCACTAACAGGCAATGGACTTGCTTTTCAGTCAAATCCCTTCTAATTTCCGATCCGTCTCTTGATGGTTTGACTTACCCACGGACCTGGTGTTTTCCGACACCTGAAACTAACTTTTCCTACAATAACTCAATAGTAACGCCTGTTATGCCACACCATTGTATCAAACTGATCAAAGCTCAGTTTCACCATTATTCTTAATAAAGCTTGTTTATCCACTTTATCCCACATTCGTTCGTTATCACGCTCATTACGTTCCGCTCTGAGAGCAATAAAATCTTCGACTTCTTTCACATCCATACTTTCATATACGTCAAAATAACTATCGATCAACTCAGCAATTACTGACAGTGTATGCATATCCTCACTCGAATCGCCTAATGAATTCTTAAGATTTATCATAAATTCATGAAGTTCAGAGCCGTCTAATAAGAACCTGCCTATGTCCGTATTTATTGCGATTTCGCCAGATAGCCCTTCCAGTTCAACAGGAAGAATCTGTATATAAAACTTACCTCCACCATTTCTATTGTCAGTATATATTTCTATCTCTTCCCACTTAACATCTGTCTTCACTGACCAACGTAAATCTAATCTTCGTTGTTCGCGTATAATTTTAAGATGATCTACTTGAAAATGCTTTTGAACTATATTTTCAAACAGTTTATCGGACTTATTGCACAAGAGATAATCTATATGTTCGATACTTGAATCTTCGCCTATAATCGTGTTGAGAAGAACAAGAGAGGACACATTCGAAGATTTCACCTCTTTGATTAACGAATTTGCAGAGGTATACGAAGCACAATCAAGCGTCCAGAAATGTTTAACCTCCTTTAATTGATTGAGAGTAACCAATTTTCTTGCTCCGTTCTCTTCTATAAGAATACAGTTGACCTCAGCCAGCGCCTTCTCGAATGCCCTTTCGTCTTCAAGATTAATTTCATGTCTAGAACGATAATTGTTCCCAATGAATTTCCGAAGTAACCAATTAACTTCGCCGGACGCCCAGGTTATAGAGAAATTATCAATTAGACGCTGCGACTCTGTTGAGATATGTTCGAGGTAAATATTATATATTGTATAAAGTAGGAATTCCCGTTCAGGGGTCATCTCGATGTTTGATCTCGCAACATTTGTCTTTGGAGCTTTCCCGCCTGTCGTATTAGCTATACACAACAAACTCCGATCTGTAAAACCCGGGGTATTAAACTCTACCATTATTCCTTCAATACAAGTACCGATTGGTCCCGCGCTAAAATCGACATCGGTCGAGTCTAGAAAATCCCATTCATTCCAGTGTTCAATATACTTTAATGCTACAGCCAACGTTACACCTTCGTTCTTAATCTCTATTACCTTAATACGCGTTTTATCGCGGTCATACCCTATTTCGCTCAAGTATCCTTCTAAGGTGGCCTTAGGAGATGAGTAACCTATTTTTATTACTTTGTCATCCACTTGAAGAGACAAGTCACAGTTAGGAAAAAGAATCCATTTTCGCATTTCGTCCTCCAAATTAGTAAGGTTGACTTCAGAGCGCACAAATAATTTAATTTCCGTTCCATGTGGAATAATTTGTTCGCTCAATTTATCGACCGTCAAATATTTCAACAGGTACTTGCCATGAACCTTCCTTATCTTTAACAGGATCGCCTTATCATTTTCCTGCGATTTTGTAGTAATGTCAATATCATCCGCAATTAAAAAACACGTTAGCAGCCCAATTCCAAAACGACTAATTGATGAAAAATCCGGATATTTCTTTTTAAAATTATCAGCCTGATACCGAGATGATCCTACTGTCAATAAATGATTTTGAATGATCTCAAGTGTCATTCCAGTTCCATTATCTGTAAACGTCAACTCCCTTTTTTTATCTTCCCATTTTACAGATATCTCGGGTAAATAATCTAAATTTTTCTCTTGATGATATTCAACAAGTTTTAGCTTAGTAGCGTCGATTGCATTTTGAGTGAGCTCGCGAACTACAACTGAGGAATCGTTATAGAGCGTATGACCGACCAACAGATCCAAGATTTTCATTTGATCTAAAACAAATTCAAATTGTTTCTTCTCAAAATCCTTTGCTTCTATACTGCTGTCATCAATATTTTTCCATGGAAACTCATACTCCACGCCGTATTTCGTCTTGGCTACCCTGTTATGATCATAGCTCTCCTTCAACTGCTTTGCCGCGTAATTCAAATAGGCGATGAGACCAAAAAAACCTTTTTCATCATTGAAGCGTGCGAGAATTTCTACCGTATCTGACTGTATGCTTCGATCAACCGCACCTTCCTTATTCTTCTTTACCTGGGCTCTTACAGTGCGGACCGCCATTTGCTTTGCCCATTCTTCTTGGCTTATCGGATCGGTTGGATTTATCAGCGAAAATTCTATAGTAGGTGTCCTATCAGAAGTGATGTGCAATAAGTCTGCTGTTCGTAATATCAATGCCGCGTAGTGGACATTGACTATCTGCTCTGCTGATGGCCCATATTGCTGATTTGTTTTATACTTCTCTAGGTCATCCAAATCAGAAAGGTGATGACTCTCGCAAACAATAGCTAAATCTCTTCTAAACGTATCATCGAGCACGCCAAGAAGTTTTTTCACCTCGGAAGTAATTGGCAGATAGCTCGCGGCTAAACTATTTGATTCGTCCAATATCCAATCTTTGATTCTTTCAGCATGGTTTTTCCTCACCATTTCCTGATAGAGAAAGCGATCAACCCTGTCATCAGATAAATGTGCGACCTTATCCTTATAGTCTAAACCATAGTCCCCCTCTAAAACGCCATTCTTGAAGATAGGAAACTCGGATTGATGCCTGTTTTCATACTCGTCTTTTGTCACGAGCATTCCGAGATCGTGAAAATAGATTGACAACGTTATCATTAACCAGTCGGCGGGGGTTAGCTTTTGTTGAGTTTCGGTTGGAATTATCCAATCAAGAGACTCAAGCATATAGTCTATGTGACTTATGTCATGTTTGGTATATTCATCAAATATACCATCCTGACCTATCTGTCCTAATATAGCCGCCACTTGGCGTTTTATGTGTAATAATTTGAGTCCACTGAAAGCCCTTAAATTCTCGGCTTTTTCCGCATTGAGTTCAGCGTTAGTTGTAAGTTTTTTTATCATTGTTAAGATAATAGTGATTAATTAGGCAAAAAGCAGCCTTAGCTTCAAACTTCGAAGATAACAAATGGTTAGACTTTAACCAATTGGAAAATAGATGCTCGAAATGAAAGTCGTGGGGTAATAAAATATTGTTAACTCATCTACATCCGTATTAGTGACTAAATACATGGAAGAGGTCTATTACTCCCCCCCTTTTATTAATGAAAAACCGCTTCATTAGATTTTATACCCAGGCAGTATTCTGATATAGTGGTATTTTATTTGTTAGAGTCTTGCCAGCAAACACCACTCTACGAATCCACGAATCACCTTTTAATCACCTTTAACGAAAAAACCCTTTGCTAATCATTGATTAACAAAGGGTTTCAGCTCTAAATCGTACCCGGAGCGGGACTTGAACCCGCACGCCCATACAGGCACAGGATTTTAAGTCCGGCGTGTCTACCATTCCACCATCCGGGCTTCTGCCAATGGGTCGGACATGACTAACACTGACTGCATTAAACAAAAAAGGACTCACCGAAGCGAATCCTTTATGTTGAGCGGGAGACGAGATTCGAACTCGCGACCCCGACCTTGGCAAGGTCGTGCTCTACCAACTGAGCTACTCTCGCTTGTATTTCAATTTTAAGTGGTCGATAAGATCGACCAGCTTAAGCCGCAACACGGTTGTTACGGGCGACAAATGTAAAAAGTATTTTCCAAAATCAAAGCCTCAACAGCAGAAAAAAGCAAAAAAAACGCATTATTCCGTAGCACGGGCAGTTTAACTCGCTGATTCCTCTCCCGTTCAGGATCACTTGTTGAATTGAAAAATTCCGATCCGATGTCAGCGACTGACCCCAACAACCTGTAAAGTAGAGAGCTGAAAACCGAAGGCTATAAATTGTACCTTTATCAAAACCAACAAAATGGATGAGCCGGCAGTTATCTTCTCACAGATCTTTACCGTCACCACGCTCAGGTATTTCCTGCTGGCGGGAATTCCTTTCCTGGTCTTTTATTTACTGCTCCCTTCCCGGTTTCAGAAGCGGAAGATCCAGCAGGGAAAAGCTTCCCGAAAGGATTTCAGGAGGGAGATCCTACAATCCGTTCTTTCATCGGCAGTGTTTACAGCGATTGCGGTTGCCGTTCTTTATTCGCCGCTCAGAGCCTATACACTCATTTACGACGACATCCTCTCCTACCCGACCTGGTACATCGGGGTGAGCCTTGCGTTAAGTCTCATTGTTCACGATACCTACTTCTACTGGATGCACCGCCTGCTTCACAACAAAAAGCTCTTCAGGTGGACGCACCTCACGCATCACAAATCCGTCAATCCATCTCCGTGGACTTCCTACTCGTTTCATTTCCTGGAGGCGATTACGGAAGGACTGATCGTGCTGATCATAGCGGTCGTTATGCCGCTGCATCCGCTCACCGTTATTCTCTTTACCATAGCCAGCTTCATCATCAACGTTTACGGGCATCTTGGCTACGAGATCATGCCGCGGTGGGTCAGAAGAACCTGGCTGTTCGGGATCATCAACACGTCTGTTCATCATAACCTGCACCACCGGAAGTTCGACGGCAATTACGGGCTCTACTTCCGCACCTGGGATCGCCTCATGGGAACCGAGCACCCGGATTACGTGAAAGAATACGACCGCATCCAGGCACAGCGCGACAACACCTCAGAACACGCTACTGAATCTAACCACATAGAAACATAGAAAACATAGTTATGCAGGGATATTTAGGGTCGGTAGCTTCTTGCTCGTCGTATCATTCCCTATGATCATATACAATGATATCACCAGAGCCAATTGTTATACTGCCTATGTCCCTATGTGGTTCAAGCAGGTTAATATTTCTTAAGTCCGGTTAAAAAACGATAAGTTTCTACGGCTGTTTCATTTATTGTAAGACTTTCACAGAACCAATATGAAACGATTATGAAAGTATTAAACAAAACCTTCGCTGCCGGTACCATAGCAGCAGGAATCCTGGCCTTTTCATCCTGTGCGCCGATTTATAGATGTGGTGACACTATTCCCGAAAAACAAAAAGGCGGCAAACGGCTGCAGGCAGTTGTTATGGAACGCGATTCACTCTGTATGTCGCTTTCACAGGAACAGGCAATGAACACAAAACTGATGTCCGATAACAAAGGCCTCGAAACGCGCCTGGCGAATCTTGCCAACCTGAACAGCAATCAAGCCGATCAGTTCGGAAAAGAGCTCGGGGAAAAATCACAGGAATTGCGCAATAAAGAGCGTATGCTCCGCGACATGCAGGCGATCATTGCCCGCCAGGACTCGGTAACAAAACGCCTGAACAACATTCTGCGCGATGCTTTGCTTGGATTTAATTCCGATGAGCTTTCCGTGGAGATCCGCGATGGAAAAGTATACGTATCGCTTTCGGATAAGCTGCTCTTTAAATCAGGTAGCAATGCCGTTGAGGAAAAAGGAGTTGAAGCCTTGAAAGTACTCGCCGACGTACTGAACAAAAACCCGGACATCAATGTACTGGTTGAAGGTCATACGGATAACGTTCCGATCAAAACGGCTGTTTACAAAGACAACTGGGACCTGAGTGTTGCCCGTGCAACTTCCATTACCCGTTTATTGTCCGAAAAATACGGAGTTACAGCAACACGTTTAACAGCTTCAGGTCGCGGGGAATACTTCCCTAAAGCTTCCAACGATACACCGGAAGGAAAAGCTAAAAACCGAAGAACAGAGATCATTCTTTCTCCGAAACTGGACGAGATCATGAACCTGCTCAACAGCTCGGGGAAATAATTTCCCGTATTATACCAGAATATGTAACCCCGGATACTTCAGTGCGTCCGGGGTTTTTAAACGCTTAAAAAATAACCTCATGAAATACTTCAATCTGCTGGCAACACTCGTCATTGCCTTCATCGTGACGCTCTTCCTTGCCTCTTATCGTGCAATTCCCGAGAAAGCGACGGCCGTGAAACCATTCGACCAGCAAAAATACCTTGGAACATGGTACGAGATCGCCCGCATGGACTACAAATGGGAACGGAACCTGGACAATGTAACGGCTACCTATTCCCTGAAGGAAAATGGCGATATCAAGGTCGACAATAAAGGCCACAACTTCAAAAAAGACAAATGGGAAGAAAGCACAGGGAAAGCAAAACCTGCCGGCGATCCTGCGGAAGGAAAGCTGAAAGTTTCTTTCTTCGGGCCTTTCTATGCTGAGTATAATGTGATTGCGATCGATCCGGATTACAAGTATGCGCTGGTAGCCGGGGAAAGCACAAAGTATCTCTGGATCCTTTCACGGGAGAAAACCATTCCTGAAAGCGTTAAGAAAAAGTACCTGGAAAAAGCCGAAGAGATCGGTTACAAAACCGGCGAACTGGTGTGGGTGAAGCACGATTAACAGGAATTACCAACGAGTGACAGGAACTTCAGGACTAAAAAACTACCAACTGAAGACTAACGACTACTTTCTATCCGCCCGTCAGCTTCTTGATCTCGTTCAGCTTCATGAGCGCTTCTACCGGAGTCAGCGTGTTGATATCTATCGTTACCAGCTCGTCGTGGATCTGCTCTAAAACAGGATCGTTCAGCTGGAAAAAGCTTAGCTGCATATTCGAATCGGCCACTGCGGCTTTCAGCGATTCTTTGACAGTAACGGTTTCCGCGCTTGCATGATTCAGCTCAAGCTGTTTGAGCATCAGCTCTGCCCGCTGGATGACTTTTTTCGGCATCCCGGCCAGCTTGGCAACATGGATACCGAAGGAATGCTCGCTTCCGCCTCTTACCAGCTTGCGAAGGAAAATGATCTTCTGCCCTACTTCTTTCACCGAAACATTGTAATTGTGAATGCGCGGGAACTGCTCTTCCATGTCGTTGAGCTCGTGGTAGTGCGTTGCGAAAAGCGTTTTCCCTCTAGCGCCGGCGTTCTCGTGGATGTATTCCGCGATTGCCCAGGCAATGGAAATACCGTCGTAAGTACTTGTTCCGCGGCCAATCTCATCAAGCAGGATCAGGCTCCTGTCGGAAAGGTTGTTCAGAATACTCGACGTTTCGTTCATTTCCACCATGAAGGTCGACTCACCCGAAGAAATATTATCGGATGCTCCAACGCGCGTAAAGATCTTATCGATGATCCCGATCCGCGCGGCCGAAGCAGGAACAAAGCTTCCCATCTGCGCGAGCAACGCAATCAATGCCGTTTGCCGGAGCAACGCACTTTTACCTGCCATGTTCGGCCCTGTTATCATGATGATCTGCTGCTCGTCCTTATCGAGGAAAACGTCATTCGGGACGTAATTTTCGCCGGCTTTCAGCTGACCTTCGATCACCGGGTGACGGCCGTCTTTGATATCCAGCACGTACGAATCGTCTACGGATGGCTTCACGTAATGATTTTTCACCGCCACCTGCGCAAATCCGCACAGGCAGTCGAGCTGCGCAACGAAATAAGCATTTTGCTGGATCGGTCCCACCCACGGCATCAGCTTCTGAAGCAGGTCCTGGTAAATGCCCGATTCGATGATGGCTATCCGGTCTTCGGCCCCGAGAATTTTCGTTTCGTATTCTTTCAGCTCAGGGGTAATGTAGCGTTCAGCGCTCACCAGCGTCTGCTTGCGGATCCATTCTTCCGGAACTTTGTCTTTATGGGAATTCCGCACTTCGAGGTAATACCCGAAGACGTTGTTAAAAGCGATCTTCAGACTCGGGATCCCCGTTCTTTCGGATTCGCGGTTCTGCATCTGCTCGAGGTAATCCTTCCCCAGACCGGAAACACCGCGCAGCTCGTCCAGCTCCGGATCAACACCATCGGCAATCACCGGGCCTTTTCCCAGCTGAACCGCCGGATTTTCAGAAATTGTTTTGCGGATGAGGCCGATGAGTTCTTCGCAGGGCTTAATGGCTTTTGCCAGCTGTTTCATCAGCTTCGCATTGCTTTCCGAGCAGGATTTGCGCAAAGGCTCCATGTGCGAAAGGATATTCGCCAGCGCATTCAGCTCCCGGGGAAGAATCCTTCCGACAGCCACCTTGGAAACCAGGCGTTCCATGTCGCCGATGGCCGAAAGCTCGTTATCGATATCCGAACGAATGGCATCTTTTTTCACCATATCGCCCACCGCTTCCTGACGCAGGTTGATCTGTTCGACATTTTTCTGGGGCATTACGATCCAGCGCTTCAGCAAACGATCGCCCATGGGAGTTCGCGTACAGTTGATGACATCGTAAAGCGTTCTTCCGCCTTCGTTCAACGGAGCGATCAACTCGAGGTTACGGATCGTAAAGCGATCGAGCCAGACGCATTTATCTTCTTCGATCCGCTGGATCTGCGTAATGTGGGCCACCTGTTTGTGCTCGGTTTCGCCCAGGTAATGAAGAATGGCACCCGAAGCGATCATTCCGTAAGGCAGGTCATCGATCCCGAATCCCTTCATGGAATTGGTCTCGAAGTGGGAAGTGAGCCGGTCCTTTGCAAAATCGGGCGTGTATACCCAGTCTTCCAGCCGGAACGTATAGTAGCGCTGCCCGAAGCTTTCCTCGAAGAACCTGTGACGGTTTTTCTGAAAGATAACTTCGCTTGGCTCGAAGCCCTGCAGCAGTTTGTCGATGTATTCCAGGGAACCCTGGGCAGTGAAAAATTCGCCGGTGCTCACATCCAGGAATGCAATTCCGTGCGTGTCTTTGTCGAAGTGGACCGAGCAGAGGAAATTATTTTTGTGCCCGTTCAGGATCTTATCGCTGTAGGCAACTCCGGGAGTAACCAGTTCCGTCACCCCACGTTTGACGATATTTTTGGTGAGCTTGGGATCTTCGAGCTGGTCGCAGATCGCCACCCGATGTCCGGCACGCACGAGCTTTGGCAGGTAAGTATCCAGCGAATGGTGCGGAAAGCCTGCGAGCTCAATTTCAGAAGGAGAGCCGGCTCCGCGTTTGGTGAGTATAATTCCCAGCACGCGCGACGCCAGCACGGCATCCGAGCCGAATGTTTCGTAAAAATCGCCCACGCGGAACAACAGCAATGCCTGCGGATGTTTAGCTTTAATAGCGTTGTATTGCTGCATGAGCGGAGTTTCTGCGCTACTTTTTTCCTTCTTTGCCACCGTTAAGTCGTATGATTTTTGGATTTTTGTACGAATGTACACCCACAACGGCGGATTGCAAAAGTTTCCGGCGGTATCTTATCAACAGCATGAACAGAAAGTTAAAACTATGGGAGCTCGACCGGGTAGATGAGGCTACCTTCCGCGGGCAGGAAAAATTCCCCGTTACTATTGTGCTGAACGACATCCGCAGCCTGAGCAACATCGGCACCTTCTTCCGCACAGGCGATGCCTTCAATGTGGAAAAAATCTTTCTCTGCGGCATAACGGCTGTTCCTCCGCACCGGGAAATACAGAAAACCGCGCTCGGGGCCACCGATTCCGTAACGTGGGAACACCGCGAATCCATAGACGAGCTGATAAAAGAGCTGAAAGCAAAAGGAATGAAGGTTTGCAGTATCGAACAGGCCGAAAAAACAACTTCGCTCGAAGAAGTCGCCGGGCTTCCGGACGAACACTACGCCCTTGTCTTCGGAAATGAAGTTGACGGAGTTGACCAGTCGGTCATAGACGCTTCGGATTACATCCTGGAAATTCCGCAGTTCGGGACCAAGCATAGCCTGAATGTTTCTGTTTGTGCGGGGATTGTGATGTGGGAGTTTGCCAAGAGGGAGATTGGGAAATAGGGAAGCAGTCCGTCAGCTGATGGTCGCATTGGATTAGGCGAGTGAGCGCGCTCTCCCTTTGGAGGGGGAAATCAATCACGATGTCTTAAACAGTCAATAATATACTGTAGCCTAGTTATTACCGAATCAACATCTGAAGTACTTCTCCTTCAGAGAATCGAATGACAGTATAACCAAAGTTTTCAATTTTTCGCTGACGAAATAATCATAATCGCCTTTATTAAAATGCGAATTTCCATCGATTTCTATAACCAATCCAATTTCCGGGCTAAAGAAATCAACAATAAAATGATCAAGTGGTCTTTGCCTCTTAAATTTCACACCAAGTCTGTTTTTTGAGAGTCCGGATACCCATAACTGTTTTTCAGCTCGAGAAACGGTTTCCGTACGAAGTTCCCGGGCGAAGTCTTTCAAATCTTTATTATAGAAATTATTTGAATCCATACTTTTCCACTTAAGATAAGGGAAATTGCAATTTATTCAAATTGAAGTAGCTAAAGATCAGTCGGTTTTTAACAAATGGGGAAGTCCTCCCCTTTTATCCCCCTCCAAAGGGGGAGACTTTAGTCTTCCTCTGAATACCATAAACACGTTAGCTGCTTTCCTGTAGGAATCATTATCTTTACGCACTTTAAAAAACAACATGATTCAGACAGATATCATCATCATCGGAGCTGGTCCGGTGGGATTATTTACCATATTCGAGGCGGGACTTTTGAAGCTTCACTGCCACCTTATTGATTCACTGCCTATCCCGGGCGGACAATGCGCGGAGATCTATCCGAAGAAACCGATTTACGATATCCCGGGATTTCCTTCGGTTCTTGCGGGCGACCTCATCGATAACCTGATGGAACAGGCAGCTCCTTTCAAACCGGGATTCACACTGGGAGAAGCAGCGCAGACGATCGAAAAAACGGAAGAAGGAAAATTCATCGTGACGACCGTTCGCGGAACGAAGCACGAAGCTCCTATCGTTATGATCGCCGGCGGACTCGGAGTGTTCGAGCCACGCAAGCCGCCTATTTCGAACATCGTTGATTTCGAGGACAAAGGTGTTGAATACATCATCAAAGATCCGGAGTTTTACCGTGGCAAACGCTGCGTGATCGCCGGAGGAGGTGACTCTGCGCTTGATTGGTCGATTTTCCTGGCAGAAAAGAAAATTGCCAAAGAAGTTGTGCTTGTTCACCGAAGCAGCTCTTTCCGCGGGCACCTCGATTCCGTTCAAAAAGTCATCAACATGGCAGAATCGGGCGAGATCAACCTCATCACGGAAGCCGAAGTAACGGGACTTGACGGAAACGGGACTCTGAACACTGTAAAAATACAGCACGCTTCCCAGGGCGAGATCATCCGCGAAACGGACCATTTCATTCCTTTATTCGGATTGAAGCCTTCGCTCGGACCTATCGCCGACTGGGGACTCGACATCGAAAAGAACGCCATCAAAGTGAATACCCTCGACTATTCGACGAATATTCCGGGAATTTACGCGATCGGCGACGTGAATACCTATGAGAACAAGCTGAAGCTGATCCTTTGCGGATTCCACGAAGGAACACTTGCGGTTCAATCGGCATTTGCGCGCATTCACCCGGACAAGAAGAACATCCTGAAATACACGACTGTTAACGGCGTTCAGGGATTCTGATGGTGGCGACTGCTCTTCGATCTGTTTGCATTTTACTGCTTGTGTGCGGATGCAGCACTTCGGAAAAAGCAGTTACCCGGAAGCTGACGAACGGGGATTTCAAGTACTGGGAACTTACGTCGATCAGAATGTTTAACGGTGAGGTAATGCAGGTCTCCGAAGGAACTATTTTCAAGAAATTCGGCGCTGACGGGAGCTTCCTGGAACTTGTTTACGATAACGGAGAGGTCTACGACGCTAATAAACGCGAGCAGTTTCCCGTGCCGAATACCTGGAGTTATGTGAACCCGAAGAAAATCGTACTAGATGGCTCTGAACTGGAACTCGTCAAGCTTTCGGAAAACACCCTTGTTTACGATATTGGCGGAGAGGTGTATTGTTTCAGAAAAAGTGGAGAGCCGGGCGTTACACATTTCATTCTTCACGACTAAACCATTCCTCTAAAAAGTGGTCTGACAATTGCAGGAAAGACGCCGTCCGAAACAACCGGAAACTAGTCGTTTCGTTAAAAATCGTAAGTTTAAAACATTCAAACCAGTATAATATGAACAGTAAACTAATCGTTCTCGCAGTTGTTTCCTTCTTAGGACTTTCTGCGCAGGCCCAGATCGGGAAGCAGTTGATGAACAAAGGAAAAGAGCTCAAGGGAACAGGTGGGGATTCGAAAACAACTTTAACGAAAGACGAAGTGGTGAGCGGATTGAAAGAAGCACTTACCCGCGGGTCCGAAACTTCAGCTAAAGCAGCTTCCGTAGTTGACGGGTTCAACGGCAATTCACTGATCCGGATTCCATGGCCGGCAGAAGCACAGGCGATGAAAGACAAGCTGATCAAGCTCGGAATGGAGAAGAAAGTACAGGAATTCGAGCTTTCTATTAACCGCGCAGCTGAAGAAGCGGCGAAAGAAGCTTACCCGATCTTCGTTACAGCTGTAAAAGAGATGACTGTAACCGACGGATTCGCTATTCTGAACGGAGGAGACACGGCGGCAACGCATTACCTTCGCACGACAACGACTTCACCCCTGACCGTGAAATTTTCACCTATCGTGAAAGCGGCTATGGACAAAGTTCAGGTAACGGCTTACTGGACACCGCTTGTTACGACTTATAACAAGATCCCGGGAGTTGTGAAGCAAAATCCCGACCTGGAGAAATACGTAACGGCAAAAGCGATCGACGGTCTTATGCTGCTGATCAGCCAGGAAGAAGCCAGGATCCGTAAAGATCCCGCGGCCCAGGTCAGCGAGCTGCTGAAGAAGGTCTTCGGGGGAAAATAACTATGGAAGGCTCTCTTAACGGAGGGTCTTTTTCTTTTCACCACAAAAGACACAAAAGAACACAAAGAGATTCATTCCTGTTTTGGGGAGTGTGAAGGAGACAGACTTTTCAGGCACAATCAAATGAAAATCAATCTTCATAATTATATAATCTTCCTTCAAACAACCTATCAGGAAGATCCTCGTCTAGTTCACAGATCATCTGAACATGAAGAACAAGACGCCTTTTTTACTTATACACACCGCATTTCTGACTGCATTATTCAGTCTGTTCTCCGGCAGTCTGTTCGGGCAGCTTGTCATTACTTCAGTCATAGCAACGCCAAGCACCTGCCCCAATAACGGAACCATCAGCGTACAGGCAACAACGACAAATCCGCCACTGACCTACAGCCTCACTTCGGGACCATCGCCCCAGCCTACGCAAACCGGCACTACTTTCAATTCGCTCCCCCCTGGAAATTATACCGTTTTCATTTCAGACGGAGCCGGAAATCACCAATCCCAGAACGTTGTTATTACGGGAAGCTACCAAACGATCGATTTTACCCCGATCAGAACGACGCCTTCCTGTCCGACCAGCAGCGACGGAGAGATCACCGGAGCACTGGCAGCCGGTACGGGAGTTGCTCCATTCACCTGGCAGCTGATCAGTCCTTCCCCGGTGACGACGCCACCTCAAAGCAGCAATACCTTTGAAAATCTTCCCGCAGGAAGTTACACTATGCGTGTGGCAGATGCCTGCAATAACCTGAGAACAGTGAACGTTGTGCTGGCTGCCCCGAACACTTCGATGCAGGTTTACGGAGGACTGACCGCTGAAAAAACGGGCTGCGACGAAATGCTCATTCGGTATAGAATCCTGGTGAATGAACTGAGAATGCCCTTCAGCTTTCAGTACATCACTTCCAACGGAACTTTTGTTCCTGTTTCAGGGACGACGATCGATACCAGTTTTGTACAGTCAGACGGACTGGTGATGATAGAGCAGATCATTCCCGGACTTACCTACGGCGACTGCATACAGGCGATCGTTACCAACAGTTGCGGCGACCAGCTGACATCCGAGCCGCTTTGTACGCACCCGTTTGTTTTTTACCCAAGATATGTATTCGGACAGTGCGGAAATGAAGTGAGCCTTTTCTTAGAGATCAATCCGGCGACGGAAGGTTACGATACCTTTCTGAATCACCCGATCACTTACACGCTTACGAATACTTCGACCAATGTGGTCCATTCTTCCGGCACAGACAGCAACCCGGGCAATACTTCCGTCGGAGTGGCGATACCAACACTGGTAATATCGGGCGAAACCTATCACTTTTCCATCACGGACGGTTGCGGCGATGTCTTCGAACAGGATTATACCATCCCGGGCCAGGCACCGCCCCAGATCATTGCGAGTCAGCCGGTTTACAACGCCTGTATAGATTCCGTGCTGGGAAGCTACAGCGTACTGACAAACGGTTTCGGATTGAACGCAAGACTGATAGTACTCTCCGGGCCTTCAGAGCTGGGCAGCACTACCCCGGGATTCGAATATTCGGGCACTTATACTTACCCGGACACTATTTCGGGGATCGATTACTTTTTAATGAGTAACCTGGCACTCGGTACTTACACTTACAAGATCATCGACGACTGTGGGAATGAGCTTTCGGACTCGTTTGATATCATTCCCCAGATGATCACTCACCTGCAACGGTATTCCGGCTACAAGAAGGGATGCCTGGGCCAGAACAGCCTGCACTTCGCTATTTTTACCGCCGGGAACGTAACTGTTACCGACCTTTCTGATAATACAGTGATCCACGACCAGGACTATGCCGATTATTCCGGTCTTTTCAGCTACGATTCCGTTATGAACGTGGCTGCTGGTTCTTATGCCGTTACTTTTTCCTATTACAATAGCCTGACCAACCCGCTCAACGATTCGCCGATTCCCTGCGCGGTAGTCACCGACACCATTGTTATCGGCGAGTATGAATTCCCGGAAGTGTATGCGGGAAACACGCTGATGTGCAACAATGCCGTTTACCTGGAGCTTATTCCCGATACTACGAAAGGTGTTGCGCCCTACGAGTACGAAATTATCGGCGGACCACAAACCTTTACTCTCCAGGCTTCCAATGTATTTCTTGTAACCCAGCCCGGGATCTATACGGTCAGGATCCTGGATCACTGCGGAAATGCATCGGCCATGCAGGTATTCGTTGATTCGATCACCTTCCCTCCCCCCTCAGCTATTACCAGCTGTAATAACGCCCGCATTATTTTTCCGTCGTCAGAATTTTATACGTATCACTGGACTGCGCCCGACAACAGTACTTTCACCGGTGACAGTCTTGTGTTGGCCCCTGTAACAGCGGCAGATACCGGGATTTACGAGATCGTCAGGATCGTTTCCATCAACGGCTGCACGGATACACTTTCGATTTCCTATCATGTAGGAATGGGCAATTACAACGCGCAAACCATTCCATTCTGCGAAGGATCGGAAGTTACTGTCGGCATGTCGATCTACGATCAGCCGGGCATTTATTCGGATACGCTTATTTCTCTCGTCGGCGGTTGCGACAGTGTCATTGTGACAACATTGGTGCTTATTCCCCGGCTCTCCGACACTACTCAAACCTCGATCTGCCTGGGAGACAGCCTGCAAATTGCCGGAACCTGGTATTCCGCAGAGGGCTTTTATGTGGATTCCGTTCAGAACGCATCCGGATGTTATGATCTGCTCACGACCGAACTTACTATCCTGGGAATTCCTGACACACTGGACCGCACGATTTGTCACGGCTACGGATTTGACATCGGGCCGAATCATTACACCTTTACAGGAACCTATACCGACACGCTGGCTTCTTCACTGGGCTGCGACAGTATTATCGTGCTGAATCTGACCGTAAGGCCCGAAAATCATCAGTTACTTGCAGAAACGATCTGTGAAGGCGCTTCTTTTACCGTGGGCGGCAATGCGTACACGGATCCGGGAATTTACACCGACACTTTGCTTTCCGCAACGGCCTGTGACAGCATCATAACCCTGACGCTGACGGTTCTTCCGAACCCTCAATCGACGATCAGCGAGATTGTTTGTTTCGGACAGCAGTATACACTGAATGGAATCACTTATGCCCAGACAGGAACATATATCCAGACCTTCCCAACACCCGGCTGCGACAGCATCGTAACACTGCACCTCATTGTGCTTCCTCAGCTATCCGTGACCATCTCGGTCAATGCTTACGAGACCATTAACGGAACTTTCGCCCAGCTGAACGGAAATGCAAGTACGCAGCCGGTGGATTATTACTGGACGGG
>Ga0247810_10000818_pt1 | contig 25333 bp, 21 predicted proteins | sample UWRJL119311C1_FD_179918 | JGI IMG/M metagenome (GOLD analysis project Ga0247810, IMG submission 179918) | Plant litter microbial communities from Arlington Agricultural Research Station in Wisconsin, United States - UWRJ-L119-311C-1 | ecosystem: Environmental > Terrestrial > Plant litter >... | reverse complement strand
AAAAAAATCTCTTTTCCAATTCATCAATTAAAATTGGTTATAAAACTTTTTATTTTTTGTTTTTTATAATTAAGATGGAAAGGAATTTTGAATATCAAAAAACAAAAAAATAGTTTCCAACTCCCGCGATCAATCCTTATATTTACACCCTTATTCAAGAATAATAAAGTTAACATGAAAATATCTTACAACTGGTTAAAACAATTCATTAAAACAGACTGGACATCGGAGCAAACATCTGAACTATTAACAGATTTAGGCTTAGAAGTAGAAGTTGTCGAAAAATACCAATCAGTAAAAGGTGGTTTAGAAGGAGTTGTTGTAGGACATGTTCTTACTTGCGAAAAACACCCTGATGCAGACAGATTAAAAGTTACGACCCTAAACATTGGTTTAGAATCTCCTATACAAGTTGTCTGCGGAGCTGCAAATGTTGCGGCCGGGCAAAAAGTACCTGTTGCTACTATTGGAACCATTTTATATGATAAAGATGGAACAGAATTTACCATTAAAAAAGGTAAAATTCGTGGTCAGGAAAGTCACGGAATGATTTGTGCCGAAGATGAATTAGGTCTTGGAACAGGTCATGACGGAATTATGGTTTTAGATGATGCCTTGGTTCCGGGTACTCCAGCTTCGGAAGTTTTCAAAATAGCAAATGACGAAGTTTTCGAAATTGGATTAACTCCAAATCGTGCTGATGCCATGAGCCATTATGGAACTGCACGCGATTTGAGAGCAGGAATGCTGCAACGCGGTGTGAACGTTGAATTGATTACACCATCTGTAAGCAATTTCAGAGTGGATATGCGTACCCTAAAAATTGATGTCACTGTCGAAGATCCACTTTTGGCTCAAAGATATTGTGGTGTAACAATTTCAGGGATTACTGTTGAAGAATCTCCAATGTGGCTTAAAGATCGTTTAAAAGCTATTGGATTAACTCCAAAAAATAATATTGTAGACGTTACCAATTATGTTTTACACGAATTAGGGCAGCCTTTACATGCATTTGATGCAGCAAAAATCAATGGAAAAATACTTGTAAAAACACTTCCTGAGGGTACAAAATTCACTACTCTAGATGACGTTGAAAGAACATTGCACAAAGAAGATCTAATGATTTGTGATGAAAAAGGACCACTTTGCATTGCAGGTGTTTTTGGCGGAAAAAAATCAGGTGTTACGGAAGGAACTACTGCTATATTTTTAGAAAGTGCCTATTTTGATGCTGTTAGTATTCGTAAAACAGCCAAAAGGCATCAATTAAATACAGATGCTTCTTTTAGATTTGAAAGAGGAATTGACCCTACAATTACGGAATATGCTTTGAAACGTGCTGCCCTTTTAATTCAGGAAGTAGCAGGAGGAAAAATCACATCTGATGTTGTGGAAGTATATCCTAAAAAAGTGGAAGATTTTTCTGTTTTACTGAATTTTAGCCACGTTTCTAAAATTATCGGACAGGAAATTCCAAAAGATACAATTAAAAAAATATTAGTTTCTTTGGATATTAAAGTGAATAGTGTTTCTGATTCCGGTTTAGGATTAACCATTCCGGCATATAGAGTTGATGTTCAGCGTGAAATAGATGTTATCGAGGAAATTTTAAGGGTTTACGGATACAATAACATTGATTTTTCTAAAAAATTCAATGCAACGGTTTCTAATTCTCCAAGAACCGAAGATTATAAAGTACAAAATGTAATAGCCTCTCAATTAAACTCACAGGGTTTTCATGAAATGATGGCTAATTCTTTAACGACAGCAGCTTATGCTAAATTGTCGACTGTTTTAAAAGAAGAGCATAATGTTACGATGCTAAATCCATTGAGCAGTGATTTATCTACGATGCGTCAATCTTTATTATTCTCTGGTTTAGAAGCGATTTCATACAACATCAACCGAAGAAATTCAGATTTAAAACTGTTTGAATTCGGAAAAACATACCATAAATATCTTAATGGTTACGAAGAACATAAGCACTTAAGTTTATTAATTTCAGGAAACAGAAATAAGGAAAGCTGGACAAATTCACAAAAAAACACGGATTTCTTTTTATTGAAAGGATATGTAACCGGGATTTTAAATCGTTTAGGAATTGATAAAATTTCAAATGCTCCTGTAGAATCTGATATTTTTTCAGAAGGAACTTCAATTTGCTACAACAATGACACGCTGGTTGAAATGGGAGTTGTAAAAAAATCAATTTTGAAACACTTCGGAATAAAACAAGAGGTATATTATGCTGATTTTAACTGGGATTTAGTTCTAAAAATCATTACCGGAAAAATTAAATATTCTGAAATCCCTAAATATCCTGAAGTCCGCAGGGATTTAGCTCTATTAATTGATCAGAATACAACTTATGAAAGTATTTATAATTTGGCTAAACAAACAGAAAAATCACTTTTAAAAGATGTCAATTTATTTGATGTTTACGAAGGTGATAAACTTCCGGAAGGCAAAAAATCGTATGCCCTGAGTTTTACCATTCAGGACAATACAAAGACACTGACGGATACACAGATTGATAAAATCATGACTAAGCTACAGCAAACTTTTGAAACTGAACTTGGAGCAAGTTTAAGATAAAAAAAAATACCAGCTAAATTAGCTGGTATTTTTTTTACACTTTATAGTATTTTTTAGTTTGAACCTTTTTTTACGAATATCTTTTTGAATAAATTCACAATTCCCAAAACTACAAGTCCTAACACTAAACCTACCACAAATTCTTTTATAATGGAAGGGATATTTATTTTCGGTGCTAAATGATGGAAAAATGGAATGTAGTGTACGAAGATACCTCCGGCAACTAATAGTAAAGCAATTGTTCCAATTACGGTCAAACTTTTTATAATCAATGGAAGGGCTTTTACTAAAATATTACCAATAAATTTTGATATACTTTTTTCTCTTTTGCTAAATTTTATAAGCTTATAACCCGCTTCATCCATTCTAACAATAAGAGCGACAATACCATAAACACCAATAGTTGCAATCAATGCAATTATTGAAGTTACAGCGATTTGCTGCATTAAAGGCTCTTCAACAACCGTACTCAAAGCGATAATTACAATCTCTACGGATAATATAAAATCAGTTATAATCGCCGATTTTATTTTTCCTTTTTCCATTGCCAAAATTTCCTCTTCAGTAAACGTTTCATTTGTAATTCCTTCTGATTCGTCGTGTTTGTGAGGAAATATAAATTCATAAATCTTCTCTGCTCCTTCGTATGCCAAAAATAAACCTCCCAAAACAAGAATTACAATAATTGCAAAAGGAAAAAATGCACTTAATAAAAATGCAATCGGGAGAATAATGATTTTGTTAAGCAGTGAACCTTTACTAATTGCCCACAGCACAGGCAGTTCTCTCGAAGAAGCAAATCCCGAAGCCTTTTCAGCATTTACGGCTAAATCATCGCCTAAAATACCGGCAGTTTTCTTTGCTGCAATCTTACTCATTACAGCAACATCATCCATAATTGCTGCTATATCATCTAATAGTACGAAAAAACCTGATGCCATTATAATCTATTTTTAGTATTTAAATTCAAATCATTTTTAGTCATGCGAATCTAATACTTTTGATTTAATTTTTTGCTAAAAAATTAACTGCATTGCCCTAAAAGCACCCAAATAATTATAAAAACAAGAATAGTTCCAAAACATCCTCCACCTAACTTTTTTGCTCCGTAACCTGCGATTAATCCTCTAAAAATATTGTTCATAATGTTCTTTTTTAAATTAATTTATGTTTTTATAGTTATGTAAAGTTGAGAACTAAATTGAAAATTGTGTTTATATTACTTTTTTAAAAAGTTTCATTATTTACGGATATGATTTTCATAAAAAACACCAGCCTTTCGACTGATGTTTAATAAAAGAAATCTAAACTATTATATTACTGGCTGTGTCTGGTTTCTAAAAACCAATTTCCCATCAAAAGCATCTATCAAAATAATGCTGTCTGTTGTTATATTGCCAGCCAGAATTTCTTTGGACAACTGATTCAAAACTTCTCTCTGAATTACTCGTTTTACGGGTCTTGCACCAAATTCAGGATCATAACCTTTGTCTGAAAGATATTTGACTCCTTCTGGAGTTGCATCCATTGTAATACCTTGCAACGCCAGCATTTTGCTAACACTATTAAGTTGTAAACTCACAATTCTCGAAATATTATCAACCGTTAACGGAGTAAACATTACGATTTCGTCTATACGATTTATAAATTCCGGACGGACGGTTTGTTTCAATAATCCTAAAACTTCAACTTTTGCAGCTTCTGTTGCAGCTTCAACACTACCTTTTAGATTTTCAAACTTCTCTTGTATAATCTGACTTCCCATATTGGATGTCATGATAATGATTGTGTTTTTAAAATCAGCCAAACGTCCTTTGTTATCTGTTAATCGCCCTTCATCTAAAACCTGCAATAAAATATTGAAGGTATCCGGATGTGCTTTTTCAATCTCGTCCAACAAAATTACAGAGTACGGTTTTCTGCGAACAGCTTCTGTTAATTGTCCGCCTTCATCATAACCCACATATCCCGGAGGCGCACCAACTAAACGGCTCACGCTGTGGCGTTCCTGGTACTCACTCATATCTATACGCGTCATCGCATTTTCATCATCAAAAAGATATTCAGCCAAAGCTTTTGCCAATTCGGTCTTACCAACTCCGGTTGTTCCTAAAAATAGGAACGTTCCAACTGGCTTTTTCATATCCTGCAATCCGGCGCGGCTTCTTCTAACAGCGTCACTTACAGCTTCGATGGCTTCTTCCTGACCTATTACTCTTCTGTGTAATTCGTCTTCGAGATGAAGCAGTTTTTCTCTTTCTGTCTGAAGCATTTTCATTACCGGAATTCCGGTCCATTTTGCCACAACTTCTGCGATATCTTCACGTGTTACTTCTTCTTTAATTAAAGAATTACCGGATTGATATTCCTGCAATTGTTTCAATAAAACATCAAGACGTTCCTGTGCTTCTTTGATTTTTCCGTAACGAATTTCAGCAACTTTTCCATAATCACCTTCACGTTCCGCACGTTCTGCTTCGTGTTTAAAATCTTCTATTTCTAATTTTACAGCCTGAACACCATCTACAACATCTTTTTCAGATTTCCATTTGGTGTAGATTTCATTGCGTTCTTCTTTCAGATTAGCCAATTCCATACGAAGAATTTTCAGTTTGCTTTCTTCTTTTTCACGTTTAATAGCCTCAATTTCGATTTCCAGCTGCATGATTTTACGATCCAAAACATCTAATTCTTCAGGTTTTGAATTAATTTCCATACGCAATTTAGAAGCTGCTTCATCCATTAAATCGATAGCTTTATCCGGCAAGAAACGATTGGTAATATAACGTTGCGAAAGTTCCACAGCGGCAATAATTGCCTCATCCTTAATTTGGACTTTATGATGCGTTTCGTATTTTTCTTTGATTCCACGTAAAATTGAAATAGCACTTTCAGTATCTGGTTCATCCACTAATACCTTTTGAAAACGACGTTCTAACGCTTTATCTTTTTCAAAATATTTTTGATATTCATCTAAAGTTGTTGCCCCAATTGCTCTTAATTCTCCACGAGCCAAAGCTGGTTTCAGAATATTGGCAGCGTCCATAGCACCTTCACCTCCACCTGCGCCTACAAGTGTGTGAATCTCATCAATAAATAAAACAATATCGCCTTCTGCGGCAGTAACTTCTTTGACGACCGATTTCAGTCTTTCTTCAAATTCTCCTTTATATTTTGCACCGGCAATCAGTGCTCCCATATCAAGTGAGAAAACGATTTTATCTTTTAGATTTTCAGGCACGTCACCATCAACAATTCTATGCGCTAAACCTTCAGCAATAGCTGTTTTACCAACACCCGGTTCACCCACTAACATTGGGTTATTTTTAGTTCTTCGGGTCAGAATTTGCAATACACGACGAATTTCTTCATCACGTCCGATCACCGGATCCAGTTTTCCCTCGCGTGCTAATTCATTTAAATTTTTAGCATATTTATTTAAGGCGTTATAAGTTTCTTCGGCTGAAGCTGAAGTTACTCTTTCTCCTTTTCTAAGTTCTTCAATAGTTGCTTTTAAGGCTTTTCCGGTTACACCCTGATCTTTTAAAATTTGGGCGACTTTACTTTTTGAATCGAAAATGGCCAAAATTAAATGCTCGATCGAAACGTATTCGTCATTCATTTTTTGCGCAATGATTTCCGCTTCATTCAAAGCTTTATTCGCATCTCTTGAAAGTACAATATCACCTCCGGAAACTTTTGGAAAACTCTGAATTGTTGAATCTAAAATTTGTAAAAACAACGGAACATTTACGTTCAGTTTCTTTAAAATAAAAGGCGCTACATTTTCATCAACCTCAAAAATGGCCTTAAAAATGTGTTCGTTTTCTATTTGTTGCTGACCGTATCGCTGCGCCAATTGCTGAGATAGCTGAATGGCTTCCTGCGATTTAGTTGTAAATTTATTTATATTCATAATTTTATACGATTTAGGATTCATTTAATTTTTTATTATTCGATACCATTAAAATTAGAACTTATTGCATTAAAATTTCAATTCAAATGATATAACTTTGTTCTGGATATTCAAATTACATTCCATACTAAAAACAAAGACAAAATGACATAAAAAGCATGATTCCTATCATTTTTAAATGCCAAAAAGTCGTAAAACAAGCCAAATATGAGTTTTTATAATTCGATCTTCGGAAATTCAGAGAATACAGATTCTCCTAAAAACAATATAAACTGGACAGAATTAACTGATATTTTACAGTTACAGGAAATTGAAGCAATATCGAATGAAAAGCCGGTTGTTATATTCAAACATAGTACAAGATGCAGTATTAGCCGAATGGCTTTAAAACAATTTGAACGTGAATTTGATTTAAAAGATACTGTTGATACTTACTTTCTTGATTTGATTGCTCACCGTGATGTCTCAAATGAAATTGCCCGAAAGTTTAATGTATATCACGAATCCCCACAATTGATTTTAATCAAAAGCGGGAAAGCAGTTTACGATGTTTCACACAGCGATATTGATGCAGAAGCATTGAAAAGTAAAGTATAGCTTTTTTATTTTTCTCAATCATAAATAGGACTTTTTGGATACTAAATTCAGTTCTGCTAATTTTAAACTTTACCTTTTTTAGCAACACTTATTTAGCATTATAAATAAATCTTAATATCGACTAAGGTTGTTACCTTTTTCATAAATTTGACAAAAAATAAAATCAATTGAAGAAATTACTCTTTTTCATATCATATTGTTTGCTTTTAGTAAGTGTTCAAAACGTTTTTGCACAAACTCCTAAAAAAATAATAGTTGAAAACTCAGACTTTTCAGATGTCAACGAAGTAGAAATCCCCGGTGCACTTTTGCTTACCGGAAATGTAAAAATAAATCATGATGGCGTAGTCCTTACTTGTAATAAAGCCTATTTTTTTCAAAAAGAAAACTACATTAAAGCCTTCGGAAACGTACAGCTTGTGCAAGGTGATACATTATTCTTAAACAGTAAATATGCAGAATACAGCGGTAATGTAAAAAAAGCTTTTGCAACCGGAAATGCAGTGATGACCTCTCCGGATGCAACCTTACAAACGGACACCATTAACTTTGACAGAAATGTACAGGAAGTTTTTTACAACACTAAGGGAACAATTGTTAACAAAGACAATACTTTAGTGAGCAAATCGGGAAGATATTACGTAGCTCAGAAAAAATTTCAGTTTTTAACGGAAGTAACGCTTACAAACCCGAAATATGTTATGAAATCTAATCACTTAGACTATTACAGCAACTCTGGGCATTCTTATTTATTTGGTCCATCAACTATTACAAGTAAAACAAATTTTATCTATACCGAAAATGGTTTTTATGATACCAAGAAAAATCTGGCACACTTCCTACGAAAATCGTACATAAAATACGATGACCGGCGAATAGAAGGTGACAGTTTATTCTACAATCGAAATACTGAATTTGCTTCCGCAACACGAAACGTAAAAATTACAGATTCAATAAACAAGGGAATCGTAAAGGGTCATTATGCCGAATTATACAAACTAAAAGATTCAATGTTCGTAACCAGAAGAGCTGTTGCTATAAATCTGGTTGAAAAAGATTCGGTTTACATACATGGTAAAAAATTAATGGTTACCGGAAAAGAAGGCGAAAGAATTATCAGGGCGTTTAAGAATGTTCGTTTCTACAAAATTGACATGAGTGGAAAATGCGATTCGCTTCATTCGAACAGCAAAACGGCATTAACAAAATTGATAGGAAATCCAATTTTATGGAATGGAGAAAGTCAGATTACTGGCGATATCATGCATTTAATCGGCGATAATAATACCCGTAAATTAGATTCTCTCAAAGTACTCAACAATACCTTTATAATCTCGCAAGACACACTCAGGGCTGGATACAATCAGGTCAAAGGTCTCAATTTGTTTGGAAAATTCAAAGATGGAAAACTCCATGATGTCGATGTAATAAAAAACACAGAAGTCATATATTATGCGAGAAATGATGCGAATGAACTCGTTGGAATTAATAAAAGTGTAAGTAGCAAAATAAATCTTATTATAGAAAATAACAACATCGATACGATTACTTTTTTCAAGAATGTTGATGGCGATCTTTATCCCGAAGAAGATTTAGCCGAAAATGACCGTAAATTAAGAGGTTTTGTCTGGCGTGGAGAGGAACGGATAAAATCAAAGGACGATATTTTTCCTGCTGATGAAAACGAACTCAATGATAAATTAGTCAAAGAAGGAAAAGCTGAAGATGCTAAACCAAATGTTCCAATGAAAGTCAGGAAGGAAACACTAAATTACGATAAAAAGAAACCTGCAGCGAAAGCTAACAAAACAACCAACGCAAAAGCTAAAAAATAGTTTTTTTGAAGTCGTAAGTTTTCAGTAATTCTGTAAATTTAAACTCAGAATCTTAGTTCCTTAGAAACTCCAAAAATGAATCCAGATTTTATAAAATATCAGGCACAAACTTCCCCTTATCCACTCGGAATGGAAGTTTCATATGCAATTGGCTCTTATATTTATGATACCCACGATAAAAAATATTTAGATTTCGTAGCCGGTGTATCAGCTTGCACGCTTGGTCATCAACATCCAAGAGTTAATCAGGCAATTAAGGATCAGTTAGACAAATATTCACATGTTATGGTATATGGCGAATATTCGCAAAGTCCGGCCGTTGAGTATTGCAAACTATTAGCTTCACTTCTTCCGGAATCTTTAAACAAAACGTATCTCGTTAATTCCGGTACAGAAGCAATCGAAGGATCGCTTAAATTAGCCAAACGAGCAACAGGCCGCAGCCAGCTAATTTCCTGCCACAACGCTTATCATGGAAATACGATGGGCTCAATGAGCGTCATGGGATTTGAAGAACGTAAACAAGCCTTTCGCCCATTGCTTCCTGATGTTGATTTTATAACTTTCAATAACGAAGAAGATTTACAAAAAATAACCACACGAACAGCCGCAATTTTACTTGAAACAATTCAGGGAGGTGCCGGTTTTATTCAGCCTGAAGACAATTTTCTGCAAAAAGTCCGCAAAAGATGTGATGAAGTTGGTGCCATGATGATTGTAGATGAAATTCAGCCCGGTTTCGGCCGTACAGGTAAACTTTTTGGATTTCAAAATTACGATGTTGTTCCTGACATAGTCGTAATGGGAAAAGGAATGGGGGGCGGAATGCCTGTTGGAGCTTTTACTGCATCTGCTGAAAAAATGGATCTTTTAACCGAAAATCCAAAATTAGGGCACATTACTACTTTTGGTGGTCATCCTGTCATTGCGTCAGCCTGTTTAGCGACTTTGAAAGAATTAACTGAGACTAATTTGATGCAGGAAACTTTAGAGAAGGAAAAACTCTTCAGATCACTTTTGGTACACCCTTTGATAAAAGAAATTAGAGGAAAGGGATTAATGCTTGCCGCAATGACTGAAACTGCAGAGATAACAAATCAGGTAATTTTGAACTGTCAGGACAAAGGGCTTATTTTATTCTGGCTCCTCTTTGAAGGATGTGCCATACGAATAACACCGCCATTGACCATTTCTGAAGAAGAAATAAAAGAAGGCTGTGCCATAATTTTAAATGTTATGGATGAAATTCTGAAGCAAAAAGCATAATAAGAATTAGGAGCAAATTCCAGCTATCCACTATATCTTTTGTTTTTTAAAGAAAAAAACAAAAGGATATCGTTCCTATCTGGGCTAGACTTCTGAATTAAAAATAAAAATTAGAATAATAATTAAATAATCTTTTGCATATCAGAAGATTATGATTAAAAACAGAACGTAAATTCTATCCATATTGTTAATTAAATTGTTCAAAACAATTAATTTCCTTTTCTCACAAAATAATATGGTTGCCTAAATTTATAACAGGCTAATTTCAAAAAAACAAAGTATGCAATTAAGCAACGAAGAAGAAGATTATAACCTATCCCTATCCAAATTTGAGTCGATGTTAAAAACCAACAAAGTACTCTTTTTTGATTCTGAAGAATTTGAAGAAATTATTCTTCATTATTTAGACATAGGAAAGGCTAATTTAGCAAAAAAGGCCTTAAAACTTGCATTAGATCAACACCCAAAATCTACGGGCTTAAAATTAGTACAAGTAGAAATGTTGGTTTACGACGATAAATTAGAAATCGCCGAGAAGCTTTTAAATGAGTTATATGCAATCGAGCCTAACAACGAGGAAATTTACATCCAGAAAGCAAATATCTGTTCCAAAAGAGATCAACACGAAAAAGCAGTAGAATTACTTAAAATTGCCCTGCAATATACAGACGATTTTGCTGATGTGTATAATTTAATTGGAATGGAGTATCTTTTTATGGATAACCTTGAGATGGCAAAAGAAAGTTTCATCAAATGTCTTGAAGAAGATTTAGAAGATCAGTCTGCCTTATACAATGTGGTTTATTGTTTTGAATTTTTAGATCAAAACCAGGAAGCCATTTTATATCTTAACAATTACATCAACAAAAACCCATATAGTGAAATCGCCTGGCATCAGCTTGGACGATTGCATTATGGTGTAAAAGAATATGAAAATGCTATTCGTGCTTTTGACTATGCAACCCTTATTGATGATGAATTTTTAGGCGCTTTCATGGAAAAAGCAAAAGCTTACGAACGCCTAAAAAAATATACTGAAGCTATTGAAAGCTACAACCGTACTATCGAATTAGATGATGCAACTTCCTATGCCTTATTACGCATTGGAAAATGTTACGAAAAATTAGGTAATACAGTTTTAGCCTTAAAATATTTCAATCAGACTGTACATGAAGACCCTCTTTTAGATAAAGGATGGATTGCAATAACCGATTTTTACGTTCGCCAGAAAAATTTTCAAAAAGCTTTATTTTTTGTCAATAAAGCATTAGCTATAGACAATCAGAATCGCTTGTATTGGAAACGTTATGCTACAATCAATAAACAAATGAACTTTTTTGAAGAAGCAGAGTTTGGTTATAGAAAAGCAGTAGAATTCGGTGATTACGCATTAGATACCTGGTTATTCTGGGTAGATATTCTTCAGTTTTTAGGAGAATTTGACAGTGCAATACAAACATTATTACAAGCTTCCGAATATTTTCCGGAAGAAAATGAAATAGAATACCGTTTAGCAGGATTATATTTTATGATTCAGGACAACACAAAAGCCAAATTTCATTTAAGTAATGGCTTGCGTTTAAACTTTGATAATTATATTTTAATTGAAGATTTATTCCCAGTAGTCTGGACAAAAAAAATGGTAAGAAATTATATTGAAAAACATAGAAAAGAATAATGATTGATATTTTAAGAAGACGTTTTGGCTTATTAGGCCGTAATATTAGTTACTCCTTCTCAAAAGGATATTTTACAGAAAAATTTAGCGATGAAGTTTTTACAGGCAACAGCTACGAAAATTTCGACATCTCTGAAATCAATCATTTTACCGGACTACTTAAAAATAATCCAGACTTAAAAGGCCTAAATGTTACGATTCCGTACAAAGAACAGGTTATTCCTTTTTTGGATAAACTTTCAAAAAAAGCAACTTTAATTGGCGCTGTAAACACAATAAAGTTTACCAAAAACGGAAAATTAAAAGGCTACAATACAGATTATTATGGCTTTAAAAAATCATTAAAGCCGTTATTAGAACCGCATCATAAAAAAGCACTTATTTTAGGTACCGGAGGTGCTTCAAAAGGCGTGGCTTTTGCACTTGATGAACTTGATATTCCATATACTTTTGTTTCCAGAGAAGCTAAAGAAAATATCATCGATTATAATTTGATTAATGCTACAACTTTTGACAATTTTCAAATTATAATCAATTGCACACCAGTCGGAACAAGTCCAAATATTGAGGCTTGTCCGGATCTTCCATATGAGTTTTTTACGGATAAACATATTGCTTATGATTTAATTTACAATCCTGCCGAAACTCAATTTTTAAAGAATGCCAGGGAAAGAGGAGCTATTATTAAAAATGGTCTTGACATGCTCATTTTCCAAGCAGAAAAAGCATGGAAAATCTGGAATAAATAACACTCTAAATAATTCATAAATTTAAGGCTACACAAAAAATGTAGCCTTTTTTATTATTATTTAATCCTAGAAACAATTTTTAATCGTTTATTAAAAATTAAAATTCTCATTCATAAATTATTTGTTACTTACAAATATGTAGGATTTTTAAACAAAAAAAACACATAAACAAATGATTTATTTTGTATTTAGAAACACCTTTACTATCTTTCGCAATGATTAAAATAGAAACCTTATACATTTAAAAATGTTAGAAGAAAAGAATGATAACCTGCAGGAAGCAGATGGAAAATCAGGAATCAACTCAAACGATTCTTCACAAAATGAAGCAATTGAAACTTCAACTTCTGAAACCAAAGCAGAAAATGAAATTTCACTTTCTGAAACTGAAATAGAAAATATTGAAGTCGAAGAAACAAATCATCAGGAAGCATTAGATGCCATAACAAATTCTAATGCAGAAGAAAGCGAAGACGAAACACTAAAAGAGCGTCATGATATTCCTATGCAGGATTATGATGCCTTTTCGTTGGATGACCTTGTTGATGAATTAAAAAAGCTTGTAAATACAGACAAAGTGATGTCTGTAAAAGACCATATTGAAGAAATTAAAAAATCTTTTTTACTTCAATTCAATCATCTAATTGAAGAGAAAAAAGAAGAATTTAACGCTTCAAATCAGGATCCAAATGAAGAATTTGAGTACCATTCTCCTTTAAAGTCAAAATTTGACGAATATTATAACATATTCCGGGAGAAAAGAAATGCTCATTTTAAACATTTACAAACCAATTTAAAATCAAATTTAGAAAACCGGCTAGCTATTGTTGAGGAACTAAAGGAACTTATAAATCCGCAGGAAAGCATCAAAGATACTCTCAAACATTTTAATGAATTAAGAGAAAGATGGAAAAATGCCGGATCAATTCCGAAAGATAAATACAACCATGTTTGGAACAATTACCACTTTCATGTTGAGAATTTTTATGACTATTTGCATTTAGACCGTGAAGCCAGAGATCTTGATTTTAAATACAATTTAGAACAAAAACAAAAAATAATTGCTCGTGTTGAAGAGTTAGTTAACGAAACTGACATCAGTAAAGCATTTCGCGAATTACAGGATTTACATAGAATTTGGAAAGAAGATATCGGTCCTGTATCTAAAGAACATCGTGATGTCATCTGGAATAAATTTAGTGAACTGACTAAAAAAATCCATGATAAAAGAGAACTTTTATTTGAAAGCCAAAGAGCAAACGAACAACAAAATCTCGAAATTAAAAAAGGAATCATTGCTACAATTGAAGTTTTAGCTACTGAAAAAGTAGGCTCTCACTCCCAATGGCTGGTACAAATACAAAAAGTAGAAGCACTTAGAAACGAGTTCTTTGCTGCCGGAAAAGTACCAAGCGAAGTAAACGAACAAACTTGGGCTGCATTTAAAACTGCCGTTAGAAATTTTAATTCTTTTAAAAATTCGTTCTATAAAGATATTAAAAAAGATCAAAACGATAATTTAAACAAAAAAATGGCTCTTGTAGCAAAAGCCAAAGAATTGCAGGAAAGTACAGATTTTAGTGTTACTACTCCAATAATGAAACAAATCCAAGAAGAGTGGAAACAAATCGGCCACGTTCCAAAAAAATATTCTGATAAAATCTGGAAAGAATTTAAAGATGCCTGTAACCATTATTTTGACAAACTAAAAGAACACAAGTCAGAAGAGAACGGTGATGAAGTTGCGGCTTTCGATAATAAAAAAGCTTATTTAGATACTTTAAGAGAATTCCAGCTTACCGGAGATCACAAAACAGATTTGGACGCCATCAAATTACATATTGAAACTTGGAAAAGTTTTGGTAAAGTCCCTTTTTCAAGACGCCATATTGAAGGTAAATTCAATAAAATATTGGATGCTCTTTTTGAAAAATTGAGTCTGAGCAAGAAAGATACTGAAATGATGCGTTTTTCAAACCGAATAGATTCTTTATCTGAAAGTAACGATACTCGCAAATTAGATAATGAAAAGATTTTCTTAATGCGTAAGATTGAGGAAGTTCAGAATGAAATTTTTCAGTTAGAAAACAACATTCAGTTTTTTACAAATACAAAAAATGCAAAGAAGGAAAACTCAATAGTTCTTGAAGTTCGTAAAAACATTGCTATTCATAAGGAAAGTCTGGAACTATGGAAAGACAAACTGAAGCAATTGCGTAACTTAAATCAAGAATAAGGAATTCGATTTAAAAATTAAAAAAAGGGCATAATGACAATTTTCATTATACCCTTTTTTTAATTTTATACTTTCAGTAACAAATTGATAAAACAAAACTGCAAATATTGATTATATTTGATTCAGACATTATCCATTGATAATCAACAAACGTGCAGTTAAATTATTAATTCTAATAACAACAAAAAATGAAATTCACAAGAAAAGCAAATGCCAATTGGAAAGGAACTGGCATGGAAGGAACTGGAACCATAAGTACACAAAGTACAACATTAGATAATGCACAATTATCTTTTAAAACAAGATTTGCAGAAGGAGTAGGAACCAATCCGGAAGAGCTTATTGGCGCAGCTCATTCAGGGTGTTTTACAATGCAATTAAGCTTCTTACTAAACGAAGGCGGGTTTGTTGCTGACGATTTATCTACAGAAGCCACAGTTACTTTTGAAGACGGTTCAATTACTCTAATCCACTTAGAACTAAAAGGAAAAGTACCCTCTATAACGGCAGAAAAATTTGCCGAAATTGCAACCAAAGCAAAAGAAATCTGTCCAATTTCAAAATTATTAAAAACTGAAATTACATTAGGTATTAATTTAATTTAAAAACCTGAATTTAGTAGCTTTCTCATATCTATAAAAAAAGCTCCGATTACTCGGAGCTTTTTATTTCTATTTATTCGGATACTGCTTTGCTTTTTACTACTAGTCTAAAACCTTCTCCATGAATGTTTAAGATTTCAACATCTTCATCAGCTTTTAGATATTTTCTAAGTTTTGCAATGTAAACATCCATACTTCTTGAAGTAAAGTAGTTATCATCTCTCCAAATTTTTGTTAATGCTAATTCTCTAGGCATCAAATCATTTTCATGCAGAATCAACATTTTAAGTAATTCATTCTCTTTTGGAGACAATTTTATTGGCTCATCATTTTCAAATGTCAAAAATCTCAGTTTTGAATTTAAATGAAACTTACCAATGTTGAATTCAAATTGAACCTGCTCCGCTTTTGTATCAGAAGATTTTCTTTGAATAATAGCTTTGATTTTCATTAATAAAACTTCAGAATCAAAAGGTTTATTCAGATAATCATCAGCTCCTGCTTTGTATCCTTTTAAAACATCCTCTTTCATTGATTTTGCTGTTAAAAAAATAATAGGCACTTCACTGTTTTTTTCTCTGATTTCTTTTGCTAAAGTATAACCATCCTTATAAGGCATCATTACATCCAAAATGCATAAATCATATACATCCTTTTTGAATTTTTCGAAACCTTCCATACCATTTTTTGCCAAAGTAACTTCAAAGTCATTCAGCATCAAATAGTCTTTAAGAACTGCACCAAAATTAAGGTCATCTTCTACTAAAAGTATTCTTTTATTAATATTTTCCATATTTTAATTTATTAGTGGTATTTTTATTATGAAGGTACTACCTTTTCCCTTTTCACTTTCTACATAAACCTGACCATTATGGTCTTCTACAATTCTTTTTACATAAGCAAGACCTAAACCATGACCTTTTACATTATGCAAATCTCCGGTATGTTCTCTGTAAAATTTCTCAAAAACTCTTTTTTGAGCCACTTTACTCATTCCTAAACCATTATCTTTTATTTTTATAAGAATCATATCCTTGATATTCTCTGTAAAAACTTCTATTTCAGGAATATCAGGAGAATATTTTATAGCATTCTCTAATATATTAACCAAAACGTTTGTAAAATGTACTTCATTAACCAAACAAGTAGTTCTTGCAGCATCAAAATGTTTTACAATTGTACCTTGTTTATCTTCCAGAATTAAATTAACATGCTCAATCGCATCTTCAATTACATCATGAATTACAGTAGGCTCTTTACTTATATCAAGTTCTTTTTTCTCTAATTTAGAAATACGTAGGACATTTTCTACCTGTGCATGCATTCTTTTATTTTCATCCCTAATCATTTGAAGATATCGAAATACCTTCTCTTTATCTTCTATAATTTTCGGATTTCTAATGGCATCAAGAGCTAAATTTATTGTAGCTATTGGAGTTTTAAACTCATGTGTCATATTATTTATGAAATCCGTTTTAATTTCAGATATCTGCTTTTGACGTATTAATTGATTTAAAGCACTGGTATAAGCAATAATAATAATTAAGGTGAAAATTATAGATAGTATTGTTATACTAACAAGCTGCGACAATAAAAACTTCTTTTTATTTGGAAAAGTAACTGATAATTCATATTTACTATTCCCTTCATTATCTGCAAAAACAGGAATATTATAAGTGGCGTCTTTATCGAAATGAAAACCTTCTGATTTTATTTTTGTCGGGCTTCCACTACTATAAATTCCGAATTCAAATTTGGTCTTTACTCCATGTTCCTCAAGCTCTTTTTTTAGAATGCTTCGCAGTTTTTCTTTTGTAATTCTCTCATCTATAGGTAATGCAGAAGCATAATCTTTATATGAAATTTGTAATTGAGCTTTATTTAAAATATCTAAGTTCCCTTCTTTTTCACTTCTTATATCTGGAATTGTACTTTGATTTAAAACTGAATTATCAATAATACTATTATTATTGTATACCTCTGTCAGTCTTTTGGAACTAAAACTTTTAAACCCATCTGAACTGAATTTTTTATTAAATAAAGTTCCATTAATATCATACTTTTCAGAAGTTATACTGTTCTTATAAACTATAGTTTTATTTGTTTTTGTATTTCTTTGAACAAATAAAATTTCTAATAAATCTTCTTTTTGAGGAATTTTGCCTGTACTGTCTTTTATATGATTGATTTTATCATAAAAACTATACTCTTCTTGTTGTTCCAGTTTGTCAGATACATTACCGATGACCTGAGTAACGTGGTATTTAAATTGCTCATCATTATTTTCAAATGAAGAATTAAACCAATAAACCTGAACCAGAATTATCCCAATTAAGGATAAACTCATAAGTAAAACAAGTATTCTAAAAAATAATTTATTCATCGAGACAAAATTAATATTTTAACAATATACTAAATAATACATTAACCAAATATTAACATTTAAGACTGATTTTGTTTAATATTTAAAATTTTAAGAATTTTAACAACTTCTTCTTTTGCGTTTTTAAGACTATCATTCAAAATAATAAAATTGCTTTTAGAAATACGTTCTTCATCTTTCCATTGCATTTTCATTCTGTTTAAAACCTGCTCCCTGGTAGTTTTATCGCGTTTTATTACTCTTTCAATTCTTACTTCTTCCGGAGCCGTAACTGTTATAACAACGTCGCAATCTTTGTATCTCCCGCTTTCAAATAAAATTGCGGCTTCATAAACTACATAATCATTATCATTATTTTTTTTTAACCAGAATTCAAAATCTTTTTTGACAGCCGGATGAATAATTCCATTTAACTGATTTAGTCTATCACTATCATTAAAAACAATTTCTGCTAATTTTGCTCTGTTTAAAACTTCATTTTGAAATAAAAATTCTCCAAATGTTGCTTTAATTTCTTCAATTATATGTTTTGACTGCATTATTTTTTTAGCCTCATCATCAGCAATATAAACAGGAACACCCATTTTCTTAAAGTAATTTGCTATGGTTGTTTTTCCGCTTCCAATTCCGCCGGTTAAGCCAATAATCTTTGTCATATTATATTTTAAAAAACATACGTGGAAAAGCTTCCTGCGGTTTTTTCTTTAAAAGAATAATTTTTACAAAAGATTCTAAAAAACCTGTTCCGTAACCATAAAATTGTTTCCAAACAGCAATTACAGAAAGATATCCAATTTTAATACTCTTATTTTGAATGCTTGATGTAAGAAAAATTATAATGAAATATACAAAATATATTTGTAATAAAAGGTCAAAATTAAAAATTAACAGTAAAAAAGCTAATAATAGCCCTAACATAAATAATGTAGGAAAGAAAAAAGTCAATTTATTATATTTAGGGTACCAACTATTTAATATTGGCCTAGCTTTGCCAAATTTATTTACCTGAATTGAAAACTTTTCCCAATCAATTCGACGTTTGTGGTAAACAAATGCATCAGGAAACAATCTGGTTTCAAAACCCAAGTTCCATAATCTTATAGATAAATCCGGATCTTCTCCAGGATGAATATTTCCAAAACCTTTTGAGGCTTCGAAAGCCTTTTTAGAAATTCCCATATTAAAACTTCTTGGCTGAAATTTACCAATTTTCTCAGAACCTCCACGAATCCCGCCTGTAGTAAGAAAGGAAGTCATTGCAAAGTTAATTGCTTTCTGAATATCCGAAAAACTATCCAAAGCCTTATCAGGACCGCCAAAACAATTTACATACTCTCTGTCTAATTCTCTTCGAACTTCAGTCAGATAATTAGAAGGAATTATACAATCTGAATCGAAAATGATAAAATAATTACCAACTGCTTTTATCATACCGAAATTCCTTGAATCTCCAGGACCTGAATTCGGTTTAAAATAGTATGATATATTTAATTTCCCCTGATATTTCATCACAACCTCCTTACAAGGAATTGATGAACCATCTTCAACAAGAACAATTTCAAAAGCTTCATTATAATCAGATTTAGACAAACTTTCCAAAAGTTCATCTACTTCATCCGGACGATTATACACGGGTATAATTAGAGAAAAAACCATAATAGGATATGCAGTATTAAAACGGTAATTTTATAAGTCAAATTTTGCGCAAAGATATGTTATATTCATAAAAAAACCACCAACTTTTGGTTGATGGTTTTCATTTATAATGATTTAAATAAATTATTTGATACTTTCTACCTGAACTAATTCATTAGCTTCAGCATTATAATCTACACCGTCAAATCCAAATCCGAAAAGATTTAAAAAGTCATTTTTATATCCGGCCAAATCTCCGATTTCAGATAAGTTTTCAGTTGTAGCTTCTATCCATAATTTTGCTACTTTCTCCTGAACATCATCACGCATCTCCCAGTCATCAATTCTGATTCTTCCTTTTTCATCCACAGGAACTTCAGAACCATTGTACAATCTGTCCTGGAACAAACGCTGAATTTGTTCAATACAACCTTCATGAATTCCTTCTTCTTTCATGATTTTATATAAAAGAGAAATGTATAATGGTATAACCGGAATTGCAGAACTTGCCTGTGTTACCAAAGCCTTATTTACAGAAACATATGCTTTTCCGCCTAGTTCTTTTAAACTATCTGTAATAGTGAAAGCTGTAGCCTCTAAATCATCTTTTGCACGACCAATAGTTCCTTTACGGTAAACTGCTTCAGTCAAAGATGGCCCAATATAGGAATAAGCAACCGTTGTAGCACCATTAGCCAATAAATTTTCAGCCTTAAGAGCATCAATCCACATAGCCCAATCTTCACCTCCCATTACGGCAACAGTATTTGCAATATCTTCATCATTAGCAGGTGCTATTGAAACTTCAGATACTTTTCCTGTATGAAAATCTACTGTTTTATTCGTAAAAGTTTGTCCAATTGGCTTCAAAGTAGAACGGTATAAAACTCCTGTATTTGGATTTGTACGTACCGGTGAAGCTAAACTGTAAATAATTAAATCTACCTGGCCTAAATCAGCCTTAATCAAATCTAAAGTTTCTCTTTTTATTTCGTTTGAAAAAGCATCTCCATTGATACTTTTCGCATATAATCCTGCTTTGTGAGCTTCAGTTTCAAAAGCTGCAGAGTTGTACCATCCTGGCGAAGCCGTTTTACCTTCAACTGGTGGTTTTTCAAAAAACACTCCAATTGTTGCTGCATCAGATCCAAAAGCACTTGTAATTCTTGAAGCCAAACCAAAACCTGTTGAAGCACCAATTACTAAAACTTTTTTAGCTCCGGCGATAGGTCCTTTTGATTTTATATATTCAATTTGATTTTTAACATTCTGCTTTGCTCCGTTTGGATGGGCAGTCAAGCAAATAAAGCCTCTCATTCTAGGTTCTATGATCATATTTTTATTATTTATTCGTTGATTTGGCGAACTGTTAAAGCATTATTCTATTAAACAGTTAACTTATTTACGTTATGTATTTACTTTTTGAGATGACAAATATAAAGCATTTCTTTAGTTCAACAAGGCTTTAGCATGATTTAAAGCTGAATCAGAAACTACGGCTCCTGACAACATTTGAGCGATTTCGATAATTCTTTCGTCCTGAGATAAAAGCTTCAATTCTGACTGTGTATCATCATTAGTTGTAGATTTGAATACTTTAAAATGAGAATCACCTTTAGCGGCAATTTGCGGTAAATGAGTAATTGCAAATATTTGCATTTTGGCACTCATCTCTTTCATAATCTCACCCATCCTAATAGCAATCTCTCCAGAAACCCCAGTATCAATTTCATCAAAAATAAGCGTTGGTAATTTAGAATACTGTGCCAAAATCGCTTTAACAGCCAACATAATACGGGACATCTCACCGCCAGAAGCCACTTTTTTTAGTAAACCAAAATCAGTTCCTTTATTGGCAGAAAATAAAAATTGTAATTCATCTTTTCCGTTTTGAAGATAATTTTCTGAAGCCAATAATTCCATTTTAAAACGGACATTTGGCATTCCTAAAGTTTCTAATATCGAAATTAATTGATTGGATAAAACCGGAATTGCTTCTTCTCTACTCTGATGAATTTTAGCCGAAAGAACATCTAATTCCTGCGTTTTTTGTTCTATTGATTTGGTTAATGAGGCAATTTCTTCTTCAATATTTCCTAATTCCAAAACTGAATTCTCCAGATTATTCTGAATTTGAATTAATTCATCGACAGAACTTACCTGATGCTTTTTCTGCAAATTATAAATCAGCTGTAACTTTTGATTGGTCAATTCTAATTTTTCAGGATCATTTAATAATTTCTCAGAAGCATTTTGTAACTCTCTCGAAATATCATCAAATTCAATTGCCAGACTTGTAATTCTTTCAAACAAGCCTTGGTACTCTGATGAGAAGGTCGCAATTTTTTGTAATGAAGCCTTTATTTCATTCAAATTATGAAAAACACCAAACTGCTCTTCATTACCAATTAACAATGACTTATCAATTGATTCTTTTATGATTTCAACATTATTCAGTTTTTCAAAATCAGATTCTAATTCTTCCTGTTCTCCTGATTTCAATTTAGCAGCAACCAATTCATTCAATAAGAAAGTATTATACTCCTGCTCTTTTCCCGCATCGCTTTGTTTTTTGAGCAATGCATTTAATTTTGATTTATCTGATTTGTATAATTTTAGAAGTTTCTGATAACTATCAATAATCAGTGAATTATTTGCAATGGCATCAATTATTTTAAATTGCACACCTTCATCTGAAAGCTCCTGGGTTTGCTGCTGCGAATGAATATCAATCAAAAACAAACTCAAATCCTGCAATTCCTGAAGATTTACCGGACTATCATTTATAAAAGCCCGTGATTTTCCTGAAGGAAGAATTTCACGTCTTATAATAGTATCATCTTCATAATCCAGATCATTTGCTTCAAAAAAATCTTTTAAATCATATTTAGAAATTTCAAACTGTGCCTCAATTACACATTTTTCTTCTTTATTTTTAAGCGATGTTAAATCTGCTCTTTTCCCTAAAACCAATCCTAAAGCTCCCAAAATAATTGATTTACCGGCCCCGGTTTCTCCTGTAATTATAGAAAAACCTTTAGAAAAATCTATAGTTAGTTTTTCAATTAATGCGTAGTTTTTAATTGATAATGAAGTAATCATATAGCTTTAAAAGTAAAATTATTGGAGTAGATAAATTGGCCGAAAAAATCAATTAATATTTAATCTGTGACCATTTTGTTGAATTTAATGGAGAAACTTTATTTAAGTTCTCTGTTAAATCTGTAATTGTGATACTTGGACCACCTGAAAACACAGATACTATTTCATCTGATTTCGCATCAAAAAACACTCTTGTCAAAAAAGCATTTGGTTTAACCGAATTCAATTTTCCTATTAGTAGTAATGAAGATTTTATTTTTTCTTTTGCGCCTTTAAGATCCTGGTTCATTATATCTAAACCTGAGTGGTATAAAAAAGTAGTTTGTCGTAAATCAGAATAAGTTGGGGCCACCATATCATTTATCAGAAAATAACGATTTTGTACTCCATCTGCCTGAGTCCATCCTTTTGAACCGCCTTGTTGTGCTATATTTGCGAGATTTTGAGCCGTTTCAAAATAAGGATTTCCACCTGCAAACTGAAATGTATCAGCATCCATTCCTAAAATCATATAACTATAAAATGATATCATCGACACCAAATTAGATTCATAGGTAGTAGGATTGTACAATAATGGTTCAAATTCGGTATATCTGAAATTAAAATCTTTGTCATTAAAATTAAAGACCGGCGAAGAATAAGTTGAATTATAAATCAATCTTGATGATTGTATCTGTATAGTTCCTGAAAACTGATCGGAATTATTTGAAAAAAGCGTGATATACATCGAGCAATTTATACGCTCGTTTTGTTTAAGTACAGATCCAGTCCAGTCTGTTTTGTTTACAAACTCAGACAATGATGTCTGAAGTGTTTTGTAAACCTGCTGATTTGGGTTAGGCAATCTCTCTGCGTTAATAGTTACAGTACAATTTAATTGTTGTGCCTGAGCAAAACTAAAAATTAAAAGTGCTAAAAAGACAACTAATTTACGCATAAAAATGTTCTATAACTTTGTTTAAAATATCAACTGCAACAGATTCTTTTGATTTTAATTCCATAGGTTCAATTTTGAAAGCTTTATCAATAAAAGTGACTTTATTGGTTGGTTTTTGAAAACCCGCTCCTTTATCCTGTAAAGAATTTAAAACTATCAAATCTAAGTTTTTTTTCTGAATTTTCAACTTGGCATTTTCAATTTCATTTTCAGTTTCCAAAGCAAAGCCAATTAAAAACTGATTTTTTTTCAGCTGCCCTAACGATGATAAAATGTCCTTCGTCTTTTCGAGTTCAATTGTAAAATCATTTGATTCTTTTTTTATCTTTTGTGAAGCTACAACTTTAGGTTTATAATCTGCAACTGCTGCTGCTGCAATAGCAACATCAACGTCATTAAAATACAAATGACAGGCATCATACATTTCCTGAGCAGAAACAACATTGACAACTTCAATAAGTAAATTTTTGACTTTTAGATTTGTTGGCCCGGAAATTAACACAACAGAAGCTCCTAAATTACTTGCTTCATTTGCAATATCAAACCCCATTTTTCCTGAAGAATGATTTCCTATAAAACGTACAGGATCTATAGCTTCGTATGTTGGACCAGCAGTAATTAGTATTTTTTTTCCTTTTAAAGGCAATTTACTTTCTAAATCAGCTTCTAAAAAAGTAATTATGATTTCAGGTTCCGCCATTCTTCCTTCACCTGATAAACCGCTTGCTAATTCTCCATTTTCTGCTGGAATCATTACGTTTCCAAATTGTTTTAAAGCACTAAAACTTGATATAGTAGAAGGATGTTTGTACATATCCAAATCCATTGCCGGAGCAAAATAAACAGGACATTTAGCCGATAAATAAGTTGCAATAAGAAGATTGTCACAGTTTCCTGTAGCCATCTTAGATAATGTATTAGCAGTTGCCGGAGCAATTAACATCAAATCAGCCCAAAGTCCTAATTCGACATGATTATTCCATTGTGCATTTTCATCTTCTTCATTAAAAAAAGTGGAGTGTACAGGATTTTTTGATAACGTAGATAAGGTAAGTGGTGTTACAAAATCCTTAGAAGCAGGTGTCATTATCACTTGGACATGTGCACCTGCTTTTATAAAAAGTCGTACTAATGAGGCCGTTTTATACGCTGCAATTCCACCGGAAACACCCAGTAAAATTTTTTTTCCGTTTAAAACTGACATTGTACTATTATTTGTTTGAACCTCTGTGGTAAGTTTTACCGTCTAACCATTCCTGAACAGCTAAAGCATGTGGTTTTGGTAATTTTTCGTAAAATTTAGAAACCTCAATTTGTTCTTTATTTTCAAAAACTTCTTCAAGACTGTCATTGTAAGTAGCAAATTCTTCTAGTTTTTCAGTTAATTCTTTTTTAATTTCAGAATTAATTTGGTTTGCTCTTTTAGCCATAATGGTAATTGCCTCATACACATTTCCTGTTGGCTCTTCAATAACTGTTTTATTGTAAGTTATTGTATTTACAGGAGCATTCGTCTTTTTTAAATCCATGACTTTATTTATTTAGTAAATTTTTGTAAATCTGTTTCAACTCTCGCATTCATCTCTTCAGCTTTCACTTTGTATTTTGTATCGCTTTTGAACTTCAATAAATTATTGTAAGCTACTTTAGCGACATTCAAACGCTCTTCCATTTTCGAAGGAACACTATTTATAGCCAATTGATATGCAGAATCGTATTTGTAGAACAATGCATCTTCTTTAAAAGGAGTTCCCGGAAAATCTGCAATAAAATTATCAAAAGCAATCAATGCCGATTTTTAA
>Ga0247810_10000817_pt1 | contig 25333 bp, 19 predicted proteins | sample UWRJL119311C1_FD_179918 | JGI IMG/M metagenome (GOLD analysis project Ga0247810, IMG submission 179918) | Plant litter microbial communities from Arlington Agricultural Research Station in Wisconsin, United States - UWRJ-L119-311C-1 | ecosystem: Environmental > Terrestrial > Plant litter >... | reverse complement strand
CCTTGCTGGTTTGAAGCTGGTTGCGGCAAGGAGATTATTCACCTGTTTCTATTTTTTCAATGGTGTTCATGAGCTCTCCCTCTGTTGCCGGGATCGGTTATCTTCGCGAAAAGCTCGCAAAAACGAATCCCTCAAGCGTTATGATTCCTATTAAAGATGTAGGTACACAGTAGGTTACAAACGCGGACGATACCACACTCATCATAAGCTTTAACATTTTCTTGCTTTAAGCTTTGGTCTTTAAGCTTTAAGCTTAAAAAAAACCTACCATGCTATCTCAGTATTGTTTTCTGGCAATACCAATAATGGGAGGTGAACAATTCTCGCTAATTTTTGAGTATGGCTACCATTAAAAATACTGGAAAAGATACCTGCAGGTCTATGGATCATACTTAAAATATCAATTTGTGCATTATGCGTTAACCATTGTAGTCCTTTTTCGATATTGTCATTCTGGATGTGCCTATAATAAATTTTTGAATAGTTGATATTGCAGGTTACATGGTTCAAGAATTGATTGGCATGGGTAGTAGGGTCGTGAAAATCTGATGCTTTAGGACTAACATGACTTAATAAAATTTCAGGATGGTAAGTGGAAAATAACCTGGCTATGCTCTGGATTGCATTAAGGTCACTCTTTGTTAGATCAGTAGCAAAGGCAATTTTATTAATAGGCAAATAATCACTGTCTTTAGGAATTAACAATATAGGCACAGGTGGTTCTTCAATTATATTGCGACTGTTGCTGCCCAGAAAAAATCGATCGAGCTTTCCAGCACCTGCCATGCCCATGATGACCAGATCTATCTTTTTATCGGATACCAGTTGATTGATTATCTGTTTAACGGTTCCAATTTCATTGCTAAATGTAAGGGTTGGAAAGTATGGATCATTGGTATTATTCTCTTCTTTGAGCTGGCCTACATAATCACTTAAGCGTTCATCGGCTGCTTGTTTAATGGTGCTGTAGGTTTCTAATGGCCAAACTGTTAATCCGGCAGCTTGGTTAAGTTCTGGAATTACCATTGCATGGCATAGATGGAGATCCGCTTTTATTGTTCTCGCAATTTGTATGGCATAATGAACAGCGTTATCTGCATAGGTAGAATAATCTATAGGTACCAATAGTTGTTTCATCTGTATATTTCTTATGGTTCTCTATTAAACTTTAAATGTTGCCGAAATCATTATGTGATAAACGGCTTGAATTATTAAAATCAAAATGCCAATAAATAGATAGGTTTTATTGCCTTTATGACCAATGCTCAGTGTTTTATGCTGTGTTTTCATGTGCTTTAATTTCTGTTGTAAATTTCCGTAAAGCTGTTTTTAAATTATTGATGGTCATCACTTTTGGGGATGATATTACACCACATTGCTATGATGTGAAATAGTGCAATTGAATGCCATGGGTTGCATTTATGCTAAGTTGGCCTTAAAAAAAATGACCAAAATCATTTTTTAAGATGATAAGTCCAATGCGCTAACATTTACGTGGCAACTATTTTTGAGACATCATTTATTAAATAAATATTTCAATGTTCCATAAATTTCATATTCCTGTTTTAGGCTTGGGTTATTCTATTGATACGCCATTAAAAGTTGCTCGTTACGGCATTTCTTCTGTAGTTTCTATTGTTGATGATGAACTCACAGAAAGAATGAGAGCACACCACGCTTTGGATAACGGACTGGAATATGTTCCAATTCTAAAAAGTGAAACTGATTATCGTGCAAAGCGGATCACAGCCTACCTGAACCTTTTAAATCACTTGGTAAATCAGCAGTTTGAAGCGTTGAAACAACAGCCCTTTGTTGTTGGCAATGATATTTGTAGGTATTTTGAATTATTGCCGGAAAATTCATCATTAAAACAGGGTTATGAGTTGATGATGGATTATCCTGAAGGGGAGAATAAGCGAATTTTTCAGAATATCTTAAGAAGAAATCTGCAAAAGGGAGCGATTGATGTAAACATTATGGCGAAGGTTGACAAGATGAACTTCGGTAAGGATGATGAATATCTCGGAGATGAAAATACTGATGCCTTAGCTGCATTGCGTGGCTTTGCAGAGAGTAGCCTAACATCTGCTGTTGTATTATCTGCCGGAATGAACCCTAGATTGTATAGTTACCTTAGTGCATTTGCTGATTTCTTCCCGAATGAGTTAGGTAAACTGGAAAAGCAAATCATTTTAAAGGTGAGCGATTTCCGTTCTGCATTTATCCAAGCTAAGTTTTTAGCTAAAAAGGGATTGTGGGTTTCGGAGTTCAGAATAGAATCTGGCTTAAATTGTGGTGGTCATGCATTTGCGACAGAAGGATATTTACTTGGACCGATTTTAGAAGAGTTTAAACAGAAAAAGACGGAGATGCGCAATGAGCTTTTTGAGCTCTACAGCACGGCTGTGATGGAAAGGGGTATCTATAGCATTGACGTTCCAAAGCAGAAAATAAGTGTGCAGGGTGGAATAGGTACAGCAAAAGAAAGTGAATTTCTACTGAGGCACTATCAATTGGATTCTACCGGATGGGGAAGTCCGTTTTTACTGGTACCTGAAGTGACCAATGTAGATGATGCAACCTTACAAAAACTGGTGGCTGCTGATGAAGAAGATTTTTACCTCAGCAATTCATCCCCATTGGGTGTATTGTTCAATAATTTCAAAAATAGTGGCATTGATGAGCAAAGGCTTGAACGCATTAAAAAGGGGAGGCCAGGAAGTCCTTGTACCAAAAAATATCTCTGTACCAATACTGAGTTTACGGTTCAGCCCATCTGCACTGCTTCCCGCGAATATCAGAATTTGAAAATCCAGCAACTCAAGACGCTTGAACTCTCTGCAACAGCATACCAACAGCAATTTGAGCAAATTACAGAGAAAGTATGTCTTTGCGAAGGCTTATGTGCTGCTGTATATTTAAAAGATAAAATACTTAAACCAAAAGAAAGTAAAGCTGTTGCGATCTGTCCGGGACCAAACCTTGCATATTTCTCATCTATCTATTCTTTGGATGAATTGGTGAACCATATTTATGGCAAAACAGATTTGCTGAACAAGGTTGTTCGACCTCATTTTTTTATCAAGGAATTAAACTTGTACATAGACTATCTGCAAAAGGAGATTTCCTTGCATATTCAAGAATTAAACGATAAAAAACAGAAACAGCTAGGTAAGTTTAAAGCACAATTGTTAAGTGGCATCACTTATTACAAAGAACTTTTTAATGAATTGAATAGTCAGGTTTTGTTTAAAAAGGAACAGATTTTTAAGGAACTGCTGGTTTTTGAAAAGCAATTACAAAGTACGCCGATCTGATAAAAACTTGACTATATTTGAACGTTACACCTATTTATGGAAAGAGCGAAACTATTAAATGCGATTATTGAAAATGCTATTGACGGAATTATCACCATTGATGATAGGGGTATAATTGAACACATTAATCCTGCAGCATTAGCACTCTTCGGTTTTGAGCGTCATGAATTGGTTGGTGAAAATGTATCAGTGCTGATGCCACAACCAGATAAGGAAAGACACGATAGTTACATCTCCAATTATAAAAACACAGGTAGAGAAAAAATAATCGGGATTGGGAGAGAAGTACTTGGACAAAAAAAAGATGGCTCAACATTTCCTTTTAGACTTGGTGTAAGTGAAGTTAAATTTAGTGACCGTAGAATTTTCACCGGTTTTATCCATGACTTGACACAGGCAAAGGCAGATGAGATCAAAATCAAAAGCTATACTGAAGAGTTAGAGGTTAAAATAAAAGAGCGTACTCGGGACCTCGTCAAACTGATCAACGAACTTGAAACCGCAAAAGAAGTGGTAAGTGAAATGTTCGAAAAAGAAAAGGAACTGAACCAGCTTAAAACCAGATTTGTTTCTATGGCATCGCATGAATTTAGGACGCCGTTGAGTTCTATCCAGCTTTCAGCATCTTTGATAGACAAATATTCTGAGCGGCATGATATAGATAATGTAGGGAAACACACCTCGAAAATAAAAAATGCCATCAATAACCTCACTACCATTTTGAATGATTTCCTTTCCCTCGAAAAATTGGAAGCTGGAAAAGTAGAAGCCAATCCGCAGGGTTTTGATCTGGTATCATTTGCAGAAGAAATTACAGAGGAAATGCAGTTGATGAGTAAAAAGGACCAGTTAATCGTGTATGAACACCAGGGAACAACTGCCCAAGTTTATTTGGATCCAAATCTCTTAAAGAATTGTATCATCAACCTGATTTCTAATGCCATTAAATATTCTGGAGAAAACACCATGATCCAATTTAACAGTCGGCTGAAGGACAATGAGCTGATCATTGAGGTTAAAGACAATGGAATTGGTATTCCTGCGTTGGAAATGAACAGTTTGTTTGAGCCCTTTTTTAGGGCACACAACATTGGTGATATTCCTGGAACAGGACTGGGACTAAACATTGTGAAACGATATGTTGGTTTAATGAACGGAAGTGTAAGCTGTGAAAGTGATCAGCATGTGGGTACGATGTTCCGGTTAATTTTTAATTTCTAATCTATTGATAATACATGAAAAAAGCATTGGTAATTGAAGACAACGATGACATTAGAGAAGGAACTGCTGAGATCTTAGACTTGGCAGGATACGAAACCTTTACTGCAAAAAATGGTAGGATAGGCGTCGATCTTGCCATAAAACACATGCCTGATATCATTTTATGCGATATCATGATGCCCGAGCTAGATGGTTATGGTGTTTTATATCTCTTGCAGAAAAACCCACAGACATCAGGTATTCCCTTTATTTTTATGACGGCCAAAGCAGAACGTGCAGATATGCGTAAAGGAATGGAAATGGGCGCAGATGACTATTTAACTAAACCTTTTGATGATGTAGAACTCTTCAACGCCATTGAAAGCAGATTAAAGAAACGAAATAAGCCAGTTGGATTTAAAGCGGCTGGAAAAGATAAAGAAACGCTATTCAGCGAACTTAAAGCTAAAGGTAAAACCAGACAATTTGCTAATAAACAGATCATCTACGTAGAAAATGATGAGCCAAATTACCTTTATTACCTCAATAAAGGGCAAGTTAAAACCTATAAAAGGGCAAAAGATGGAAGAGAACTTTCATCGACCCTGTACCATGATGGTGATTTTTTTGGCTATGAAAGCTTATGCAGTGGCACAAATTATAACGATAATGCTGCTACTTTAGCTGATTGTGAGCTAGTTTTGGTAGCGAAGTCTGATTTTATGGATTATTTGTTAAACCATCAAGAAATAGCAAGTGCCTTTATCGGGATGCTTTCTGGAAGTGTACAGGATAAAGAGGATCAAATGCTTAAGTTGGCTTACTTTTCTGTCCGCAAACGTGTGGCCGAAGCCCTGATTAAAGTTGCTGATAAATTCGGTGATGGCGTTTCTGATACCTGTACATTAAAAATCTCTCGTGATGATTTAGCCGCATTAGTAGGTACGGCTAGTGAAACTGTAAGTAGAATGCTAGCTGATTTTAAAGATGAAAAACTCATAGAAAAGAATGGTAACGCCATTAATGTGCTTTCAATTGAGGGGTTGAGGAATATTAAACAGTAATGAGTCGGAGAGTCCGTTCCCCTCATTATCGTAATAGCCGAAAGCTTAAAGACTAAAGCTCAAAGCTGAAAGACAAACAGCCTAGAGAAGTACGTTGCCAAGCAATTGGCTATTAACCATCAGCCAAAGATCTTCGCATCTGTGGCTAAATTTCGTGTCCTTGGTGTCTTGGTGTTGAAATCTACCGCCTTGCAACCAAGAGACCTATGTCCTTTATGTGTTGTAAAACCTCTTCTTAATCTGTGCATCTGTGGCCAAAAACCTTTCCCCAGGCCATTGACTATTGACCATCAGCTATCAGCCAAACCCTATACCCATACCCCAAAACCTGACGAATATCACTTTCTAGTCTAATCAACCTCATCCTTCTATTATCGCTACTGGCTTAGTTTTGCATATACAACATTATGCTTATGAAAGCGATAGCTTATAATATTACTCCAAAAGATAAAGAATGGCTAATCTTGGCCAATTATAAAAAACATGATATTACTATCATCGCCAATAGCCTAACGCCAGATACTTTGGCTTTTGCCAATGGCAAAGAGGCACTGATCTTATTCAATGAAGATCCGTTGGATGCCCAGTTAATTCATGGTTTGAAACAGATTGGCATCAAATACATTGCTACTTCATCATTTGAAGTCAATCATATTGATCTAAAAGCAACTGCAATTGCAGGATTGAAAATTGCCAATGTTCCATTTAAGGATGGCGACGGACTTCAATCTATGCAACAAGTGATCAAAAATTTAGACAATTGGGCTGCTGGTAAATGTGTAGGCAAAGCTTGTCGTTGCCAGAATGACTGTGCCATTAAACCAATCAACAATGCGTAATGGAAACTTCAGCCTTACTTCAAAAATATAACATCGCCGCACCAAGATACACCAGTTATCCTACAGTACCTTATTGGGAAAACGAGCATTTCAGTAGCGAAAAATGGTTGCAGGCCATCAAACAATCATTCATAGCAAGTAATGGAGCCGCAATTAGTTTATATATCCATTTACCATTTTGCGAAAGTCTGTGTACCTATTGCGGCTGCAATACCCGAATTACCAAAAACCATAATGTTGAGCTACCCTATATTAATTCGGTAATTAAGGAATGGGAAATGTACTGCCATGTTCTGGGAGAAAAACCTAAAATAAAGGAAATACATTTGGGGGGAGGTACACCAACTTTCTTTAGTCCAGAGAATTTACAAAAACTAATCACTGGCATTGTTGGCGAAACGACATCAACGATCACCTGTTCATTTGAAGGCCATCCAGATAATACCACGAGCAGACATTTGCATACCTTGTACGCTTTAGGCTTTAAAAGATTGAGTTTAGGGATCCAGGATTTTGATCCTAAAGTTCAGTTGATGATCAATCGTTTTCAAACTACAGATCAGGTTGCAAAATTAACTGCAGAAGCCAGGACTATTGGATATGAATCAATCAATTTCGACCTTATCTATGGTTTGCCCGGACAAACGCTCGACGGTCTTTCAGATACCATTACCGAAGTAATTAGGCTAAAACCAGATCGCATTGCTTTTTACAGTTATGCACATGTGCCATGGATGAAAGCAGGTCAACGCCATTATACCGAAGCAGATCTTCCGCAGGGCAACAATAAGTTTGCCTTATACCAGATGGGCAGGGATAGATTGATTGCCGCTGGATATCAAGAAATTGGGATGGATCATTTTGCATTAAAAACAGATCTACTTTATCAGGCAAGTACAAATCATGAACTGCACAGAAACTTCATGGGCTATACCCATCAGTCTACCGAGATTTTAATAGGCCTGGGTGTGTCTTCCATTAGCGATTGTGGGACTGCGTTTTCACAAAACGCAAAAACTGTAGAAGCTTATGTAGAAACCATAAATAAAGGTAATTTGTCTATTGAAAAAGGCCATATTTTGGATGAAGCAGATCTGGCAATCAGGAAACACATCCTGAATTTGATGTGCAAACATTCAACAAGTTTCCCAGGTCAGATCCCACTTGCAATTGAACAACGTCTACAACCATTGTTAAACGATGGACTTGTTGTGGTTGAAGAAAAAGAGATTAGGATTACAGCAATGGGCAAAGCTTTTTTAAGAAATATCTGTATGGCTTTTGATGAGCGTTTATGGCAGAAACAGCCGCAAACAACCCTTTTTAGTACCGCAGTTTAAACCAGGTAAAATGAAACAAGCAACGATAGATCAATTGGTGTGTTACCATTGTGGAGAAGGACTTTCCAATTTGGTGCTGAACTTTGAAGATAAACAGTTCTGCTGTGCAGGATGTAAAAGCGTATATCAGATCCTTTCAACCAATAATATGTGTAATTATTATGCCTATAATGATACACCTGGTCAGCGTTTAAATGAAAATGTGCATTATGAATATTTGGACGAGGCAACTATCATTACACAATTGATAGATTTTAAAGACGAAGAAAATACAATTGTTACTTTTTATATTCCAGCCATTCATTGTAGTTCATGTATTTGGTTGTTGGAACATTTATATAAGATTGATCCTGCGATTTATAGTTCCAGAATAGATTTTATCAAAAAGGAAGTGACCATAAGTTTCAAGCAAAAGGAAATCTCCTTACGAAAGATAGTTGAAACCTTAGCGCAAATTGGTTATGAACCATTGATCAGTTTACAGGATGTGGTGAAGCAAAATGCAAAATCAGTAGACCAGCGCCTTATTTTAAAGATTGCTATTGCAGGTTTTTGTATGGGCAATGTGATGTTGTTCAGCTTTCCGGAATACTTTGGCCTTTCTTCCTTTGAAAAGAAGTTTCAGTACCTTTTTTCTTGGCTCAATCTGGCATTTGCCATTCCTGTAACCTTTTACTGTGGAAGGGGCTACTTCGTTTCGGCCATTAATAGCCTCAAACATAAACATGTAAACTTAGATACCCCACTTGCACTGATTATAGCAGTATTGTTTATACGAACTGCCTTTTCAACTATTTTTACTGGAGCACCTGGTTTCGCCGATACGTTAACGGGGCTCGTATTTCTGCTTTTAATGGGTAAATGGGTAAAACAAAGAACTTATCATCATATTTCTTTCGACCGTGATTACCGTTCTTATTTTCCCATAGCAATTACTACGTTAAAAGATGGGAAAGAAAAACCTGTAGCTATTAATGAGCTGGTTGTGGGAGATCGGTTATGGATCAGGAATGGGGAACTGGTGCCAGCTGATTCTATCCTGATGAAGGGTGATGCCTGGCTTGACATGAGCTTTGTTACGGGAGAAACTGAGCCTCAGCATAAGGTGCTTGGGGAGATGATCTATGCCGGTGGCAAACAAATAGGAGAGGCCATAGAAATTGAAGTGGTGAAGGTTGCCTCGCAAAGTTATTTAACTGGTTTATGGAATAGAGAACATTACAAAGTAAATCCTCATACTAACTTTAATGATAGCGTGGCCAAATACTTTAGTATTGCTGTTTTTGTCATTGCCTTTGGTTCCTTCGGCTACTGGCTTTTTAATAATGACAGCAACAAAGCCTGGGCCGCACTTACAGCGGTCATTATTGTGGCCTGTCCATGCGTATTGGCCCTGAGCACCCCATTTACTTTGTCTGCTATTTTAGCTGTATTTGATAGAAAAGGTTTCTATGTAAAAAATACGGATGCTGTAGAACAATTGGCCAAATGTGATGCCATTGTATTCGATAAAACTGGAACTTTGACCAGTAGCGAAAATGCAGCTATCCATTTCAGTGGCGATTTAAATGAAGAAGATAAAAAGTTATTGGTTTCGCTGCTCAATCATTCCTCACATCCCTTAAGCAGGCAGATTTTGAAGAGCTTATCTCCGGTATATTTCTACCCTATCTCCAAATACAAAGAGACACCTGGGAAGGGGATCAAAGGTTTGGTGAACAATCATATGGTTTATTTGGGCAATCAAAAGATCCTGCCTTTTGCCATTCCTTCCAATAGATTTGGCGGTGTCCACGTGGTTATAGATAGCAGTTATCTTGGTTATTTCGTTGTAGAGCAACAATGGAGGACTGGTTTATCTGGATTGATCTCCAATTTAGAGAAAAGATTTGACCTTAGTGTTTTGTCAGGTGATACCGATAAAGATAGAAAATCACTCCAACGTTTTTTTGCGGCGCATACCACGATGAAATTCGAGCAAAATCCGGTGCAAAAGTTGGAGAATATTATACTCCAGCAAAATCAGGGTAAAAAGGTGATGATGCTTGGTGATGGGCTAAATGATGCTGGAGCCTTAAAACAGAGTGATTTTGGGATAGCCATAACAGACCATATCAACAACTTTACCCCTGGATGTGATGCCATTTTAAAAGGCAGTGCTATCGGCTATTTGCCAAATTTTCACCAACTGAGCAAAGATGGATTAACCATCATTAAGATAAGTTTTGCTATCGCAATCACTTACAATTGTGTAGGTCTGTTTTATGCGGTGCAGGGCACGCTTTATCCTCTGCTAGCGGCAATATTAATGCCGATCAGTACCATTACCATCATTAGTTTTACCACTTTGGCCACCCGCTTTTTTGCACGTAAAAACAAACTCTCATGAACATTCTATACTTTCTAATTGGCTGTAGTGTTTTAATGGCACTGATATTCTTGGGCGCTTTCTTTTGGGCCTTAAAAAATGGACAACATGATGATGTGGTTACGCCAGGGATTAGGGTGCTATTTGAAGATGAGGTTTCAGATGATTCGCTACCAAGTCACCACGACCAGTAAGCAGATGGTTAGGGTTTAGCCACAGATGCACAGATAGATGTTTGTTATAATTTTTGTTAGACATTCAAATCTGTGCATCTGTGGATAAACTTCGTGTGCTTGGTGTCTTGGTGGTAAAACCTAGCCGCTCTGCAAGCTAGTGACCTAAATCTTTCACATGTGTGGTGAAAACACGCCAGCGCCAGCAAATCTGATAAAGATCACTTTTCCCAGTAACCCCTATCATCACCGCTACTTTCTTCAATAAATACCTTTGAACCAACAAAACATCAATTCTAATTTTATGCAGCTAGAAAAATTTACATACGACAATAAGATTGTTCGCAATTTCGGGTTGGCCACTATTATTTGGGGCATCATCGGTATGACGGTCGGTTTGCTTGTAGCCATGCAGCTCTTTAAGCCCGGTATGAATATGGGCAACCAGTACACCACTTTCGGAAGAATTAGGCCGCTCCATACCAATGCGGTTATCTTCGCATTTGTTGGAAATGCCATTTTTATGGGTGTTTATTATTCTTTACAACGTTTACTCAAAGCTAGGATGTTCAGCGACGTTCTAAGTAAAATCCACTTTTGGGGATGGCAACTCGTTATTGTTGCTGCGGTAATTACATTGCCGCTCGGATTTACAACCTCGCATGAATACGCTGAGCTAGAGTGGCCAATAGACATTGCAATCACGCTAATCTGGGTTGTGTTTGGCATTAACATGTTTGGTACGATCATTAAACGTAGAGAGCGTCACCTGTATGTGGCCATCTGGTTTTACATTGCAACTTTTGTTACCATCGCAGTATTACATATTGTAAATTCTTTTGAGTTGCCAATCTCATTCCTGAAAAGTTATTACGTATATGCCGGCGTACAAGATGCGTTGGTACAATGGTGGTATGGGCACAATGCGGTAGCTTTTTTCTTAACTACGCCTTATTTGGGAATGATGTATTACTTCCTTCCAAAAATGGCCAATAGACCAGTTTATTCTTATAAATTAAGTATCCTTCACTTTTGGTCGCTGATCTTTATCTATATCTGGGCCGGCCCACATCATTTGTTATACACTTCTTTGCCAGGATGGGCGCAATCTTTAGGCGTTGCTTTTTCGATCATGTTAATTGCACCGAGTTGGGGAGGGATGATCAACGGACTGTTGACCCTGCGTGGTGCGTGGGATAAAGTAAGGGATGATGTAACACTAAAGTTCATGGTGGTTGCACTTACAGCTTACGGAATGGCAACTTTCGAAGGTCCGATGTTATCATTGAAACAAATTAATGGAGTTGCACATTTTACCGATTGGATTGTGGCACACGTACATGTTGGTGCTTTGGGATGGAATGGCTTTTTAACCTTTGGGGTCTTGTACTGGTTGATCCCACGTTTGTACAGGACAGAGCTATACTCTAAAAAAATGGCATCTGCGCATTTCTGGCTTGGTACTTTAGGGATCCTCTTTTATGCCGTACCCATGTATTGGGCAGGTTTTACGCAAGGTCTGATGTGGAAAGAGTTTACTGCAGAAGGATTGCTGAAATACCCTAACTTTTTAACTACAACTTTACAAATTATACCGATGCATGTTTTGCGTGCCATCGGAGGGGCATTGTACCTAGGTGGTGTGATTTTAATGGCAGTTAATCTTGCCAAAACAATGTTGAGCGCAAAATTGGTAGCCAATGAACCTGCCGAAGCGATGCCATTAGCCAAAGAAATTGTCGATACCGACCCTGCCGATAAAAAATGGCACCGTGTTTTAGAACGTAAGCCGATCAAATTCATGGTGTTTTCCATGATCATTATCTTAATTGGGGGAATGGTAGAAATGATGCCAACCTTTACCATTCAATCTAACGTACCCACCATAGCGAGTGTAAAACCTTATAGTGCGCTAGAATTACAGGGAAGGGATATTTACATCCGTGAAGGCTGTGTAAATTGTCACTCTCAAACGGTTCGGCCATTCCGTTCAGAAACAGAGCGTTATGGTGAATATAGTAAAGCTGGCGAATTTGTTTACGATCACCCATTTCTATGGGGAAGCAAAAGAACAGGTCCTGATCTGCACCGCGTAGGTGGGAAATACAGCAATGCCTGGCATTTTAATCACCTGTTAGATCCGACCTCAATGTCGCCGGGCAGTATCATGCCAGTTTACCCATGGTTAATTTCACAAAAATTGGATACCACAACAACGGCAAGTAAAATTAGGGCCATGCAGACTTTGGGAGTGCCTTATCGTGAGGGCTTTGATCAACAAGCTAATTCCGATTTAAAAGTACAGGCTGATAGCATTGCCAAAGACCTGAACCAAAATAACATCAGGGTAAAAAGCGATAGAGAAATTATCGCAGTTATTGCCTACCTACAACGCTTAGGTACTGATATTAAAGCAAATAAATCTACTATTCCTTCAAATCAATAATCATGTTTAAACAAATAAAAGACTTAGCCGGCGGTGAATTTTATCTGATTACTTCACTGCTCATATTCATGGTGTTTTTTCTATTGGTGGGACTTTATCTGCTTAAGCTCAACAAGAACCACATTAATGATATGCGACAATTGCCAATAGCCGATGATCAAATTCCTACTCCTCATGAAGAAATTTAATTTAACAATCGCCCTTCTTTTTTCAAGTGTTTTCGTTTTTGCATCAGCTGAAGAACCAGTAGCTACTGTTGCATCTCCTGGTATTGGACTGTCGGCAGATGAACTGCTGATCCTTGCACTTTTAGCATTTGCGATTGTGCTGCTCATTGCTGCGGTAGCACTTTTTAACGCGCTTAAAATAATAGTAAAGGAACAAAAGAATCCGGAGCCCTTTAAAAAGTATGTTGCTCCAGAACCATTAGACTATGTAGAATGGATGAGGATGAAACGTTTAAAGCCTAATATTTGGACCAAAATCTTAAGCCTGAAGCCACTAGAACAGGAACATGAACTGATTATTCCACATGCTTATGATGGCATCCATGAACTGGATAATCCTGTACCGAGATGGTTTAACCTGCTCTTTCTAGGAACGGTAATTATTGCAGCAAGCTACCTCTATTACTACCATGTTGGCGAATATGGAGAGAAACAGGATCAGGAATATGCTACAGAAATGCAAAAGGCGGCAGAAGATAAGCGCAAGTTCTTAGCCAAATCTGCAGATAAAATTGATGAAAACTCAGTTAAGATAGACCAGGCATTAGTAACAAATGGAAAAGGTGTTTTTGATGCCAATTGTGTGGCCTGCCACGGTGATAAAGGGCAAGGTTTAGTCGGGCCTAATTTAACCGATGAGTTTTGGCTTCATGGGGGAAGTGTCAATGAAATTTTCAAGACCGTTAAATATGGTATTCCGGCAAAGGGAATGGTGAGTTGGGAGAAGAATTTAAGTTCAAAGAACATTGCAGAAGTAGTGAACTATATCATTTCTCTTCAAGGCAGTAAACCAGCTAATGCTAAAGCGCCACAAGGTGAAAAATATGAACCAAAAAGTGTGGAGGATTCTGTGAAAAATGAAAATATCCCAACAAAATAACAGCAAAAAAAGGGGTAGAGATTTTATCTACCCCAAAAAACCTTCAGGCAAATTATATACTTATCGCAAGTTGCTAAGTTATATGTTACTGTTGTGCCTGTTTTCTTTCCCGTTTTTAAAAATGAACGGTGAGCAATTAATCTTGCTAAATTTTATCGAAAGGAAATTCGTTTTCTTTGGTTTGATTTTTACGCCACAAGATTTTTATCTATTTGCGGTCGCGATGCTGATATTTATCATTTTCATTGTGTTTTTTACGGTTGTTTTCGGTCGTTTATGGTGTGGATGGGCTTGTCCACAAACGATTTTTATGGAAATGGTTTTTCGAAGGATCGAATACTGGATTGAAGGAGATGCCAACCAACAGAAAAAGCTGGATGCCCAAGAATGGAATGCAATAAAGGTTTGGAAGAAGGGAATTAAACATTTATTGTTCATCATCATTTCTTTTGCTATTGCCAATACATTTTTAGCCTATATGATAGGGTCTGATGTACTTTACAAAATCATCACAGAGCCGATCTCAGCTCACATTTCAGGCTTTTTATCCATTTGTTTGTTCACACTCATATTCTATGGTGTTTTTGCCTATGTACGCGAAGTGGTATGTACCGTCATTTGCCCTTATGGTAGGCTACAGGGTGTTTTACTGGATAATAAAAGTCTGATTGTTGCCTACGATGAAAGGAGGGGAGAGCCACGGGGACATTTGAAAAAGAATAAGTCAGAAACCCCAATTGGTGATTGTATTGATTGCGGATTATGTGTTCAGGTTTGTCCAACGGGAATTGATATCCGCCAGGGAAGCCAACTAGAATGTGTGAATTGCACTGCTTGTATTGATAGCTGTAACGAGGTGATGACCAAAATCAACAAACCTTTAAATCTGATCGGCTTCTATAACCAAGATTTTATTGCAGACAAAAAGCCATTCAAATTAAGTTTAAAAGCTTATGGTTATGCCGCAACTTTAATACTGGCCATGTTTGTATTCTCTAGCCTGGTTTACAAAAGACAAGATGTTCAAACAACTGTTTTGCGTGCAAGTGGAACATTATATCAATTGAGGGGGGATTCTGTAAGTAATCTTTACAATGCAGAATTGATCAATAAAACGAACAAAGATTTGAAGTTTTCCATCCGAACAGACAATCCAGCTGATAAAATCCAATTTATTCAGCAGCCAAAGGTGTTAGGGAAAGAGGCTACAGTTCAACTGACTTTCTTTTTGGTTAAAAAGACAAGCGAAATAAAAACCTATAAAGCTGATGTAGTTTTTGAAGTATTAGTTGATGGAAAAATCATCAGCACTGCTACAACAACCTTTTTCTCTCAGCCTTAAATTATCGAAACAAATATTCACATTAACAGCATAACAATGAACTGGGGAACAAAATTATTTTTAGTCATGATGAGCTTTATACTTTTCATTGTAGCAATGGTTGTCTATATGTTCAGCGTACATAGTAAAGATGCGCTTATTGATGATGATTATTACGAAAAGGGGATCAATTATAATCAGGAATATGATGCGAAGGCCAACTTGATCAAAGATCATGCAGCCCCATTGATTACGATAAATGAAAAACAGATTATCATTCAGTTAAAAGATAGTGCAACTTACGAACTGAAATTAATGCGTCCATCAAAGGCTAAAGATGATATCAAAGACAAAGGAAAAACTGTTAGCGATCATCACCTCATTTTAATTAATACTGCCAGTATGCACAAAGGGTTTTGGTTCCTCGAATTGAAATGGACCAGCCAAGACAAAAATTATTTATTTAAAAAAGATATCATCCTGTGATCAATTTACCGCTTGCATTTTTAATGGGCTTTTTGGGCAGTTTGCATTGTGCGGTCATGTGCGGACCGATCATGTTGAGCATGCCATTGCAGAAAAGTAGCTTCCTGAACAATGCAATTCAACTGCTGTTGTATCAGCTAGGGAGAATATTGACCTACCTGCTCCTTGGTACATTAGTAGGAGCTATAGGCAACAGTGTAAGGGTTTTTGCCAATCAAGAAACTTTGAGTTTTGTGGTGGGCTCATTACTGGTAATTTTTACATTACTTCATTTTAGTGGTCGCCATTTAAAACAGTTTAATGCCATGCAGGCGAAGTTGGTAAATCCTATAGCTAAGCTGATGGCTAAGCTATATGGTCTGCCATTTTGGGGACTATACGCAGGAATGCTGAATGGGTTAATTCCTTGTGGCATGGTTTATCTGGCATTGGCAACTTCGTTAAATACCGCTTCAATTGGTAGTGGTGCTTTATTTATGCTATTGTTTGGCTTAGGTACAAGTCCCTTAATGTTGGCAATCTCATTGGGTAGGGTATTTATTAAGCGATATATCCATTTCAACACCAACAAACTCGTCCCATGGTTTATGTTGCTCATTGGTACTATAATGATTTTGCGATCGGCTGATTTGGGCATACCTTTTCTCTCTCCAGATAATGCCATACATGAACATGGTAAAGTAGAGGTTTGCCAGTAATTTAAATATGAATAGATAAGGAGGAGTTGCCAAGTATAAACTTTTTTTGAACATTTAGCCTATTGACCATCAGCTATTGACCATTGACTTATGAATCCAAACCATGAACTATGAACCATCAACCATGAACCGTCTCCAACATTAATCAATCTGTAAAACATTTAAAACAAAGCACTTAGAATTAGCTTTGAAATAACAAAATCATAACACAACTAATAGGAGTAAATAACTTTGAGAATTTTGCGTAAAAGAATTGTGGAAACCTATTTTATTTCAACAATTAGTGTACCTTTGACGTGAGAGCGTTAATTTAGATAACGGGGATGAGACCATAGTGTTTATTCCCCGTTTCTTTTTTTAAGACATTTTCTGTTTTGCCTTAGTCGTAAATAATTGTATAACAATTATTTACATTGCTCATTAACAAGCTTAAAAATATTTTAAAATATAAAACATATCCACTGTTTAAGTGTTGTAATCGTACAATCAAAAAACAAAAAGGGTAGCCAAAATACTTTGGCTGCCTTTTTTTTTTGCTCAGAAATTATGGATGATAGAACTGCGTTGATATTGGGAATCGTTTCCTGCTTGGGAGGAATTTTAGTCTTGTACACCATCTTTAAGAAAGATAAGGTTAAATGATACACATACGATAATATTCCAGATGCATAGACAGCATCTTGTGAGTAAATTACGATACCAAGAACTTCATCAAGCAAAATTCTACTTTATACTAGTTGCTTAGCCAATTCGCTATAAACATCTCCCCAAAGGGCAATGTCTTTAAGTTAAGTTTTTGGGCATAACTTGCTTGGTTCTGCGAGGCACAAAGCAGTCTCCTTGCCTGTTTTTACGCTTACAGCAGCAGGAGATCGCTTCACGAAAAGCTCAAAAAACGAAACTTCCCTTAACTTAATGACATCTCCCAAAGCGATGCTTTGGCATAGACCACGATAGAGAAACGAACCGATTAACTCCCACTATGAATCCAGACCATGAATCAATGACTATGGGAAGACTATACCTACACTATGCCTACATTATAGAAAGACTATAGCCATATCGCTATAACGTCGCTATAAGGTTCTGAAAATGACTGCTTTTTTTTGCCGATTGGCAGACTTCTAGTAGGTGTAATCCAAATATAATGATAATAAAAACCTATAACAACTCTCAATGAATGTATATAATAGCTCTTAAACATACACAGTGTTGATATTGGAAAGTTGATTAACATCCAGTGCTTTAAGCTTTAGTCTTTAAGCTTTCTTCTTTGCTAGGATTTCTTCAAGCGCCCCATCCCATAATGAAATTCTCATTTTTAACGCCTGTATCGTTGCTTCTTCTGCTTGCTGTAATAGCATTTCATCATTTTTGCAAAGTTCGGCTGTCATTTCTAATGCTAAATGACTATGATGGTCACCATCCACTTCAATGTGTCGATCTAGGTAATATTTGAATAAGGAAAGCTGATCTGGAAACTTTTGGTTAAGATCATTAACCATCGTTAAGAACATTTGTGGAATCAGATCTTCTCTTCCAAATGTGAATGTACTTGCCTGCAGATGTGCCGTATGGCTATCAATGGTCTTAAAGGTATAATCAACAAAGTTTTGTGCAGCAATTGGTGTTTTTGCTTTTTGGTAAGCCTCCTTAAAATTACCAGTAGTTTTTAAGGCCTCAATAAAAATCATGATCTCAGTTGTTGAAGCTCCACATTGCTGCATAGCATCAAGATACATCTCAAAATGACTTTTTTTGTCGCCATTGGCATCTACATCTGATTCCTCTCCCGCAACAATTTCGTTGATCAATGACCTCGTATTTCCTGAGCCAACCGGAAACCATGGTGTTGTGGTACAGGTTAAATTAATCTGCAATGCTTTGAGTAACGACATGAAATCCCAAACCGCATAAACATGATACTCCATGAAAATTCTTAAATCCTCAAGGCTTTCAATTACCTGATAAACCTTATGGTTAACAATTTCATTTTTAATGGGTTCAATTACTTGCTGAATTGTCGCTAAACTTCTAGACATCTTTTGATTTTAAATTTGCCCGCAAAGATAAAATTTTAATGACCATGACCAGCCGCCTTTCATCTGTGAAACGTAAAATCTCACAACCTAATAATGTTAAGCTTTAAGGATTTCTTCGATCTGATGTAGTTCATGCTCGTCGAATGCTAAATGATCTAATGTTTTGATAGAATCTTTGAGCTGTGCGGCACTGCTTGCACCAACAAGCACAGAAGTAACACTCTTGTTTTTTAAAACCCATGCCAATGCCATTTGTGCCAGTGATTGATCTCTGCTGCTAGCAATTTCATTCAGTTTAACAATTTGATTTAACCTTTCTGGCGTAATCGCATTGGTCTGTAAAAATCCTGTTGGTCTTGCCGCTCTGGAATTGCTTGGTATTCCATGTAAATATTTATTGGTCAATAAGCCCTGTGCCAATGGTGAAAACGGGATACAGCCTACCTTTTCTTTTCCCAATAGGTCTAAAAGACCATCTTCAGGACTCCGCTCAAACATGGAATATTTAGGTTGGTGGATAAGACATGGCGTACCCAGCTCATTTAAAATCTTGATCGCTTTTGCCGCTTCTTCTGCCTTATAGTTTGAGATGCCTACATAAAGTGCCTTGCCCTGTCTAACAATAAGATCTAGTGCTGCCATTGTTTCTTCAAGTGGCGTTTCAGGATCTGGGCGATGATGGTAAAATATGTCGACATAAGGAATGCCCATTCTTTTTAAACTCTGATCTAAGCTAGACACCAGATACTTTTTTGATCCCCAATCTCCGTAAGGGCCATCCCACATGGTATAACCGGCTTTTGTTGAAATGATCAGCTCGTCTCTATATGCCTTTAAATCTGTAGCGAGTATTTTGCCGAAGTTTTCTTCTGCACTGCCTGGGGGCGGACCGTAATTATTAGCTAGATCAATATGTGTGATTCCGCTATCAAATGCAGTTAACAATATTTCTCGGAAATTTGATGGCGTATCCACATCTCCGAAATTATGCCACAAACCTAATGAAATGGCAGAAAGCTTTATTCCGCTGTTGCCACATCTATTGTATTGCATGTATTGATACCTATTACTTGAAGCGATATAGTTCATTTTTTAAGCGTGTTTAATTGATTGGCTAATATAATAATTATAGGGAATGGAAATGAAATCAGAGTTTAAGTTAAGGGAATCTTCCATCTTCTCCCAAGGGACAATGTCATTAAGTTAAGCTTTCCTAAGTTTGGTGAATAGTAAGACTGAACGAGTCGAGTTGGATTCTAACTAACAGATTCCTCCTTCGTCGGGATGACAAGGCTTATAAATTAGGCCAAACTTCCCTAATTTAATGACATTGCCCAAGGGGATGCCTTTGGCACATCTCCCATCTAACTTCTCCCATCTCAAATCTCCCATCTCCCTTCAAATAATTTTGGACTTTCTTAAATAATTTCTACATTAGAAAAATAAATGTCATCATGACAGTTAATATCTTAAAGATTGGTTTATTGGTATAATGACATAGATGAATTAACAACCAAATTGTATGAACAAAAAAAAGCTATCACTTGCTGTAATTGCAGTATCATTTTTCTTTCTCGCTAATTCATTTGCTTTATTAGCACAAAAAAAGGCAGACTTTCATCAATGGGCGGCAACACCACCAATGGGTTGGAACAGTTGGGATTGTTTTGGCCCAACGGTAGTAGAGGAGGAGGTGAAGGCAAATGCAGATTACATGGCAAAATACCTTAAGCCTTTTGGTTGGGATTATATTGTTGTTGACATTAGATGGTACGTAGGGAACGATAAAGCGCATGGCTACAATGAGAAAGATCCAGATTATGTGATGGATGAATATGGTAGGTTTTTGCCTGCCGTTAACCGTTTTCCATCTGCTGCAAATGGTAAAGGTTTTAAGCCATTGGCAGATTATCTCCATAAAAAAGGCCTAAAGTTTGGGATCCATATCATGAGAGGAATTCCAGTTATTGCTGTTAAACAGAACAAACCTATTAAAGGAACTAATTATACCGCAAAAGATATTTATTCTGAAAAGGACCAATGTCTTTGGTTAAGGGACATGTATACCGTTTTGCCAGAAAAACCTGGAGCACAAGAATATTATAATTCATTGTTTGAGCTTTATGCATCTTGGGGATTAGATTTTGTAAAGGTAGATGACTTATCTTCTCCAATCTATTTTGAGAAAGAAATAGACATGATCCGCAAGGCGATTGATCGTACCGGAAGGAAAATCGTTTTGAGTACTTCTCCTGGCGAAACACCTATTGCACATGCGGCACACGTACAACAAAATGCAAATATGTGGAGAACCGTAGGCGATTTTTGGGACAATTGGCCACAGTTAAAGGAACACTTCTCGGTGTTCGACAGATGGAATAGATGGAGAAGTTATGGCGCCTATCCTGATGGTGATATGTTGCCTTTAGGTAAAATAGGAATTAGGGCCGAACGTGGAAATCCCAGAATGAGCGCATTTACCAAAGATGAACAGCTGACGTTGATGACCTTATGGAGCATTTTTAAATCGCCATTGATGTTTGGTGGGAACCTTCCTGATAATGACGCCTATACCCTTTCACTGCTTACCAATAAAGAGGTAATTAAGGTATTAAACCATAGCACTAACAATAAGCCATTATTTACGACCAAAGAAAATGCAGCATGGATTGCAGATGAAGGCACAACAGGCAATAAATACCTAGCTGTTTTTAATACAGCAGACTTAAAACCTGCAAGCGAAACCCCTGCAAATGCTCCCGTAAATGTTAACTTTAAAGATATAAGTGCGGCTAATGAATGGTTGATAACGGATTTATGGACCGGTAAAAGCTTAGGAAAGTTTAAAACGAACTTTAGCCCGATCATCAATAAACATGGCGCTGGTTTATATCGGTTAACCAAAGTAAAATAAGCAAATCAATTTGGCCATAAACGGCATTCACAATAATCTCATTTAAATAATGAATAGGAGCAATAGTGCTACGTGTTTTCAATTTTTTGCAATCAGTTTAATTGCTTCAATATTTCTAATGCCGAGATCTTCATCTGCGCAGGTGCGGAAAGATATCTTACTAGAAAATGGATGGAAGTTTTCGAAAGGGGACTTCGCTGCAGCGGCTGAAACTAATTTTGACGATAAAAACTGGCAATCGGTAATCGTACCCCACGATTGGGCAATTTATGGGCCGTTTGATGAAAATAATGATGTTCAGATCATCAAAATTACCCAGAACAACGAAAAAACAGAAACCCGTAAAACAGGAAGGACTGGCGCATTGCCCTATATGGGTATTGCTTGGTACCGCACCAAATTTGTAGCGCCAACACTTTCATCAAACGATGAGGTAAGTTTATTGTTCGATGGTGTGATGAGCAATGCGACCGTGTTCGTAAACGGAAAAGAAGTAGGGCATTGGCCATATGGTTACAGCTCTTTTCATTTTGATATCTCCTCCTTAATTATAAAAGGGAAGCAGAACACCATTAGCGTAAGGGTTGATAATAAACCAGAATCTTCTAGATGGTACCCAGGTGCAGGAATCTATAGAAATGTACATCTTATCGTAAAGCGTAAACTGAATATCACTACCTGGGGAACATTTGTAAGTACCCCAGAAATCACTTCAGGTTTCGCTAAGGTTAAAATTAAAACGGAGCTTTCTGATAGTCTGGCAAAAGGAATTAAACTGGTTTATGATGTTTTAGATTCAAAAGGAAATCAATTATTAAGTGGTTCATCATTAACTAAAAAAGAAATAGAACTGACGCTTAAAAACCCGAAGTTATGGTCGTCAGAAAGCCCAGTGTTATATACGCTCGTTACAAAACTGTATCAGCATAATGTCTTAACAGATCAGCAACAAACTAAATTTGGTATCCGTCAGGTACAGTTTAAAAGGGAAACCGGATTTTGGTTCAACGGGAAAAATGTGAAGTTTAATGGGGTATGTTTGCATCATGATCTTGGTCCTTTAGGTACCGCCATCAACGTTTCCGCAATGCGAAGACAGTTAAAGCTTTTGAAAGATTTGGGCTGTAATGCCATCCGTACTTCTCATAATCCTGTAGCGCCAGAGTTTTTGGATCTGTGTGATGAAATGGGTTTTTTCGTAATTGAAGAAGCTTTTGATGAATGGCAAAGCAAGAAGATGAAAAATGGCTATCATCTTTATTTCAAAGATTGGGCAGAAAAAGACCTGACAAATATGATTACCCGTGATCGTAATCATCCAAGTATTGTGCTTTGGAGCATTGGAAATGAAATTCCTGATCAACGCACCAAAGACGGTTATAAAATTGCCAAATACCTTCAGGATATTTGTCATGTGCAAGATCCTACGAGATTGGTTACGGCTGGTATAGATGGAATTAATGCTGCACTGAAGAACAATTTTGCGGCTACATTAGATATTGCAGGTTTCAATTACAAACCAAAACAATATTACGAAGCCTATAAAATACTCCCTCAAGGATTTCTACTTGGGTCTGAAACAGCTTCTACAGTTAGCTCAAGAGGTGTTTACCACTTTCCGGTAGTTCCTTATAAAGATAAAAACTATCCAGACCTGCAAAGCTCTTCTTATGATCTTGAAGCCTGTAATTGGTCTCAGGTACCTGATGATGAATGGGCAGTGCAGGATACTACAAGTTATGTGATGGGAGAATTTGTGTGGACCGGATTTGATTACCTTGGAGAACCAACACCGTATGATAATTACTGGCCATCAAGAAGTTCCTATTTTGGTATTTTGGATTTGGCAGGTATTCCTAAAGATAGATTTTACCTCTATAAAAGCCGTTGGAAGCCAAATGAGCAGACCTTACATCTTTTGCCACATTGGAATTGGGAAGGCAAAGAAGGTCAAAATGTGCCTGTTTTCTGTTATACGAACTACCCATCAGCAGAACTTTTTGTAAATGGAAAAAGTATGGGGATCCAGAAAAAAAGAGCAGATAACAATCAGACACGTTATCGATTAATGTGGAAAGATGTGGTGTATGAAAAGGGAACCATCAAGGTGGTAGCCTATGATGAGAGTGGAAAAGCAGTTGCCAGTAAGGAAGTTAAAACTGCTGGAGCTCCACATCATTTAAAATTAGATGCTGATCGTACTCAATTGTCTGCAAACGGAAAAGATCTCTCTTTTGTAACCATTAGCGTGGTAGATAAAGATGGGAACCTCTGTCCAAATGCAACTGATAATCTCTCTTTTAAAGTTTTAGGCGCCGGTAAATATCGTGCATCCTGCAATGGAGACCCAACTTCAGTTCAGATTTTCCATGAGCCAGAAATGAAGGCATTTAGCGGTATGGCCGTTGCAATAGTAGAAACCTTAAATGGTAAAAAGGGTGCAATTACCTTGCAGGTTGAAGCAAAGGGATTACAAAAAGCCACCATAGTACTCAACTCAAAATAATTGAACATGAATTTTAAGAATATAATAATCAATGGTATTTTTCTACTGCTATCGGCTTCAACTTTAGCGCAAGAAAAAACGGTCTATAAATTTGACTTTGGTGCTGGAAAAACAGCTAATGGATATCTCCAAGTCCTGCCTGGCAATAAATACACCAAGGAGAAAGGATATGGTTTTGACTTTGATTCAAATGTGAAAGCTATAGACCGTGGTGGAAAAAACGCATTAACAGGCGATCTGGTAAAGAGCAATGTTCCCTTTTACTTTTCGGTAGCCGTACCAGAAGGCAATTATAAAATAACGGTAACCTTAGGCGATGCGAAAGAAGCAAGTTTAAGCACTATAAAAGCTGAATCTAGAAGGTTAATGCTAGAGGATGTGAAAACAAAAGCAGGTCAGTTTGTAACCAAAACCTTTATCGTAAATGTTAAAGATAAAAATATCACCGGCGGACAAGTAGTTGGATTAAAACCAAGAGAGTTAACAAAACTAGACTGGGACGATAAGTTAACACTAGAATTTGATAAAAATACAGCGTTAAATGCAATAGAAATTACAAAGGTTGAAGATCAGATCACCGTTTTTTTAGCAGGAAACTCTACTGTGGTGAACCAGGATGATGAACCTTGGGCATCATGGGGACAAATGATTACCCGCTTTTTTAAACCTGGAGTAGCCATTGCCAACCATGCGGAGTCTGGTTTAACTTTGGGTTCATTTTTAGGGAGTAGACGGTTAGCGAAAATCTTAAGTGTAATGAAACCTGGCGACTATCTATTTATAGAATTTGGCCATAACGATCAAAAAGATAAAGGCCCAAATGATGGTGCATACAAATCTTACACGGAGCGCTTAAAAACTTTCGTTGCGGAAGTAAAGAAAAAGGGCGGCATTCCTGTAATCGTGACTTCTACCAGCAGGAGGTCTTTTGGAAGCGATGGCAAAATTGTAAACTCTTTGGGTGATTTCCCAGAAGCGGCCCGTAAAGTGGCAGCCTCAGAAAATGTAGCCTTAATTGATTTAAATGTAATGACTGCAGCGTTGTTTGATGCCCTAGGTGAAGAAAATTCAAAGAAAGCTTTTGTCCATTATCCTGCCAATAGTTATCCTGGACAGGATAAAGCCCTTGCTGATAATACACACTTTAATCCATATGGTGCTTATGAAATTTCGAAATGTGTAATCTTAGGGATCAAAACACAAAAGCTTGGAATTGCAAAGTATCTTATTGATGATCTACCTTCCTTTAATCCTTCAAAGCCTGATGATGTGAACAAATGGATTTGGCCTGAAAGTCCGAAAAGTAGCATTGTAAAACCCGATGGTAACTAGGCAACATATAGGCGATGCAATCGCTAGCTTCCAACATCCGCGTTGCAAATCTACTGTGTACCCACATCTTTTAATAGGAATCATGACGCTTGAGGGGTTCGTTTTTGCGAGCTTTTCGCGAAGCAATCTCCTTTCCGCAACCAGCTTCAAACCAGCAAGGAGACCGCTTCGTTCCTC
>Ga0247810_10000816_pt1 | contig 25359 bp, 16 predicted proteins | sample UWRJL119311C1_FD_179918 | JGI IMG/M metagenome (GOLD analysis project Ga0247810, IMG submission 179918) | Plant litter microbial communities from Arlington Agricultural Research Station in Wisconsin, United States - UWRJ-L119-311C-1 | ecosystem: Environmental > Terrestrial > Plant litter >... | reverse complement strand
TGGCTAATCGAAGTTTTGAAAATGATACTTCACAAGAAAATACAATCCTTCGCCTTATTGTTGTAAGCCGTTTATTTTTTGAACATAAACTTATAAAAACAGCTTTTAAATGCCTTTCAAAGGCCGAAGAGATTGCACTAAGTATTGAGCATTTTAGCCTTCTTAATGAAATTTATCTGACTCAGATACAATTTGCCCATTTCAATCTGTCAGAACCAATCGAAAAGATAATAGAAAAGTTTAAAGCAAATAAAAAACAGCTCGAATATGAGGAACAGCTTAATTTAGGCTATGCTGTTTTACGTCGTGAACTTGCTGCTATTTATCATGAAGGGCGAATAACAGATTTTCAGGCACTTATAAAAAACACTATTGAAACACATGGAATATCATTAAAACAGGGATTAACTTTTAAATCGTTGTACCAAATATTATTCATTGCCAACGAATACGCTTCCATAAACAACAATTACGCACTCATACAGCCTTTTGTTATTAAAAGCTATCGGTTCATTAGTAAAAAAAACAATCTGAGTAATAGACACTTATACTATCATATCTACATCTTGTATTTTATAGCTAACTTTTATTTCCGTAATGGTCAGTTTACGGAGTCTTTGAATTACCTTAATTTGATGTTTATAGAACTTCAGAAACAATCCGGCAAGTATTATCAGCGCTTTTGTCTCAGGTATTTTTTATTATTAGCCTTCAATGAAAATTATCTTGGTCATCCTCAAAAGGCAATAGAAATTGCTGAAAAATCTCTTTCTTCAAACAAAAAAACAGATCCTAACGACAGCAATGACCTTCGTCTTGTGCTTATCGTTTTTTATCTACAGCAAAATGCAGGACGTAATGCCGTAAAAGAAATGGCAAAATTAAACCATACTGACAGTTGGTACGAAAAAAAAATGGGCATGGACTGGACAATAAAAAAGTGTCTTGTCGAAATCCTTCTGCACGCACAGCAAGAAAACACAGAACTCGCTTTATCCCGAATAAAAAGTTTTAAACGACGTTATAAAAAATATCTTTTAACCGTAAATGAAGAACGTGTTGTTCACTATCTTTTGTTTGTAGAACAATATGTAATGAAACCCGAAGTTATACAAACAGAAAAATTTCAAAAAGCAATTGAAGATTTTATAGTTACAGCGCAAAACGGTCCCAAAGATATTTTAATAATGAGTTTTCTATCCTGGTTACTTGCAAAAGTGAGAAGAAAAACAATCTATGAAACAACTTTAAATCTCCTGACTGCGTTTTTCCCTATTCATTCTACATAATGAAGAAAGCCTGAAAATATAATTTTTCAGGCTTTCTTCATTATTCAAAAAATGCTAAAAAAATTAATTAATTATAATTTTTTGAGAACATATATTTCCGTCGTTTTCTAATTTTACAACATAAATTCCAGCCGGAAGCGATTGAGCCGGATGAACCTCAATAAAATTAGATGCCGTAACCACCGCTGTTTTATAAACTAATTGCCCGGAGATATTATAAATTCCTACTGTTACTTTTCCGGAAATAGAAGCAGGCAAAGAGATAGTGAATTGGTTATCTTTTACCGGAGTTGGATAAATGCTAATTGGGTTTTCTAAATTCCATTGATTCGTTTTCAATGTCGCTGCCGAAGAATAATTGAATGCCTTATCTACAGCATACACTTTATAGAAATCACTTCCGGAAACTGACCCGGCAACATTATCCGTAAAAGAAGTATTGGTTCCGATATACACAACTGTTCCAACCAAAGAAGCTGTGCCTTCTGTCAACGTATTTCCTATTTTGTATATCCCATTTTGCTTCGGATTATTGTCAGCAGCCGGAATTGTTGCGTAACGAACTACCACATATCCGCCTCCATCAACTCCTGTTCCTGGAGCTGTCCAACTAACATCCAGGCCATTTACTGTTGGTGAAGATGGAGAATCGGGAGCGGTATCATCCAAAGGCCCTGCATATACTACAAAATCGTCAATATTGATAATATCAGTAGTATTGGTAGTGCCATTTATTCTTGGGGACGCAAATCTTGTTGCCCCTGCTGTTGCAGTACTCGTAAATGTCGCAGATGCTTTTATCCAGGTGTTTGCTACGAATGCAGCTGGTTTAGGAACTATAGCAGCATTTGCTCCTGCTCCATTAATGTAAATCGCTCCGGTTAAATAAGGTAAAGGAGACACAGCCGCTTTAAAATAATACTGAACGGTGTACTGCGTGCTTACAGCAAGAGTACTGGCAATGGGAGACTGCAATCTTGTGCTTCCGGATGCTGCATTAGAAAAAGAAACGTATTTGTTTCCTGAACGCGCATCGGCAGAGTTCGTAATGATATCTCTGGTAACTGAAGCCGGCGAGGTACTGATTGTCCAGTCTGTAGCATGTGGTGTAATAGAACCAATATTGGATATCACCTGTGATTCAAATCCGCCATCCATTACCGGAAATTGCCCAATAGTTTGTTGTCCAAAACTAAAATTAAGTCCAAGCAACATCAAGGCAAGACACGATAAATTTTCCTTATTAAGTAATTTTCTTTTCATTTGTAATTTGTTTTTAGGTTTGTTAAATAGTTAATTATCTAATTACAAATATTATCAAATCAGTGTTTTTAAGGGGAGAAAATAGTTCTTGTTTAGGGGTTTATATGTTCTTATTCATAAAAAAAGCCAAATATTTCTATTTGGCCTTTCATTTACACTATCAACATTAAAACAATTATTTATACTCCTCTTCTTTTTGTTCATACCATTCTTTCATGACATAAAAAGCTTTCTTTTTTATTCCTGAACTTGAGATCAATCCTTTGCGGTTAAAGAAATCCTGAATATTTGGAAGCTGTCGTCTTGGTGATCTGAAGTCAACCAAAATCCAAGGAGACACACCTGCCAAACCATCTATATGATTGAACATTAGAGTATTCTGTTTGTATAATTCTTCCTGATATTCTTCATTCCATCGTTCTTTTTTATCACCGTGTAATCCTTGCAAAGCTTCTCCTCCAAATTCACTGATAATAACAGGTTTGTTGTACGGAATTACCCATTTCATGTCTTTACAGGATTCGTTTGTACCTCTGTACCAGCCTAAATATTGATTAAAACTAACAATATCTACATATTCATTCATATTATCATGAAGTGTATTGGTGTTGTTCGGACTTTTGGTGACTTCCATTGCCATACTGATGAGGCGGGAATTATCCTGAGTGCGGGCATATTTAGCTAGTTTACTCAAAAATATGTCTCTGTCATCACCATGTGGTGTTTCGTTGGCAATCGACCAAATTACGATTCCGCAACGATTTTTGTCTCGGTAAATCATGTCATGCAATTGGCGTTCTGCATTGGCATACGTATCCGGATTTGTCCAGGAAATCGTCCAGTAAACCGGAACTTCAGACCAAATCATTATTCCCATTTTTTCAGCCTCTTTTACCATGTTTTCATTATGCGGATAATGTGCCAGACGTACATAATTACATCCTAACTCTTTCGCCCATGTTAATAAAGTAACAGCATCTTCCTGAGACCACGCTCTTCCTTGTCTGTAAGGTGCTTCTTCGTGAATACTGATCCCTCTTAAAAAGACTTTTTTACCGTTAAGAAGTATCTCTTTTCCTTTGGTTTCAATGGTTCTAAAACCAATTTTGTCTGCAATATTTTCATCTGCTTTATTGATCGTTACATCATATAATTTTGGCTTTTCCGGTGTCCATAAAACCGGTTTTGTTTTGATCTCAAAATATGCCATTCCTTTTGCATCGGTGGAGATGTTTTTCTTGATTTTTAATTCGGGAATGCTAATTGAAACCGATTGATTGGCTGTTTCGATATTCAGCTTTATATATCCGGAAATTTTTGTTTTATCCTTTTTATCCAACTGAACCAGATAATCTTCGATATACGTATTGGGAACCTGAGCTAATGTTACATCTCTGGTGATTCCGCCGTAATTCCACCAATCCATGTTTACTGTTGGAACATTATCTTTATGACGTTTGTTATCGACTTTTACAACCACAAAATTATTCCCATCTACTAAAAGACTGGTCACATCAAAATTAAAAGGTGTGTAGCCACCAACATGGCTTCCGGCAAGCTTGCCATTTACATATACTTTTGCATCATAATTGACAGCGCCAAAGTGTAAAATTCCTTTCGTTTTAGCATCTTTTTTATAATTGAAGTCTTTTTCAAACCAAACCGTTCCTTCATAAAAAAACAATCTTTCGTCTTTGGTATTCCAGTCAGAAGGAATGTCCATTGTAGCAGATGTAGCGAAATTATATTCTACTAATTCTGAAGTAGAAAATGCTTTATTTTCAAAAAAACCATTGTTCTTAAAAGGCATCAGGCGATAATCATAATATCCATTTTCTAACGGATCTACTATGTAACTCCATTTACCATTTAAATTAATATTATTACGCGCCGAAATATTAGCTAGTAATGGAACTTCCTGTGATATTGTTTTTCCTATAAATAAAAAGATAAAACATAGCATTATTATTTTTTTCATATCCTAAATCATTTAATTAATTGCAATTATGGTACTATTTCTTATCAAAATATTGCGTCAATGGATAAGCATTATCATTGATGATTTTCATCTCTTTTAATAAAGGCAAATAAGGTTCAAACTTACTGTTGACAATACCTTTGTTCGAATCCCTGTTGGAATAATCCGTACTTAAATCTTCCGGATCATTGTCCATATATTTAAACCAGTGCCAGCCAACTGAGTTTTTATTTTTCAGTAATTCCAATGTAAAATTTTGATAAAAAAGTCCTCTCTCTTTCTGTGTTCTCACAAGCCATCCTGCACCTGTATTATTTGGCAGTCCGGAATCTTCTCCTTTTGTGTACCACTCTGTAATCAGGAAAGGTTTTCCTGACCATTCGCCCCAATTGTTCATCAATTCCTGACCTGGTTCCCATTTTCTGTAATGGTTTATCGAAACGATATCCATATACTTTCCGGCAACCTTAAAAATCTCCGGATTGGTCAATTCCTGTTCTTTGTCCTGATTGAAACGGCATCCTAAATAAAGATGATTTGGATCTGCTTTCCGAAGTGCCGCGGTTACTTTTTTCATATACGTTTCAAAATAAAAAGCAGTAAATGCCATGCGGTCTTCCTGAGTTACATCTTTTATAGAAGCCTCAAAACCTTTTCTTTGGTCCAGCCATTCCTTTGCAGCAATGTATCCTTGTTCATCTTTGGCTAACAAAGTTAAATGTTTATCCAAAGCATCATTGTACCAGGGCAACTCATTATCAGTAAAATAACCCATCAAATACTTATCATTTTTATACTGAGAAATGGGTTCAATCGCTTTTTGTACATAAGCATCAAATTCTTTATCGAAAACCATTACCAAATCAAAACGATAATTTTGCCAGCTTGCTTCCTTGTATTTTCCACCATATTTTTTGATATGATCGGAGTGATACATTCCCATTGGGGAAATAATAACCGTATAAACCAACGGATTTTCGGATTTTCTCACCAAATCTACATTCGACCACGCTCCTACTCCATTAAATCCGTTAGTGCGCAGGAATTGTGACTCTTGTTTTACCCAATTTTCGGGAGTTCCATATTTTTTATCGAATGCTTTTTGCTGATTTACAGAACGTCCCGCATTAAAAACGGCAATACCTTTGTAAATAAACGGATAGCCTTCCGGGTCAATAATCCACCATCTATTCTCTATTTTTTGTGTCCTAAAAAATCCGGTCGCTTCTTTTTGCCAAACTTTCCAACCGCCATAGATAGAAATCGCTCCTTGTTTTTTAATTTTAAAGGCAGGAAGTTTATCTACGGTTTTTGCTTCATAAGAAACCCAATTGGGATCTAATGCGTTTTGTCTGGCCTCGACTTTTTGAAAGTTATTCTGTGCGTGTAACGGAATTTGACTTATAAGAAAACAGAACAATAAATAAATGGAATGTTTCATTAAACGGATCTTTAATTTTAATATTATAATTCTTGAAAGAAAATATTGGGACAGCTGTAAAAACTGCCCCAACTAGTAGTCTTGGGGACAAAAAGTTATTTAGATAAATAGATATGGTCAATGTCGAAAGTGTAATTATTTAAAGTTCTTACATCTTCAGGATCAACACTTCTTAATACCAATATGTCTTTGATTTTTGTTAAATCTAATAGTGGATTTTGCTCTTTGTACTTAGCAATCGGAATTTTAACCATATTCCAGTTACCATCTCTTTTTAATCCGTAAAGATTGCTTGTTGCATCAAACTCAACATAACCTGTATTACTTGCATCTTTCATTCTGAATCTAATTTTTCCGGTGCTTGTGGTTCTTACTGCCAAATTAAGATAGGTGTAGGATGAGATATCCGTAACAGCAGTAAATTGTAAAATTGCCATCGCCCATTTTGCTTCAGCGGCAGGTGGAGTGGCAGGAAGTGTAAAGGTTCTAAAGGCATCTTCATATCCTCCTTCAGCAGTCTCTGAAATAACAAATTGGTTACTTGAAACCCAGTTTAAGGTTTGTGCTGTTTTGGTAAAATCGGGACTGTCAGAATAAATTTTCAGTCCGTCTACAGGTACAACAACCGGAGGTATTGCAGGCGCTTCAACCTCAACAGCAAATGTTTTTTTCTCCGTTAGATTGTCGACATAAGTGATTTCAAGGGTTGTAACATAACTTCCGCCTTTGGTATATTTTACAATCACATTTGACTCAGCTGAGGAACCCGGAGATCCACCCTGAAAAGTCCATTTTATAGCACGCACTTTTGTGGAAGTACTGGTATAAGTTACCGTTTCACCAGCTTTAATAGCCGTGTTGGTAGAACTCGCTTCTAATTTTCCCGGTGTGTATAAATAAACCTCGCGAACGTCGCTTTCGCAGGAAAGCAAACTTAAGGCAAGTCCTGAAATGAAATATCTTAATTTTAATATCGTATTTAATTTTATAGTCATGATTTCAAAATTTTTGGTTAATAATTGGTTTAGATAGTCAATCGCAAATATTATGTATTTTTTAATATGGGAAGGGTTCTTATCATTTTTGTTTAGGGGTTTAAATGTACTTTTAACACCTAAAATTTATTTCAATAAAAACTGCTGTGACTGGTTCCCGATTGTAATTTTGAAAGTTCCTTTTTCTGAAACCCACTTTAAGTCGTTATTGATAAACTGCAAATCTTTTTGATTCAATGTAAAACGAACCGTTTTGGTTTCATTAGGCGCTAAATCTATTTTTTCAAAACGTTTTAAAGCCTTTACTTCCGGTGTGATACTGGCGTACAAATCGCTCAGATACAATAAAACCGATTCTTTTCCGGCCAGTTTACCTGTGTTCGTAACCTCAACACTTACTGCAATATCTTCAGTGTTATTAATTTCTGGTTTGTCAATTTTAAGGTTTGCATATGTAAAAGTCGAATACGATAAACCGGCACCAAATTCAAATTGAGGCTGGTAGCTTCTTTGGTATTTTGCATCGTCATTCTGCTCATCTGTAGCCAGGCTTTCCGTGTACTTTCTATTGTATTTCTCTAATGAATTTGGGTATCTCGGATAGTTGTAAGGCAGTCTCCCACTTGGATTCACATCACCGTACAGAATATCTGCCAAAGCTCGCCCTCCTTCATTTCCCGGAAGATAACATTGAATAACTGCATCCATTTTGTCTTCAAAATCACTGATTATTCTGGGTCTTCCTTCATTTAGAATTAAAACAATTGGCTTGTTTAATTTTGATAATGCCAATGCCAGTTTTATTTGTGAAGCACTGATATACAAGCTGCTAATATCGCCGGGAGTTTCTGTATAATTTTTTTCGCCCAGACAAAGAATGATTTTCGAAGCGTCTTTTGCCAATGCGACAGCCTTCTCAATTTCCTGATCATTTTCAAGTATTAAATCGGCTCCTTTGGTATACAGAATATTCGTTGCGCCTGCTTTGTTTTGCAATGCCTCCAGAATGGTAAATTTATCTCCCGCCAATTCATCTGTTTTGTCTCCCTGCCAGGTGTAAGTCCATCCTCCGTTTAACGAAATCATACTGTTGGCTGTTGGACCCGTAACCAGTATTTTTTCGTTTTTGTTTAAAGGCAAAACCGCGTTTTTGTTCTTTAATAAAGTGATGGATTCTGCTGCTGCATTATAAGCTTCTTTAATAAATTCAGGAGAACCAAACTTTGGATACTGTTTTGAATCGGCAATTGTGCCTTCAAATAAATTCAGTTCCATTTTCATTTTAAGAATTCGGCTTACTGCGTCGTCTATTCGTGACATTGGAACTTCTCCTTTGTTTACTAAGTCCAGCAAATCAATACAAAAAGAATAATTCTCCGGAACCATGCTCATGTCAATACCAGCCAATACAGCAATTTTCACTGCTTCTCTATTACTTTCTGCCACTTTATGACGCGTATGGAGATAGATGATATCTTTCCAGTCTGTTACGACAACACCCTGAAAACTCAGTTCTTTTTTCAGAACATCGGTAATTAAGTATTTACTGGCGTGAACAGGTGTTCCGTTTATTTCGCCGGAACTGATCATCACACTTTTGGCACCTGCTTTTATAGCAGTTTCATAAATAGGAAGATCAAATTGTCTTAAAACCCGCTCCGGAATAATACTGGGTGTTCTGTCTTTTCCGGTGGTCGTGCTTCCGTAACCAATAAAATGTTTCATACAGGAAGCTACGTGGTATTTTGAACCAATGTCACCGCCTTCAAAACCGGATACCATCGCCTCTCCCATTTTTGAGGTTAAATACACATCTTCGCCAAAAGATTCCCATACCCTGGACCATGCAGGATTTCTCGGCAAATCTAAATCCGGAGAAAACACCCACGGAATAGACGAAGCCCTGGTTTCGTAAGCCGAAATTTCAGCCCCTTTTTTTACGATTTGCGTATTGAAAGTAGCTGCCATTCCTATTTGCTGTGGAAACAAAGTCGCTCCTTGCGTATAACTCGCTCCATGAATGGCATCGATACCGTATAAAACCGGAATTTTAAGTCGGGTTTTACTGCTTACCTTATTAATGGTCGTCATGATATCATTCCATCCTTTTGCAGTTGGCGCATACGGATAAGGCGTATTTAATATCGAACCAATGTGATATTTTTGAATTCCTTCTCTTAGCTTTGACTCTACAAGACCAACCTTTCCTTTTTCTTCAAAAGTGCCTAAAGTAATCTGGGTCATCTGCCCGATCTTTTCCTCAAGAGTCATTTTTAAGAGCAGCTCTGAAACTTTCTTGTTGATTATGATATTTTTATCTGAACTATTTTGTCCGAAGCCTACAGAACAACCTAGACATAACAGAAGCAGAAGTGTAATTGTGTTTTTCATTTGAAATATTTTGTTTGAGAGAAGAGAGAATACAATCAAGATGAAAGAAGCAAGATTTGACGAGAAGTCTTTCTTCTTTGCTCTTTCATCTATTTTCTTTTCCTATACTCTATTTTCTTTATTTTAAACCTGATAATACCCCCTGATACGCAGGTTTCTTATTATAATCACTGTCCAATAGCAACGGATATTCTTTTGGATGCCACCATGCTGTCAGCCAGGTATATTTATCGGTTACGCCCCAGGTTGTGATGGCAAATTTTTGATTTTGAGGCAATCCTTCATACATCGCAGTGATGTACTTGTAAGTTTCTGACTGTTTCTCCGCTTCAATATCTGTAAAAACATACGAATCTGATTTTCCTGTATTCACTTTGATATCCAATTCTGAAATATGAATTAATAATCCCGTACTGGCAAGATCTGTAAAACCTGTAGTCATGGTTTGTCTGTTCGTGTCGGTAGCATAGTGAAACTGATCTCCTACGCCATCAATCGGAACCCCGTTCGCTTTGAATCGGGTTACCATTTTCTTTATAGCTGCCCTTTTTCCGGCATCTATGACTACACTGTAATCATTGTAAAATAACTTTGCATCAGGATCTGCTGCTCTTGCATAGCGAAAACATCTTCCGTAAAAACCAATTGGATCTTTAAAAACAGGTTTTATCACGTCTTCGTTACGTAAAGCGCCGCCATCTGCAAATACTTCATTTACAACATCCCAGCTTTTTACTTTTCCTTTGTAACGTCCTACTACATCAGTAATAAAAACCTTCACTTTAGCCTCGTAGGTAATGGAATCGTATTTAGCATTTTTGAACCATTCCGGAAATGAGTTGTACCAAACCAAAGTATGGCCGTGCACTTCTAAGTTGTTGTCTTTCGCAAAATTTACCAGATAATCGGCGGCTGTATAATTATTGGCTGTAGAGGAAGTCCAGATACTGGCCATTTTCATTTCAAACTCTGCCGAAATCTGACTATAATGTTTTGTAACTGCATTTTTGTAATTGACTTCTCCCTGCAGATCTTTCATTTTTACAGCTGCACCAATTTTAAATTTTGCTTTCTCTTTTAGCGTCTGCGTTACAGGATTCGGATTAACCGGTCCTCCATCTTCATCTGCATTTATAAAAACTACTTTTTCGTCGTTGCTGCAAGAAGCAAATACAAAAGCAGTCAGTACACCTAAAATAATTTGTCTGTTTATCATCTTGTTATTTTTTAAGGATCTGGAAACTCATTATTTCCATATCCATTGTTATTTTTGAAAAAATTATTAGCATTATCGTTAAAAACGGTTGTCGATACACGTCACTTCGAGTGCGAAGCGTACCGAGAAGTTTTGTTTCGTTTCTCTGCACAAAAAACAGTCGAACTGACGTTGTCAATAATTTACCCCCAATTAGGTTTAGCTTAATATCCTACATTAAATCCTTCAGGTTTTCCCATTAGATCAATCTGGCTTTGCGGAATTGGCATATTTACCATTGCCGGAGTCATTTTTAACTGCACTTCGCCTGAAATTGTTCCAGACGGACTAGAGCGGAAATACAAGTTTTGCCTTTCTACCAGAAGTCCCAATCTTTTCAATAAGAACCATCTGTTGTTTTCAAAAGCCAGTTCTCTTGCAGATTCATCTAAGTAATTATTCAGCGTCCAGACTAAAATATCATTTGCAGCATTTGCACTTAAAGGATCTCCTGTGTAGCCTCTTCTTCTTACTTTGTTAAGATATTGAAGTGCTTTTGTATCATTACCCAAATTATGATGTGCTTCAGCCCCTAATAAATACGTTTCGGCTAATCTGTAATACATGTAACCTTTATAACTGTCTGAACTCTGAGGCAATTTCTCTGTATCATGGTATTTTTTTAAACTCCAGTGCCACGCCCTGTAATTTCCGTTTGGAGCTGCAATTGCGGGATTGGTTATCGGCTGACCATAGTTTGGATTTTCGGGAACATTAATTTTATAGTCCAGATAATTATCGGAATAATAATAGGTCTTAAATCTTAAATCATCAGCCTGATTATAAAGTAATTTCAGGTAATTGTTTGGATAAAACCATCCTAAGGACTGCCCGCCATAAGCTACTTCCTGAACCAGTTCACTTGGTTTTAATTCGTAAGTTCTGTTGGTAAAAACACTGCTTAACCAGGAACCTCCTCCGCCTGCTAAATTATCATTTGGACCTAATAAAAAGTCTTTTTGATACGTAAAAAGCGACTCTTTATGATTGGCATTTTGCCCCCATACTTCAACTAATGGTACCAAAGCATGTGTTCCGTCCTCTATAATGGCGTCAAACTGCGCTGCTGCTCCGGTCCAATCCTGCTGCCATAAAGCACTTTTTCCTCGTATGTGTCTTGCAACACCCTGACCGTAACGACCAACATCTACTTTATATGGAAGATTGGCGATTGCGTAATCCAAATCTCCATCAATTAATTTATAAACATCTGCATCACTGGCTACTTTGTATTCTACCGGATCATTGATATTCTCAGGAGTGGTCGGGATAGTATCAATCAATATCCCTCCATACATTTGTTTTAAATCCAGGTACAATTCCCCTCTGATTACACGAGCCTGTGCTACCAGTCTTTTCTTGGCATTTTCATCCATCGAAACAGATCTTGCCGAAGTTATAATGGCTGAACATCTATCAATAATTTTATAGCCCTGAATCCATTTTGATCCTGTGTAAGCGGCCGGATTATGACCGGTTCCGTAAGGCGTATTCCAGGTTCTGTGCAAACCTAAATCTGTCGCCACCATAAAGAATACATTGGCCCACAAATCACTATTATCACCTGATGGCAAATTATAGTATCTCATTTGATTGTAAAGTGCATTTACACCAACCTCTAAACCGGCTGGAGTTGTGTAGATATAATCTACTGCGATCTGATCTTTTACGGTTTCTTCCAGAAATTCTTCGCATGAAGTAAATCCTAAAGAAAACAGGAATATCAAAACAAATAGAAAATTTATATTTTTCATGATCTTGTTATTTTTTAATTTATTAGATGTATTAAACTGTGCCATTAAAAACCAAGTTGTAAACCGATAACACAAGTAACAGGTTCCGGATAATCGCCTACATTTTTCTCAGGGCTGTACGACTGAAAATCTGTAATGGTCACCAAATTACTTCCCGTTACATAAAGTCTTAGATTCGTTAATCCTAATGATTGAAGTGTGTTTTCAGGCAGTGTAAAACCCATGGATATATTTTGCAGTCTTATGTAGGATGCGTCTTCTAATCCTAAAGTATACATGTATGGCGGATCGTTTCCGTCTCTTGGACGCGGCCAGTTCCCACCCGGGTTTTCCGGTGTCCAATAGTTTTGTTTGATACCATTTTTAACTCCTCTTAAAGATCCTCCCTGCACATATCCATATAAATAAGCATTGTCTTTGGTAATTCCCTGAACGGTATAAAAATCTGCAGATAAATCGAAGCGTTTGTATTTCATACTTAATGAAACGGTTCCGAACCAGTCCGGCATTTTTGAAGTAATTACTCTGTCTTCATTAGGATTTGGAGTCGCTCCGTTTGATGGATTTGCATCATATAATTTGATATCTCCCGGATATAATGTGGTACCGGTAATTATCGGAATAGTTTCACCAATCTGATAGATTCCAACCGCTTTATACTGGTAATACACATCGATTGGTTTGCCAATAAACCATGAATTCCCCGGAGAATCATCTTCTATTCCGTCTCCATTTTCATCTTTACCATAAATACTTACGAGACTATTCTTGTTTTTGGTAAAGGTCGCCCCCAGATTCAGGCTAAAATCTTTCTTTTTAATAAGTTCCGAATTCAAACTAATCTCAAGACCTTTGTTATTTACTTTTCCAAGGTTAGACAATTTAGTAGTGTATCCTGTTCCGGCATTAAGTGCTTCATAAATTAATAAATCAGAGGTGTCGGTATTGTAAACCTCAACGGTACCGCTTAATCTGTTTTTGAATAAACCAAAATCTACAGCTAGGTTCAATTGTGTTGAAGTTTCCCATTTCAAATCAGGATTCGATAATTGATTACCCGGAACATAACCGGAAACTTTTACTCCATTAATAATATAATCCCTTTGATTGGCAGTTGCCATACTCTGATACGGATTTTGAGGCTGGTTACCCACTTTTCCGTAACTCGCTCTTAATTTTAAATTGCTGATAACAGGCGCATGTTCCATTATAAAATCTTCTTTATAAACATTCCATGCCGCATTTACCGCCGGGAAAAATCCCCATTTATTATTTTTTCCAAATACTGATGAACCATCTGCTCTTCCTGAAACTGTAAAATAATATTTGCTGTCAAAATCATATTCCAGTTTTCCTGCAAATGAAACCAGCGATCTTTCGTTTCCTCCAATTTCAGGTGTGTTTAAGAACGCACTTTCCAAACCATATATTCCCAAAATATCACTTGGGATTCTGCTCGCCGAATTTCTGAAATCATTATATTCAGAGGATGTAATTTCGTAAACACCTGTAGCATTAAAATGATTTTTTTGTACTACTTTAAAATTATAATTAAAAATATTACTCAGCTGATACTCGACATTGTCTCTGAAAGAAATACTTCCGTTTCCTTGTCCCGAATTTGCAATACCGGAAAGTGATTTTGAAGTATTAAAAGCCATGCCTTTGTAATTCCAGGATCTTCTGCTGGTATTCAGTTTATAAGTAAGGCCTTTTAGAATATTGATATCCAGAAAAATATTTGCAATATCATTTCTGTTCGTTTCATTTATTGTGGTTTCGTAAATATCAATCAGCGGGTTTGGTGTTTCCTGAATTCCTCCAGGCAAATGACGGTACGATCCATCGTCATTATAAATTCTGCCAAGCGGTGATGTCGTTATAGAATTGCTCAGAATATTCCCTACCCTTGAATCATTTGATATGTTATTATTTAAAACATTCCCCGAATTTGGATTATTGGATTCTGAAAACTGAAGCGATGCGTTCATTCCTATTTTCAGCCAGTTGTTAATTCTTTGATCCACATTAATCCTCATGGCTACTTTTTCAAAATCAGAATTTGGAATTACACCCGTCGTATTGATGTAGTTGATACTGGTAAAAATACTTGACTTTTCACTCCCTGAAGAAACGCTTAAACTATGATTATTGGTTACACCCGTTCTCAAAATATGTTTCTCCCAATCAATATATTTACCTGACTGAACTGATTCTAATTCAAGTGGAGAAAAAACCTCATTGTCCGGTCTGTAAACTCCGTTATTGGCGGTTCTGTAAGCTTCACTTTTTAGTTGGGCAAATTCTTCACCGCTGTAAATATCAAAGTTTCTGTTTACTGTCTGAACACCTGAGAAACCATTATAAGCAATTTTTGCTTTTCCTGTTTTTCCTCTTTTAGTCGTAATTAAAATCACACCGTTTGATGCTCTTGCTCCATATATGGATTGTGCAGCAGCATCTTTCAGTATTTCCAAAGAAGCAATATCATTGGCATTGATGTCGTTGATACTTCCTATGACTATACCATCGGCAATTACGATAGGTTCATTGCTCCCGTTAATCGATTTTTTTCCTCTGATTTGTATCGAAGATGAACTTCCGGGACCTCCATCAGATAAAGTAACCTGAACTCCGGCAGCTTTTCCTCTAAGCATCTCACCTACATCAGATGTTGCCACTTTGATAAGATCGTCAGCCTTTACCGATGCTACGGAACTGATCACATCGCTTTTCTTTTTCACACCGTAACCTACTACTACTATTTCATCCAGTAACTGCGAACTTGGTTTCAATACTACTTTAAGGTTATTTTTATTTTCTGTTTCAACAGAAAGTTCATCCATTCCGATAAAAGAAAAAACCAATATTCCTTTTGAAGGTACATTGATACTAAAATTACCGTCAAAATCTGTTTGTGTTCCTTTCGTACTTCCTTTGACATGTACGTTTACACCCGGTAAAGGCATTGCGGTATTGTCAGTTACTTTTCCGGAAACCACATTTTCCTGTGCACTCATATTAGCAGAGAGAATACACAGAAACAGGGTTAAAATTAATTTTAGGTAATTCCCTCCAAGAAAAAGCATCTTTACGTGTTTGTTGTTTTTCATTGTTAAAATTTTAAAATGGTTAGTTAGATAAATTCATTAGTTATTTACACTGCAAAAATGATTAATAAATGACGGTATGAAGGGAGCAATATATTCGTTTTTAGGGGCACGAACGTATTTATTTATGAATTTCACCTCTTTTTAACCCTTAAAAAATAGGATTCGTAATAAAAACCTTAAAAATTAAATGAGATGTAATTTCGGAAAACATTGGTAAAATTCAACTGCAAAACCTGCAAAGCATTTTACGTTCAATATCTATTAAATATTATTGTAGAGGCGCACAGCAGTGCGTCTAACGCCAGATAAGTTTGTGTATAAAAAAAGACGCACTGCTGTGCGTCTCTACGTGAAAAATATATATTATATAATTTATCTCAATTGATTATTCTTTGGTGATTTGCGAACTTTTATAAATCGTTGGTGACAGATTATAGAATTTTTTAAATTCCTTACTAAAGTGTTTCCTGTCATTAAAACCAACCATATACGTTACTTCAGACACAGAATAAGAGGTGTTCATTAATAAATTGGCGGCTTTTTTTAATCGCATATTTTTTATAAAACCGGCTACCGAATGATTCGTTAGTGTCTGCACTTTTTTATAAAGCACGGTTCTGCTCATTCCTATTTCATTGACCAGATCATTTACATCAAAATTTGGATTATCTATGTTTGATTCAATAATATGCGTCAGTTTTTTTACAAACAGACCTTCGGGAGTATTTGAGTTTTCCTGTTCCGAATCCGAAATGAATCTTTCGCCATATTTTTGACGCATTATTTCTTTGGAGGATAATAAGTTCATAATCGTCAATCTCAATTCCTCAATGCTAAAAGGTTTTGAAATATAAGAATCTGCACCGGTCGAAAGTCCTTCAATTCTGTTTAATGTGGAAGATTTTGCCGTTAACAGAATAACAGGAATGTGATTGGTGTTCAGACTTGTTTTTAAAATTTTACACAATTCGAAACCATCCAATTCCGGCATCATCACATCACTTACAATAAGATCCGGAATTTCTTTTTCCATATAATCAAGAGCGTCCTGGCCATTTGTGAATTTTAGAACCCTGTACTCCGCATGTAAAATATCAAATACAAAAGACAGCACTTCTTCATTATCATCAATAACAAGAACGGTCTTTTTTGAAGCGTTTTCTGATTCCTCCAGATAATCAGTTTCATAAACATCAACTTCTGTTACAACATCAGAAATTGGGCTTGCCGTTTCTGTTATCGCAACCGCACTATTCTCGACGATTTGAGATTTTTTAAAATGGTCTTTTCCTTTTTTTAATGTAATGGTAAAAATCGTAGTAAAATTGGCATCAGTTTCTGTCTGTACTTTTATTTCTCCATGATGAAGTTCTACGATACTTTTGCTTAAAGCAAGACCAATTCCGCTTCCCAAATTGGCACTTCCGCGATCATCCAGCTGAAAAAAGTTTTTGAAAATTTTCTTTTTCCTGTTTTCCGGAATACCGATACCATTGTCTTTGACTTTAATTTCTATTGAATCTGATTCTTCTTTTTGTTCTACAGCCAAAGTGATTCGGCCATTTTTACTTGTAAATTTAAAGGCATTCGAAAGCAGATTGTAAATAACCTTTTCCATTTGATTTTTATCAAAATAAATCAGGGCGGTATTGATATTGAGGACAAATTTGTAATCAATTTTCTTCTCTACAGCAAATCCGCGGAAAGATTCATAAATATCAAAACAGAAGGAAACAATGTCCTGTTGTTCACAATAGATTTTCATACTTCCTTTTTCTGCTTTTCTAAAATCCATTAATTCATTCACCAATTTTAACAATCGATCCGAATTATTTTTTATGACTTTTAACTTATGTTCCAGATTCGAATTCTTTTCTGCCCCACTTAAAAGTTCTTCAACAGGACCACTTATCAAGGTCAAAGGCGTTCTGATTTCATGCGAAACATTAGTAAAAAAGTCGAGTTTCATCTTGTACAATTCTTCTTGTCTTTCCTTTTCTACCTGCTCTAAATAAAAAGCCTGTTTTAGTAATTCACGATTCTGGAAAAAACGAAATAAAACAATAGCACCTGTCAGCAGCAAAGCAAAATAGAAAATATAAGCCCACCAGGTTTGCCACCACGGAGGAAGCATCGTAATTTTTAAGGTTTTGATGGCAGGATTCCATTTACCGCTGGCATCTGAAGTCTTTATTTTTAGAAGATACGTTCCTGAATTTAAATTCGTCAGATTAATATAATGCTGCGAACCTATGGTATGCCAATCATCTTTGTTAAAAGAGCTTTCTAATTTATAGGCATATTCATTTTTTTCAGGATTAACAAAATTCATGGCGCTAAATTCAAGACCAATATAGCCCTGATCATATCCCAAAGTGATTTCTGAAGTTTCACTGATATAATTTTCTAACGGAATATCTTTATTTCCCGGTCTTATTTCTTCATTATTAACGATAAGCTTTGTTAATACGATTTCGCTGTTATCTTTCGTTTTGATCAGTTTTGAAGGATTAAAAATGATCAGCCCGTTTGAAGAGCCAAATACAAGTTTATCATTCAGTTTTGTACTGCTGTTATTGGAAAATTGCTTTACTTTCAAACCATCTTTTGAGGAATAATAGGTAATCTCAAAATCTGAAATCTTGGGAACGGAATTAAATTTTTTTGTTTTGATTTTATACAATACATTATTATCACTGACCCATATATTACCCTGTGAATCTTCTGAGATACTTTTTATAGTTTCATCAGTAAAACCCATTGCCTTATTAATTTCAAAAAACCGTTCTGATTTTTCATCAAATAAATTGATTCCACCGCTTTCCGCACCAATCCAAAATCTTTTTTTAGAGTCGGTAAACATTACTGTCAGGCTGTTGTTTGGCAATTTGCTCTTTCCTCCTGTCTTGAATACTTTTGTAACTTTTTTTAATGTTTTATCAAAATAATTCAGACCATATTGTGTGGCAATCCACAAACCATTATTTCTGTTTGCTATATCGGTAATAAAATTATCACTAATAGAATTTCCGGTACCATCAGCCATATAACTTTCAACGGTTCCATCCTGTGCTATTTTTTTTAATCCGTTTCCGTTTGTACCCACCCACAAATCTCCATTATCCATTAACAAAGAAGTTATCGGTCTTTCACTCTCTTTTGAATTCTTTTGTGAAAGCGGCACAACACTAAAACTTTTACTGTTTTTATTGAATTTAAACAGCCCTTTGAAAGTTCCACAATATAAATTCTGCTCATTCTGACTCACTAAAGATGTGATCATATTAGCGGTCTTTTCGAAATCATTATGATTAATTAAATAGAAAGTATTTTGATTGTTTCGAAAATTCAGATGATTGAGTCCGCCGCCATTGGTTGCCACCCACAAAGAACCATCAACATCTTTAGCTACAGCATTTACAAAGGCATTATTGAGACCGAAATTTGGTTTAATAACCTCTGTGATATTCGTAAAATTAGTATTTGTTTTTTGAAAAAAGTTGACACCTCCGCCATTGGTTCCAACCCAAATATCACCATGACGGTCTTTTAGAAAACACTTTACATCATCATCAGAAAGGCTGTAGCTTGTTAATGCATTATGTCTGTAATTTGTAAATCCATTTTTATCTTTCTTAAAAATGCACAACCCATTTTTGGTAGCAAACCAAATGGTATTAGAATCTGCCACTACAATGTCATTAATCCAATTGGAAGATAAACTTCTCTTGCTATTAAAATCAACCACATAATTTGTCACCGCTTTTTTTGCTTCAGAATAATGAAAAACTCCGTTAGCCTCTGTTGCAAACCATAAATCGCCATTTTTTTCCTTAACTACTTTCCAGATTTTAGATTTAAGTAAAGCAGTATTGTCGTTTAAGGCTTTTGGCAGGTTTTTTTTCGAACCGTTTTTAGGATCAAAACATTCCAATCCTTTAGCCGTACCAACTAATACACCATATTTGCTATCATAAAATAAGGAAAGAACCCTGCTTTTTCTAAATATTGAATTATGGTCATTTGAGATTTCTTCTAATAAATATTTCTGTTTATTGAGCCGTTTGATTCCTCCGAAAGTTCCAACCCAAATCCTGTTATGATCATCCTGAATAATAGATGAGATGTAATTCCTTCCTCCTTTTACCTTCTGAACATCAACTCTTAAAAAATTATTTTCTTTTTTATTAAACAGGTTTAAGCCATTATTAGTTCCAACCCAGAGTTCCTTTTCATTATCTTCTAATATAACATTGATGTGACTATTGCTTATCGTGTTCAATATATCTTTATTATAGACATATCTTAAAAAGTTGTACCCATCATAACTAATTAAACCATTTGCAGTTCCGATCCAAATAAAACCTTTTTTCGTTTGATGAATACTCGAAATCATACTTTGAGAAAAACTCACATCATAATTAATGTGGTCAAAATATAAATCCGAACCCTGAGCGAGAACATTAGAGTTAAAAGAAATTGAAAAAAATAAAATAACACTTAAAATATAGGTTTTAATGTTCTTCATAAATTGGTTTAAATAGAAGCTGAATAACTAAATTATCTCTATTTTATGGAGTGAAAAAATAGAAACAAACATACTGCAAGGTAAATCTAATACAAAAAAATGAGGGAGTTATTTTTTCTTTTGAAGGGGTGTATTTGTACTTATGGTATTGTTATGTTTGTATATTAAAAACAAAAAGTGCCCGAATATCGAACACTTTTTGTTTTTAAGTTTGTATTAATTATTATTGAAGATCTACATTTTTCTCTGATTACATTTCAAAAACTAAACTAAAAATTATTTATAGAGTGTTATTGTATCAGTCAAATTTTCTTTATTAATAAATGCTGTAATATATTCCTGCACTTCATTAGTAGACTCTAAGGGTGTTGCAAATGAATTAATATGAAACTCATCATCCTGATCCAGAATATGGATTATTTCTGTATACCCTTTAGAAATTAAACTTCCTTTTAATTTAATTATATTCAACTGCTGCTGACCATTTAACTCCTTACGAACTTTTAGTTTTATAGCTTTATCCATAGTAATATTTTTAAATTAATAAGCCCGTTTATTAAATCAAATATAATTATTAATTAATTCAAAAACAATGATTAAAACGCAGTATAAAATATTATTTATCAACATATTAATAACAATTTAAGAAAAATAAAAATCATTATTTAAAAGCAGAAATTATTTAGAAATATTTTTATTCATAACTTTCATAATTAATATACAAAATACAATTTGGCAGTATTTGTTTCATAGTAATTACATGTTCTAAAATATATTCTCTGTCCAGATTTTCAGACGTAACATAGAGTTCTTTTAAATTTTGAAGATTGAATAGTCCCGGCAAATCTTCTAATTGAATTTTAGTTTTTAAGATGTCTAAATATTCTAAATCAACCAATTCATTAAGATAAGGAATAGATTCATTGGTGATATTTTTATGATCTCTTAAGGTAAGCTGCTTTAGCTTTTGGATATTGCTGATGAATTTTACTCCTTCATCCGTAATGTGGGTAAACTTAAAATAAAGTTCATGAATTACTGGAATCCTTGATGTTACGTAAAATAAAAACTCATCATCAGTCCCATCATCAATACCTCTGAAACCATTCGTTTCTAAAGGAATATCAGCCAGACTCCTAATATTGAAACGGTTTCGCCAAAAGTGTTTTTCTTTTCCTTTTAAATGCATGACAAGATTGTAATTTAGTTTTTCTAAAATTCTAACTTTTTAAATCTTCTGTATCTCTGGCAATTGGAACGCCTGCAGGATCCAGAATCATGGCTTCCTGAATAGCTGTTTTGTGAAGTGTAGCTCCGCTTGCAATCATTCTGTAACCATTTTCATATTCTGTATAATAGCCCGATGGATAAGCATAATAGCCGTTTGGCAACAATACTTTTGTTTGCTGCTGAAATCCCCAGGAAATTACTTTTTGATTTAGGATGTAGGTCTCGAAGGCTTGTACAAAAGTCATGTTTTAAGTATATAATAAAGTCTAATTATAGATTTTTTAGAATGATTGTGGAAAAATAAACAGTTATTTATTATCATTGGGTTTTTCAATTTCTTTTCCGGTTTGATCAAAATAAAATTCTTTTCCGTTTTTAATTGCTTTTATATTTTCATCACTATAACGGTCAATTTCATCATATTCCACTGGTATAATTTCATTTCCTAAAGAATCAATTACTCCCCATTTGTTATTGATTTTCACATTCGCAAGTCCATCATAAAAACCTGTAATTCTATCATACAATGGAGCCAGTATTATGTATCCTTTCTTATTTACCAATCCTATTTTGCGATCAAATTGTACTACGCAAAGTCCATCCTTAAAACTACTAACAAATTCATAATTATTTGATTCTTTATAAAATAAAGGCAATTCTTCTCCTTTTGTATTTAAGAACGACCAATGTCCATTATGAATAATTGAAGCAAAACCTTCTGAAAATGCATTTGCGTAATCGTAAGTAATTGGTGCTAATTCTTTTCCTGATGCATCAATGAAGCCAAATTTATTTCCAATTTTTACCATAGTGAATTCTTTTTCAAACGCCCCTATGGAATCATATTTCACTTCTGTTAATTTTTTAGAATTATTCATTACACCATATTTTCCATTTATCTCAACTTTATAATTATCTTTTAAAGTAGCTCCATGCTCATCATACCGAATAGGCAAAATTATATTTCCTTTTTTATCAATTTTACCCCACTTATTATTTAGTTTGACATAATTTGTAAAATCTCTATTGAAACGTGGCATCCCGTCATAAATTGGGGGTATTATTTCTTTTCCTGTTGCAGTCTCAATTCTTCCATATTTTTCACCTAACTTCACATTAGTAACATCTTCTTTGTACCACCCTAGTGATTCGTATTTTAATTTTTTAATCTCCTTTCCGGTTAAATCGATAATTCGAACTGTTTTATCTAATTGAACTGCTGCATATCCTTTATAAAAAGCAGTACCATAATTATACTTGTATGGAACAATTATTTTTCCAGTTTTATCAATATAACCGTAATTACTATCTGATGACTCACTTACTAAAGCTAAGCCCCCGGAAAAATTTTCTACACGTCCATATTTACATGGAATTATGATTTTCCCGGTTTTATCAACATATCCATATTTATCCTTTAATTTTATATAAGCTAGTCCTTCAGAAAAATTACCCGCATTATCATAAATACACTGAATTACAACTTTTCCAGTTATATCTACATAACCATATTTCTCATTTAATCTTACATAGGCGAGTCCTTCAGAAAAATTACCAGTAAAAATATCATAAATGCATGGAATTATCATCTTACCTTTTATATCAATAAAACCGTATCTCTCATTTATCTCTATTTTGAGTAATCCATCAGGGAAATCTCTTGGATATTCATAGTTTGCAGAAACAACAATCTTACCAGCATTATTTTTAAATCCCACCTTTCCTTGGGAATCAAAGCGTATTAAGTCTTGTGCTGTCGCGTTAAATAAAATGGCTATTAGAAAGCAAAGTGTAAATAGTTTTTTCATTTTTTTATTTTTAGTATTCGTTTTCTATTGCATGATTAGCTTTAGATGTAAAATTTAGCACAAAAGCTGTTTGTTTTTATTCAAAGTATTGAACGTTTTTAAGGTGATACTTTCAATTGTACTAAAATCCAAAACTACTTTATTTTTAATTATATAAAGATCTTCTGTCATTGTGCTGCCATACTCAAACTGATAGTCATAACTAAAAGTCATAATAGTATTATCATTAGAAAATTCACCGATGAAATTTTTTATAAACTTTCTCTTCAAAATTTTGTGTGTTTGCGCTACTAAAACTAATCACTTTTTTAATTGTATAATACTCTTTAATAAAAGCGGCAAGTTTTTCTTTTGCATCTTTTTGATCCTGCGCATTCGCAATAAAACAGACTATTGTAAAAAAATAATATAAATTGTTTTTTCATTGTATTACTGAGTTAACTCCCAACAGTGTTTGGCACCATGTGCTTTTAAAAGTTGATATATTTTTTGATATTCATCTGCTTTTGTGGCATCAACCGGTTTGATACTTCGAATGTATTCATCTCTTTCTGCAACAAAATCCAGAAAAGTTTTATTATCGCCTGGGTCCAAAAAGTTCATATCCAAATTATATTTACGTACCAACATATATATAAAAGCTGTATTATTAATATCTAAACTTAATTTGGTTAAGTTTTTATCTACCGCAATAGAAGTGGGATGAACATAAGACCTAATACTTTTTCTGTACTTGTTCCACATACACTCTATTTTAAGTGTTGCTTCTTGTTTGGTATCAACTCCGGGAACGGCACAAGACATTCTCCAAAGTGATTCTTCAAATGCAAAAGTGAATCCTTTTTCGGGTTCATCTGCTTCGTACATATTTTCCACATTAAAGCAAAGGTTTGAAATATCTAATTCTGTAAGTTGAGGACAATCGCAAACACCTTTTTTTATAACAACAGCTTCCTGAGCATAAGTATTAGATAATTTTAATAAAAGAATACAAGTTGAGATTAACTTTTTCATAAATACTTTTTAAAATCCACCCAAAAAACACAGTTAGGAAAAAGGTCTTCGAGTACAATTAATTGTTCTAAAACATGATCATTATCTAATTCATCTTCTATTTTTCTGGCTGAAGAAATATACAGTTCTTTAAGATTCTTTAATTGATCTAATGCAGCTAAATCTTCTAATAGAATTTCAGTGTCCCAAATATCCAGATATTCTAAATCAACAAGCTTGTTAAGGTAAGGTAAACTTGCTTTTGTAATTTTAGGATGTTTTATGAGCGTGAGGCTTTTTAGCCCCTGCAATTTCGAAATATGCTTTACCCCTTCATCAGTTATATAAGTTTCTTTGAGATATATGGAATGCATAATCTTTACTTTCTCGGTAAGCATCGCAAAATAGTCGTCATTATAATCCGGATCATCAACCCCAGACACACCAGATATTTGTGTAGGGATATCTTTTGAATCTTTGATTTGCCCAAAATTCCACCAAAATTGCTTTTCTATACCTTTTAGCTTCATATCAATTAGTTTTTTTCCGGAATTGAAAAATAATAATGCATCATGTTGATTCTTTTGCGCACATCCCTTTCAATTTTTTAAAATAATCCAAAGCTTTAGGGTCATACTTTTTCAAAGGAATAATCTGCTTTATTTCATGAACTAATGCGCCGTTAGGATATTCTTTAAGAATGCTTTTTCCTGTAGTTACAAAATTTATTGCATAGAAGCCTTGTTTTGTTTCAGTCATTGTTATCTCATTTATTCTGGAAAGAAGAATTCGAACCTTAAATCGTTCTGTCTTGTTTCCTTTTTTTATAAAAATCGGATAACTCATTGTACAATTTTTAAACTCAATTTGATAAATGCTTATCTGAGATTCTTTTCCTGCTGTTTTATATTTTATGTGCTGATAGCTTAAAGTATTTGTTAGGTGTTTTTTGAGCGTTTCTTTTGATTGCGCATGAACTAACCCCGACAATATCAGAAATACATATATTAAAAATTGATTGACTATTTTGGATCTATTTTTATGAATATTAAGCATTCTTATTGATTATTGCTTATCAAAAAAAGTTTCTTCTAGAGGAACATTTACGTCATATTTTGAGTAGGTCAAATCTAAATCCATAGGTGAATAATGGTAGGTAGATGCGTATATATAACCGTCCGAATTTTTTTTATAATTCCCGAACGTTTCCACCATCTTTACAATTTTTCCCGCTATATTTTTATCAATAATCCTTTGGCTTGGCAGAAAAGTTTTTGCATCAATGAAAAATGTTACGATAGTACCGCTTTTACGAGTAAGA
>Ga0247810_10000815_pt1 | contig 25364 bp, 16 predicted proteins | sample UWRJL119311C1_FD_179918 | JGI IMG/M metagenome (GOLD analysis project Ga0247810, IMG submission 179918) | Plant litter microbial communities from Arlington Agricultural Research Station in Wisconsin, United States - UWRJ-L119-311C-1 | ecosystem: Environmental > Terrestrial > Plant litter >... | reverse complement strand
ACCGCCGGAAACAGCGCAACATTGCGATGGACAATCACAAATGGCACTTGTACTTCAACAGATGATGTTGTTTTGACCAATTATGCTACTCCAACTGTTTCAAATGCAGGATCAGATATATCCAATTGTAATTCAGCCTCATTTACGTTAGCAGGAAATACTGCGACAGTCGGAACAGGCTTATGGAGTGTGGTAAGCGGAACAGCAACTATTACTACGCCATCTACAAGGAATTCTGGTGTTACAGGAATTACCGCTGGAAACAGCGCAACATTGCGATGGACAATCACAAATGGAACTTGTACTTCATCAACAGATGATGTTGTTTTGACCAATTATGCTAATGCAACAGTATCAGTTGCGGGTCCAGATCAAACAGTATGTGGTGCAGGTACTAATGGAATTACTTTAGCAGCTAATGCTACAGGAACTGGTGAAACGGGAGTATGGACTTATACAGGTTTGCCTGCTGTTACTAATATTAACTCTCCTACTACAACTGTAACTTTAGCTCCTGGCACATCATCAACATTTACATGGACAATTACTAACGGGAGTTGTTCGAGTTCAGATAGTGTGATAATAACGAATAATCCATTGCCAACATTAACAGTTGTAAATCCATCAGCTGTATGTTCTCCATCAACAGTTAGTATTACAAGTGCAACTGTTCAAACCGTAAATACAGGGACTACGACTAAATACTACACCACATTGGCATTAGCCGATTCAGGAGGATCATCTGATGTTACCACACCATCAGCCATTACATCAAGCGGTACGTATTACATCCGCAGTGAGTTTGCTACGGGATGTTTTATTGTAAAATCTGTAGCCGTTACAGTAAATCCAAGACCAAGCGTTACCAATGCAACATTAACACAAACGATTTGTTCAGGCGAAAGTTCTGCTGTTTTTACTCCTACTTCAGGAGTTTCAGGAACTACTTTTGCATGGACAGCTAATGCTACAGCGGGGGTTGCCGGTTTTACGGCCAGTGGTACTGGTGACATTCCGGTTCAGACAATTTCTACCACTGGAAGCACTCAGGGAACCGTTACTTATGTCATTACACCAATGGCTAATGGCTGTCCGGGTACATCAACTAATTATACTGTATTAGTTAACCCAACCCCAACGACCCCAACTGTAGGCACGACAACCCATATCAGTTGTGCAGTAAATACAGGAAGCGTAATATTAGGAGATCTGCCAAGTGGAGATTGGATAATTAATCAAACAGGATTTGCAACAGCAAATTATGACAATACGACTGCTAATACCATAAGTAAAACTATTTCAGGATTAGCTGCGGGTAGTTACACATTTACAGTAACTAATTCTAATGGTTGTCCTTCATCAGCATCAAGTACAGTTGTTATTTTAGATAATTCTAATATATGGAATGGAAGTAACTGGAGTAAAGGGGTGCCGCCAAATGCTTCTATGAATGTTATAATAGATTCTGTAACTCCAAATCCTCCTTTTACAGTAGATTTAGTAGCTTGTGCTTTAACAATTAGTAGTGGTGTCGTGGCAAAAGTGCCATCCGGAATAACATTAACTATTACGAATGAAGTTTCAGTCTATGGACAATTAACATTTGAAAATAACGCCAGTTTGGTTCAAATTAATGAGGTAAATAATAACCATGGCCCTATCATCTACAAGCGGAATTCGCAGGCTATGAAGAATTTCGATTATACGTATTGGTCTTCACCTGTTGAGGGTCAAATCCTATATGACTTATCACCTAACACACTTTGGGATAAATACATGTCCTATACAGGAACTGGCTGGAAACAAGAGCTCTCTTCAGCTCCTATGCTGCCTGGAATTGGTTATATTATTCGTGTACCAAAGCCCAATATACCATTTACAAATGGAGAGTTTTGGAACACCAGCAGTTATGTACAACATCTTGAATTTATAGGCAAACCAAATAACGGAAAGATTACCAGCAGCCAATATATGGAGAAAGGGAAATATTACCTGATAGGCAATCCTTATCCTTCGGCTATCCATGCAGATGAATTTTTATTTGAGAATGATAACAATGAAGGCATCTTAGGGGGAACAATCTATTTTTGGACCCACAATACTGTTCTTCAGAAATATAATTCTAAACTGGCTTATTTATCAGACGATTATGCGAGTTACAACCTTACAGGAGGTGTTTCTTCTGCAAGTGATGATCTGCATGATGTTGATGGAGAGGATTACGGTAAGAAACCTACAGGTTATATAGCCGCCGGCCAATCCTTTTTCACCAGGGCAGAAACAGGTTCGGGCTATGTTGAGTTCACCAATTTAATGCGCCATGGCGGAACGCACAATTCTCAATTTTTCAAACCGGGTAAGACATCCAAATCAGCGGGAATGGAGAAACACCGATTGTGGCTTAACCTGACCAATACAGGAGGCGCTTTTAAACAAACGCTAATTGGTTATATTGAAGGGGCAACGAATGCCTATGATAAGGTTTTTGACGGATTGACTTATGACGGGAACAGCTTTATTGATTTTTATAGCATCGAGGCAGCCAATAGGCTTACCATTCAGGGACGCGCTTTGCCATTTACCGATACAGACGTGGTTCCTTTAGGTTATCGTTCGACCATTGCAGGTGATTTTACCATTTCAATCGACCAGGCCGATGGTAATTTGGCTACCCAGAAAATTTATCTGGAAGACAAGCAAACCGGTACGATAAACGAATTGACAGCCGCTAACTATACCTTTACAACAAAAGCAGGAACATTCAAGGAACGTTTTGTATTGCGTTATACCAATAAGACATTGGGTACAGGAGATTTTGAAACTGTAGAAGACGGGATTTGGGTTTTAGCCCAGAATAAAAGCGTTGCTGTAAATTCGCGTGTTGAAAACATTGATAAGGTTTTTATTTATGACATTTCGGGAAAACAATTGTACGTGAAAGAAAATGTAGATAATCTTGAATTGCTTCTTGAAAACTTACCATTCGCCCAGCAGGTTTTATTGGTAAAGGTAGTTTTGGACAATGGTTACCAGACCACCAAGAAAGTGATCTTTAAATAAATAAAAATTACAGAATAATAAACAAAAATCCGATAGCGAAAGTTATCGGATTTTTTTGTTTTTAAAATTATAGTTTTAAATTCTTTTGCTCTGAAAATCACTAAATGTGGGTATTGTAACAGGTTAGTTATAAATATAAATTGCATGTAAATTCTTATAAATTAAAAAAGAATAAAAATAATTTAAATCAACCTACAATATTTTGAAATCAAAATTACATTTCTTGTTCATAATGCTTTTCTGCTTTTTATCTATTCATAATATTGCCCAACAGGGAAAATTAGATATTACTTTTAATACTTACGATGATGGTGTTAATGGAGATGGATTCAATAATGCTGTCAGAACCTTATCGATTCAAACGGATGGTAATTTAATTGTTGGAGGTGATTTTTTAAGTTTTAACGGAAAACCACTTTCCTATTTAACACGATTGAAAACAGATGGAACATTAGATGGAGATTTCGATACTGGCTCTGGTTTTAACGGAAAGGTGTATTCGTCTTATATTCAGTCTGATGGTAAAATTTTTATTGGAGGTAATTTTACCAATTATAATGGTGTTGCTGCAGGTAGGTTAATTCGTTTAAATAGTGATGGTTCACATGATACTGCTTTTGATACTTCATTAGCCGCAAGCTCAGGAATCATAAATCAGATTGTACAGCAATCAGATGGAAAAGTTATAATTGTGGGAAGTTTTACAAAGTATAATGGTACTACAGTAAACAAGATTGCAAGGATTTTACCTGATGGAAATTTAGATACGGATTTTTTAACCGGTTCAGGTGCTCCGGCAAATATCAATTGTGTTCAGATACAACCAGATGGAAAAATTATTCTGGCAGGGAATTTTATGAAATTTAATGGTGTCGATATCAATAGAATAATTCGTTTAAATTCTGATGGGAGTTTAGATATGACTTTTAGCGTTGGAACTGCTTTTAATGAAGAAATCCATGCAATGGTTTTACAACCGGATGGTAAAATTATATTGGGTGGAGAATTTACAGATTATAACGGAATCGCCACAAACAGAATTATTCGATTGAATCAGGACGGAACGATAGATGCTGGTTTTTTATCAGGAACGGGTTTTAATAACGGTACTGTATATGTTATAAAAACGGATACTGTGGGGAATATTATGTTGGGTGGTTCATTTACGGATTTGTATAATGGACTAGATGTTAACAGATTGTTGCTTTTAAATTCTGACGGAACAATTCACGCTGACTTTGATATGGGAGCAGGGCCAGGTTCTGCATCGGTATATAGTTTGGCAAATTCATCTGAAGGAGATTGGTATATTGGTGGTTCATTTTCAGTATTTGATTCTCAAAATCAAGGGAAACTGGCTAAAATTGATATAAACGGAATTCATGATATTAGTTATCTGTCGGCTGGAGTTGGGTTTGACAATTCGGTTTTAAAAGTATTGCCATTACCTGATAACACAACAATGGCTTTTGGCAATTTTTCAAAGTTTAATGGAGTTTTTTCTTCAAAAATTGCGCGTATTTTGCCAGATGGTGATTTGGATATTACTTTTAATTCTGCTCAGGCAGGAGCTAATAATGCTATAAAAACGGCTGCAGAACAATTAGATGGCAAAATGATTATAGGAGGAAGTTTTTCCAGTTATAATAATACAATTTGTAATCGCATTGCCCGAATTTTATCTGATGGAAGTTTAGACAGAAGTTTTGTTGCAGGAAGTGGTTTCAATGGTCAGGTACTTTGCGTTTCAATTCAATCAGATCAAAAGATTCTTGCAGCAGGAAGTTTTACAAAATATAATGGTATAACATCGGGTCATATAGTGCGATTAATGCAAGACGGAACAATCGATGCAAGTTTTAATGCCGCCACAGGCTCAAACGGAACGATTGATGCAATGATAGTTCAGCCTGATGGAAAAGTTATCGTAGGTGGAAGATTTGATACGTTTAACGGGATAGGATATTCCAAATTGATACGGTTGAATTCTGACGGGAGTATAGATAGTAGTTTTTCTGTAGGTACTGGATTTGATAAAAACGTATACGCACTTGATTTGCAATCAGATGGAAAAATAATAGTGGGGGGTTCTTTCATAAATTATAATGGAGTTTCAAAAAAGCGAATTCTACGATTGAATTCTGACGGAAGTTTAGATACAACTTTTAACTCAGGTACTGGTTTTAGTAATGGTGATGTTCGAAGCATTTTGGTACAGCCTGATGATAGGATTTTGATTGGAGGTGCGTTTTCAGGGAATTATAATGGAACATTTTCTTTACGTTTATTACGTTTGTATTCAAACGGTGTTGTTGACCCCTCATTTTCAGTAAGTCTTAATAGTACTTTATACACAATGGGATTTACAGCCGATTATAAACTAATAATTGGTGGCAATTTTAATTCGGTTTCAGAAGTGGCCAAACACAGGATTGCTCGCTTAAAATTATGCAACAACAGTTCGAAATGGAATGGGTCAGAATGGTCTAATGGATTTCCGTCAGGCGGAAAAGAATTAACTTTTGAAGAAGATTATTTGTTTTCAGCTTCAGCAAATGCGTGTAGCTGTACTATCAATTCAGCTAAGACAGTAACAATTTCAAATGGTAAAACTTTGGGATTGAGTTTTAATTATAAAGGTGCCGGAATTTTAGTATTAGAAGACACAGCTTCTTTGTACCAATCAGATGATGAAATGATCAACAACGGAATTATTCATCTTAAACGAAAAACAACTCCTATTCGAAAATTTGACTATACTTATTGGTCTTCTCCTGTTGAAAATCATAAATTAATAGATGTTTCTCCAAATACATTATCAGATAAATTTTTCTCTTATGATACAGATGTATACGATTGGAAAGGAGAAGTTTCATCAAGTATAATGACAATTGGAAAGGGTTATATCATTCGTGGTCCACAGAATTTCTCTGTAACAGTTCCTGAAAAATATGAAGCAATTTTTAAAGGAGTCCCTATTAACGGAAAAATTAAAACAACAGTTGGAGATACAGATAGTTTTAATTTAATAGGAAATCCATATCCCTCAGCTTTAGATGCTGATGTATTTTTAAAAGACAATTTAGATGTTATAAAAGGAACTCTTTATTTCTGGACCCACAATACACCGTTAGCTAAAAAATATGCATCCGCTGATTATGCGGTTTATAATCTATTGGGAGGTGTAGGGACAAGAGCTGCTCTTGCCTCTGGTGAAAATGAAACTTTACCAGATGGGAAAATTGCTTCAGCTCAATCTTTTTTTGTTCAGAGTGTAACTAGCGGAGAAGTAAAGTTTGAAGATGGAATGCGAATTATAGAACAGAATTCATTTTTTTTTAAACCGGCTAAGACTACAGAAAAAAAGAAAAAAGTAGAAAAAAGCAGAATCTGGCTCAATCTTACCAATGATGAAAATGCTTTTAAACAGCTTTTGATAGGGTATATTGAAGGAGCAACAAATGGTTATGATTTACCTTTTGATGGAAAATCGTTTAATGGTAATAAATATATTGATTTTTATAGTTTTAATGAAGGGAAGCACTGGACTATACAAGGCAGGCAATTTCCTTTTGATGACTCTGATGAAGTTCCTCTGGGATATAAAACAGAAATCAATGGGAATTTCACTATAAGTATTGATCATTTAGATGAAAATTTCTCAAGCCAAACTGTTTATCTTGAAGATAAATACAAAATGATCCTGCATGATTTAAAGCATGAGCCCTATACTTTTTCAACAGAAAAAGGAATTTTTAATAATCGTTTTGTTTTAAAATTTAGCAATGAAATGTTGCATACAAGTGAAATTTTAAAAAATAAAAAAGAACTCGTAATTATTACACAAGAGAAAGAACAATTATTTATAGAATCGGAAGATTCAATTATTAAAAAAGTTCAGGTTTTTGATATGTTGGGGAAGTTGATTTTAGAACAAAATACCAATCAAAATTCAATAACAATTTCCAATCTGAAACCAAAAAATCAAATCCTGATTATTAAAATCAAAACGGAAAATGTTATTGAAACTAAAAAAATAATTTATTAAACTTCTTTAAGTAAGTTTTCATGCGTGTTCTGGATTGCTTTTTCATTTTTATAATCAATCCATTTTTGACCTTTGAATTTTCGCATTAAAATATCAAAATGCCGCATGATAAAAACATTATACGCCGCTTTTGACAAATTGCTAATGTTTTTAGGGAAAGAGCGTAAACTCATAGAAAATCCGGGGGTTAAATATTTCATATAATGCCAATAACCTTCCGGCATATATAACATTTCACCATGTTTGAGATTTGTAATATATCCTTCGGCATTTTTCAGTGCAGGGAATTTTTCATAATCAGGGTTGTCAAAATCAATGTCTTCTCTGGAAATTAAAGCGTGAGGCACTTTGTACATATATTTTGACTGATCAGGGGAAAAAATCATGCATTGTTTTTCTCCATGGAAATGGAAATGAAGAATATTCGAGTAGTCTATGTCATAATGCATAAAAACTCTTGAATTTTCTCCGCCAAAAAACAACATTGGCAGTTGTTTGACTAATTTTAAACCAATATCCGGCCACAAAAAATCATTTTTTAGAGCAGGAACGTCTTTCATTAAGTTGTAAAGAAAAATGCGATAATTAGTCGGTTTTTTTTCCAGCAAATTGATATAATCACTCATCTTCATTGAAGTATGGGCTTCATTAAAACCATCTTCGTGGTTTACTGGTCTGTCATCGTATAAAGGAACTATTTTATCACCCGCTATTTCTTTGATATAGGATAATTTCCACTTGTTATAAGCAGGCCAATCTTCAGTAAGCTCTTCAATAACAACCGGTATTTGATTTTTTACATATTGGGAAATAAAATCGGATTTTGAGATTTTTTTTACCCTTTCAATTTGTTTTAACTTCATCTCTTTAAATAAAAAAATTGCTTATAACGTTAGCTATAAGCAATTTATAAATATTTATTGAGATTTATTAACTCTATTAAATTAATTTTTAACTTTATCGAAATTTCAGAATTTAATAAAAAAGTTAAGTTTTCTTTAATTAAATGTTCAGATAACTAAAAATGCTTTTACAATTGAGCCAAAAGCGTTTTTTTTATGAATTAAGGAATCTTACTTTATACTTTTAATTTTCCTGAAGCTTCAAGATTTCTTTCGATAGTATGTCCCGGCCTTGACCATTTCGGTTTTTCGCCTAGAGGAGCAAATTGAGAATCAGCAGCTTCTACTGTTTGTGGTTGTGAAACCTTAACAAATGGCTTTTGCGGAATCAATCCCAACATCTCAAACATTTTCATGTCTTCATGTACATCCGGGTTTGGAGTAGTAAGCAATTTATCTCCTGCAAAAATAGAATTTGCTCCTGCAAAGAAACACATTGCCTGACCTTCACGACTCATATTGGTTCTTCCTGCAGATAAACGTACCTGAGTATCCGGCATCACGATTCTAGTAGTGGCTACCATACGGATCATCTCCCAGATTTCAACCGGTTTTTCATCTTCCATCGGAGTTCCTTCAACAGCTACCAATGCATTAATTGGCACGGATTCCGGCTGTGGATTTAAAGTAGAAAGCGCTACAAGCATTCCGGCTCTGTCTTCGATGCTTTCTCCCATCCCGATAATTCCTCCGCTGCAAACGGTAACATTGGTTTTACGAACGTTTTCTATAGTTTCTAAACGGTCTTCAAAAGCACGTGTCGAAATAACATCTTTATAATAATCTTCAGAAGTATCTAAGTTATGATTGTAAGCATATAAACCTGCTTCGGCTAAACGCTGTGCCTGATTTTCGGTAATCATTCCCAACGTACAGCAAACTTCCATATCCAGTTTGTTAATGGTACGCACCATTTCTAAAACCTGATCAAATTCTTCTCCGTCTTTTACATTTCTCCAGGCAGCTCCCATGCAAACACGGGAAGATCCGCTGGATTTGGCACGCAAAGCCTGAGCTTTTACCTGACTTACACTCATTAAATCATTTCCTTCAACTCCTGTGTTGTAACGGGCAGCCTGCGGGCAATAACCGCAATCTTCAGGACAGCCTCCGGTTTTAATTGATAGTAATGTTGAAACCTGAACTACGTTCGGATCATGTTTTTGTCTGTGAATCGTTGCTGCTTCATACAGCAAATCCATCATAGGTTTATTATATATGGCGATTATTTCGTCTTTGGTCCAGTTGTGTTTTGTAATGTTCATTGATACAATGTTTTTGAAGCTTCAAAAGTAGTTAAATTGTTCTAATCAACCAATGCTGATTTCTGTAAATGAATATTTGGCAGTTATTTTCAAAAAAGAAACACCCTAAAATCATAGAATTGTACTTTTTTATGATTTTAGAGTGTTTAATTTTGTGTTTCTTTTCAAAAAAATTAATCGGCTGCATATTTGTTATTCCACAATAACATCATCATCAATGTTACAATGATACAGGAAGCACTTCCTTCAAAAAGAAGAGATACAGAATAAGCCATTACTGATGGTTCGCCTCCAAACATAAAAGCCTGAGACAAAGAAGTTACATAAGTGTCTCCGCCTTTTGCATAACTATACATAATTAAGGCTACTATACTGATTACAACTCCGGTAAATGATGTCACCATGGCCGATATTGCGTTTGGGACAAAACCGTTTTTACCTTCTGTAAGGTTCATTTTTAATGTTCTGTTGACTCCATAATAAATAAAAAGTACATTCAATAAGCGCAGATAAAATAAGTGGGAAAGATTTAAAATTTCCATCAAAGCGAAAAAAACAGCAATCCCAACGAATATAAGAAAACCGTTAATTATTTCTTTAGGTATTTTCATAATGGTTATTTTTAAGTTAATACTAAATAATTGATAAACAGTGTTCTATCAAATTTACTAAAAATAACTAAGATTTTTTTAAAAATTAAAGAAAAGTAATGGAGAGGTTTTTAAGACATTCCGACAAATTCCAATGCCGTTTTTTTGTCTAGATTCAATTGTGCTGCAAGCAAATCAACTGAATCGAATTTTTGTTCTTCGCGAAGGTATTTTAAAACGGAAATTTCAAGTTTTTGTCCATAAATGTCAGCATCAAAATCAAAAAGATTTACTTCGATAGTCTGTTTTTGACCATTTACAGTCGGGTTGAAACCAATATTCATCATGCCGAAAACTTCTTTCTGATCGATAAAAGTTTTAACGACGTAAACGCCATTCTTTGGAATTAATTTATAATCTTCTTCAATCTGGATATTTGCTGTTGGAAAACCAATTGTTCTTCCTAATTGTTTCCCTTTTACCACTTCGCCGGTTAAAAAGTAAGCATATCCCAGATATTCATTGGCCAAAGCCATATTTCCATCCTGCAATGCTTTTCTGATTTTGGTAGAACTTACAGACACTTCCTGAATTTCCTGTGCTGAAATTTGTTCAACCTCAAAGCCGTATTCAGCTCCAAAAGCGATTAAATTATCAATATTGGCTGTTCTGTTTCTACCAAAGCGATGATCGTGACCGATAATGATTTTATGGATATGAAACTGATCAACTAAAATAGAATGTACAAATTCTTCGGCGGTTAGTCTTGAAAAACTTTCGTTAAAAGGATGAATCACAAGGTTTTCAATGCCGGATGCTTCCAAAAGTTTGGATTTTTCTGAAATGGTATTTAAAAGTTTTATTTCTGATTTTTCCTGCAATACCATTCTGGGATGTGGAAAAAAAGTAAGTACTAAACTTTCGTATTTGCCATTTTCAGTATTTTGATTGAGCCTTTCAAGAATTTTTTTATGACCAATATGAACACCATCAAAGGTTCCAAGAGTTAGAATAGTTTTCTTGTTGGAATGAAATTCGTTAATAGATTCGAAAAGCTTCAAAGCAAATAGTTTAAGATGCTGCAAATTTATACTATCTATTTTAAATCTGATACTAACCTGAATTGATTTTTTAATTTGATTGGATTAGTTTTTGTGAAAAACGGCTAATTCGTCTATATGAAACAAATATCTGTCGATAATAGATGAGAATTTGACTTAATTCATTTAATTTTGAATCTCTAACAACTTTTTTGATTATGAAAAAACAGCTACTTATTCTGCTCTTTATTTTTTGTTGTATCACCATTCAGGCCCAAACCAATGTTCTTTGGGAGAAAGTTAATTCGGTTTCAACTAAAAAATCAACAGGGTTTTCTAATCAGGATAAGTTATATTATAAATTGAATGAAAGTCTTTTGACTCAAAAAATTGTTCCTTCGACAAATAAATCTTCAGAAAAAGCAACTTCTGAGATCTCAATTCCCAATGCTGATGGAATTTTAGAACGATTTATGGTCTGGGAATCCTCTAATTTTGAACCGGAATTGCAGGCGAAATATCCGGAAATCAGAGCTTATGAAGGAACCGGGCTGGATGATAAAACAGCCAAAATTCATTTTAGTGTTGCTCCAATTGGTGTACAAACCATGGTACTGCGTTCTGATAAAGCATCAGAATTTATAGAGCAAAACCCGGAAAATAAATCAGAGTATGTATTGTTTACATCAAAAAACAAGGACATTTCAAAATCACTGCTTTGTAGAACAAAGGACGATAAGTCCAACGCCATTTCCGGAAAAACAGCTAAAACAGCTTCCAACATAAAGACATTCAAAACCCTTCGACTTGCCTTGTCATGTACAGGAGAATACACTGCTTTTTTTGGCGGAACAAAGGCAGGAGCATTAGCAGGAATGAATGCAACGATGACAAGGGTTAACGGAATTTTTAAAAGAGATTTGGCTGTAGAATTGCGTATTATATCCAATAATCTGGATGTTATTTATACAGATGCAACAACAGACCCTTATTCTAATGCGAATGTTGGTGCAGATGGTGCATGGAATTTAGAGGTGCAGAAAACATTAACTACAGTTATTGGAAACGCGGGTTATGATATAGGACATTTATTTGGTCGTTCAGGCGGCGGTGGAGATGCAGGCTGCATAGGATGTGTATGTAAAGATCCTGTTTCAGTAACAGATGAAGAAGCAAAAGGAAGTGCTTTTACATCTCCTTCAAATTCAGTTCCGCAGGGAGATACTTTTGATATCGACTATGTAGCACATGAAATGGGACATCAGTTAGGAGGAAGCCATACTTTTTCGTACGCAATTGAAGGAACAGGCGTAAACGTTGAGCCTGGTAGTGGTTCAACTATTATGGGCTATGCAGGTGTAACAAATGATTATGATATTCAGGATAACTCAGATGATTATTTTGCATATGCAAGTATCTTGGAGATTCAGAATAATCTTGCCACTAAAACATGTCCGATAAGTATACCCATACTTAATAATCCTCCAAGTATAAGTGCAGGTTTAAATTATGTTATTCCGTTTAATACTCCATTTATTTTAACCGGAACCGGGTCAGATCCGGATGGTGATACTGTTACTTATTGTTGGGAGCAAAATGATAGTGCAACAACAGCATCAGGAAACAATAGTATTGCCTACCCTGCAAAACCAGACGGGCCATTATTTCGGTCCCTTCCTCCAACGAGTTATTCGGTCAGGTATATGCCAAGTTTGAGTACGGTACTTCAAAATAAATTAACCACAACATGGGAATCAGTTTCATCAGTAGCAAGGACTTTGCATTTTTCTTTGACGGGAAGAGATAATGCTGCTTTGGGAACTCCACAGACTAATACAGCTAATATGATTGTGACTGTTAGTTCTACAGCGGGACCTTTTGCAGTAACTTCTCAAAATATAAGTGATATTGGCTGGCAAAAAGGTTCCTTTCAAACTATAACATGGGATGTAAATAATACCAATACATTGCCGGGTTCTGATAATGTAAATATTAAATTATCTACAGATGGAGGCTTGACTTTTCCAACGGTTCTCGTTTCTAACACACCAAACGATGGTTCACAAACCATTACCGTTCCTTTAGATATTACAGCTACAAATTGCAGGCTGTTAATTGAACCAATAACTAATATTTATTATGCTTTAAATTCAAATCCTTTTGCAATAGGATATACATCGGTAACAACTTGTAATTCTTATAGTTTTGGCAGTTCGTTTAGTATACCATTTGGGTCAGCTTTTACAAAAAAAACAGTAACTGTTCCCGCTTCAACAGGAATAGTTTCTGATGTAAATTTGACAATAAACGTAACTCACGAAAGGTTTTCTGATTTAGAAATTCAAATAGTAAATCCGCAGGGAACGATTGTTAAATTGTTTGATAAAGATTGTAGTGCCGCTAATTCAAACCTGATACTTGAATATGATGACTCGGGAGTTACTCTTGATTGTTCTAAAATAACAAGTCAGATTGTTTTACCGGCTGAATCATTAAGTGTTTTTAATGGACAGAATCCTGAGGGAACCTGGATATTCCAGGTTCGTGATGCTGTCTCTGGACGTTTCGGGACTATAAATTCAGCATCAGTAAATATTTGCAGTCAAGCATTTACTTTAGACGATTCTGAATTTGAAGGTGTAGATTTTGCATTGTATCCAAATCCAAACAAAGGTAATTTTAGCATAGAATTCGAATGTGATCCAACTAAAGATGTTAAAGTACTGGTACATGACATTCTGGGACAAAAAGTACATGATGAAAATTTTGGTAAAGGACCTTACTTCAATCAAAATATTCAATTGCAAAAATCATCTTGTGGATTGTATTTAGTAACAATAATAAATGGAGATAGAAAAATTGTCAAAAAAATATTGGTAAACTAATTTTAAGAGTTAGCCATTGCCATACAAACGATACTGATTTTTGTTCCGGGAATTTTGAGTAATGCACGAGAACAGGCTTCAAGTGTGGCGCCGGTAGTGAGTACATCATCAACAAGTAAAAAATGTTTGTTGTGGTCTTTTTCTGAAAAATGGACATCAAATACGTTTTCTATTCCTTCTGACCGGCCTAAAAGATTTTTTTTAGATTGTGTTTTAGAATATTTCTTACGAAACAAAACAGAATCATCGTAAGCAATATTTAATCCTTTGGACAAAGCATTTCCAAAAGTGGTTATCTGATTGTAGCCACGTTCCTTAAATTTCTTTCGATGCAGCGGAACAGGAATTACAACATCAAATGGTGTTTCAAGTTTGATGTTTTTTAAATCTTCCACGTACCAGTTTCCCAGTACTGTTCCAATTTCTTCATATCCTTTGTATTTTAAATTATGAACCACTTCCTGAACAATTCCTTTTTTATTGAAATACAAAAATGCTGATGCATGTTCAATTTCGATTTTCCCATAAAATTTCTTTACGGCTTCATTATTAGAATCTAAATGATACTGCGTAAGTGGTATTTCATGACGGCAATTGGTACATAAAACAGTTTCATTTGTTATTAAGAGTGTGTGGCATCCCGCACAAACTTTTGGGAAAAAGAGATTAATTACAGATTTTAGCATTTTTCACGAATTTATTATACCAAATAAATGTAAGATAAAAGTGTTAAAAATAAAATTATAATGACTAGTTTAATTACGAGTGTTATTTTCTAAAATATTCTTAGTTGACTTCAAACGGATTTTAAAAGCTAGAACCTGAAAAAATATAATACAATGAATACCAAAATTTTATTTACTGAAACACAAATGTTTAAACAATGGCTGCTTTGGTTAATTCTATTTGGAATTAATGGTTTATTTCTTTTTGGAGTTGTTAAACAAGTTATTTATGGCGAACAGTTTGGTGACAAACCAATGAGTAATACAGGACTTTTAATTGCAACAAGCCTTACGTTTTTATTGACTTTTTTGTTTATGAGTTTCCACCTTGATACAATAATTAAAAAGGACGGAATTTATGTTCGTTTTTTCCCTTTTCATGTAAAATTTAAGTATTATGCCTGGATACATTGAGAAAATCATACGTTAGACAATATTCGGCTTTAAGCGAATATGGCGGTTGGGGTTTGCGATATGGAATATTTGGTAATGGAACTGCATTTAATATTTCCGGGAACAAAGGGCTTAAACTGGAATTTTCAAACAATAAAAAATACTCATCGGAACCAATAAGCCCGATGAATTGGAGTCGGTCCTGAATGAAATAGGGCAGCTAAAGCAATAATATAAATTCATAAATCCTGAATATTTATTTGATAAAATTTTCCTGTTACTAATAAAATTTTTCAAAACAAGGTAACGATATATAGAAAAACCCGTATTTATTTCTAAAAATTTAAAAATCAAGGGGCAATCTTCAACTATTTTTCTTTTTTTTAATCTCACTTTTTATATTTTTGCATCACTATGGCAAAACAAGAAGATTTATTTAAGAATGTGGTTTCGCACGCAAAAGAGTACGGATTTATTTTCCCGTCAAGCGAAGTATACGATGGATTAAGTGCAGTATATGATTACGCACAAAATGGCGTCGAGTTAAAAAAGAATATCCGTGAATATTGGTGGAAATCAATGGTTCAGATGAACGAAAATATTGTAGGATTAGATGCTGCAATATTAATGCATCCAACTACCTGGAAAGCTTCAGGACACGTTGATGCTTTCAATGATCCATTAATTGATAATAAAGATTCGAAAAAAAGATACAGAGCAGACGTTTTGGTTGAAGATTATGCTGAAAAGCTTAATGTAAAAGCAAAAAAAGAAATCGAAAAAGCAAAAGAACGTTTTGGTGATGCCTTTAATGAGCAGGAATTTATCACTACTAATGCGCGTGTTGTTGAATACCTTGCCAAAGAAAGAGAAATTCTGGAAAGATTAGCCCGTTCTTTAGGAAACGAAGATTTGGCTGATGTTAAAGCTTTAATCGAAGAATTAGAAATTGCCGATCCTGAAACCGGTTCAAGAAACTGGACAGAGGTAAAGCAATTCAACTTAATGTTTGGAACAAAATTAGGTGCTTCTGCAGATTCTGCAATGGATTTATATTTACGTCCGGAAACAGCACAGGGTATTTTTGTAAATTTCTTAAACGTGCAGAAATCTGGCCGTATGAAAATACCGTTTGGAATTGCTCAAACCGGTAAAGCCTTTAGAAACGAAATTGTTGCAAGACAATTCATTTTCCGTATGCGTGAATTCGAACAAATGGAAATGCAGTTTTTTGTTCGTCCTGGAGAAGAAATGAAATCTTATGAATACTGGAAAGAAACACGTTTGAAATGGCATTTATCTCTAGGCTTAGGAAGAGAAAATTACCGTTTTCATGACCATGAAAAATTAGCACATTACGCAAATGCCGCTGCTGATATCGAATTCAACTTCCCGTTTGGTTTCAAAGAATTGGAAGGGATTCATTCTCGTACCGATTTTGACTTAAAAGCACACGAAAAATTCTCAGGCAGAAAATTACAATATTTTGATCCTGAACTGAATGAAAACTATGTTCCTTATGTAGTTGAAACTTCAGTTGGTTTAGATCGTATGTTCCTGGCTGTTTTTGCAACTTCATTAAAAGAAGAAACATTAGAAGACGGTTCAACAAGAACAGTTTTAAGATTACCATCAGTTTTAGCACCAACAAAAGCAGCTATTTTGCCACTGGTTAAAAAAGATGGATTACCTGAAATTGCCAGAAAAATTATCGACGATTTAAAATGGGATTTCAATGTGGCTTACGATGAAAAAGATGCTGTAGGTCGCCGTTACAGAAGACAGGATGCTCTTGGAACTCCATTTTGTATTACCGTAGATCACCAGACTATCGAAGATCAGACGGTAACTATTCGTCATAGAGATACTATGAAACAAGATCGTGTTGCTATAGCCGATTTAAAATCAATTATCGAAAACGAAGTCTCAATGAAAAACTGGCTGATGAAAATGTAAGTTTTTAAGCTTCAGCATATAAATCCCAAATTCTGTTAAAGAGTTTGGGATTTTTTTATTATCATCTTTTTATTAAATATGTAAGGGATTTGTTTATTTTTATAACTTTATATGTTCTGTTTTACAGAAAAAACACCAGAAGTAATTAAGTAACCCCCAAATATTTAATGTTTCAAAAATGAATTATACTTATATTATTTTAGATGACGATCCGGAATCTGTTGAAAGAATCCGTACAACTGCAAAGGAGTTTTCAGAGCTGAATTTTATAGCTTCTGCTAATAATTATACCGATGGATTGAACCTGATATTAAAACATACACCGGATTTGATTTTTTTAGAAATAGACCCAAAAGACAAGGCTAGTGGTCTTTCCCTGAATTTAATTAACGGTTTATTGATGTATTTGAAAGAAATACCTAAAATTATTATTACAACAAAAAGCAAAGATTTAGCGTTTGATTGTATTCAGTATGAAGTGAATGATTATTTCCTTAAACCTTTAGTTTCAATAGATTTTGTAAAGCTGATTCATAAATTAAATAAATTAAATACAGAAGATGAAGTACTTTTAGTTCAAAATTTAAAGCATAAAGAAAAATCAAACTCAGAGGAAATCCAAATCAATAAAAATCGAAAATCCTTTATTTTATGTGTAAAATCATATGGAGATCATCGTTATATTGATTCTAGTGAAATATGTTATTTTCAGGCCGATAATAATTCGACAGATATTCATCTGAAAAATGGTGAAATGATTACGGCTTTTAAAACTTTGAAGCATTTTGAAACCGTTTTGTCAAATCCTTTTATCAGAATACATAACAGTTATATTGTAAACAGAAATTATATTTCGCGAATACATACAGGGAATTCATTATGTTACATTAAAAAAACAACTATAAAATTGCCATTTTCCAAGTCCTACAAAGCAAATGTTGATTTCATAATTAGTGAATTTGCCAATGAAAATTACATAGAAACTTAAAATTACCATCTGCCCTGATTTGCTATCCATTCACTCATGAACGGATAGCATTGACCATAAACGCCTTTTTTTGAAGCAATTGTTGCGGCTAACTGTTTAGTTTTACAAAAGAATTCCAACAGAAATGGAGTCAAAAAATGTAAAAAATATAACAATATAAAATTCCCAACAACATGAAAAAAGCAACTTTAACAATCGGATTATTTTCTTTAGTAATGGTATTAACTTCATTTAATACTGCTGAAACTACAAATGATATTTTAGTAAATAATATGACAGTTGGTATTGATGGAAATCAATCAGTTGGACAAAGCAGAAAAGTTGATATGATGGGTTCAGATTTATCAAATCAAAGTATGACAGTAAGTATCGATGGAAATCAATCAGTTGGACAAAGCAGAAAAGTGGATTAATTACTCCTAATTCATTTCAAGATATTAAAGACTACCTAATTTAGGTAGTCTTTTTCTTTATGTCTAATAGATAGTTTTTGTATTTTTGATTAAATATTAAAGTCAAAATTGAAAAAAAACTATCTTATATTACTTCTTTTTTTTATTAGCTGTACCAAACAAAATGAGGGCACTAATATCTCCATTCAATCTAAAGATAGCCTTGATTTGTATTTGTCACTTGCTAATGAATACAAATTGCCGGTTCAAATAAAACAAAAATACAATCGCAAGGCTTTTGAAGTTATTATGAGCCAGCCCGATGATTCTCTTAAAAGAGTAAATCTTTTTAAGGTTGCCAACCGTTATTATAACATGCGGGACTGGAATGAATACAACAAAACGGTAAAAATTATTTTAGAGAAAGCACAAAAGGCAAAGGATTCTGTTTCAATGTCTAAGGCCTATACTTACTTAGGAGATTACTATAGCTCTCAGGCAATTTCTGATAGTGCATTTTTGTATTATTATAAAGCAGAGAAACTATATTCGCAATCTAATTTATATTATAATCTGGCAAAAACAAGACTTAGTAAAGCATTATTGCAATTTAATGAAGGAGATTTTTATGGCAGTGAAAAGGCAGTTTTTAATGCGCTTAGGGTAACTAAAGGAAATGAAAATAAAGATATTTTATATGAAGCTTACAATTTGCTTGGTGTTATCTATAATGAATTAGGCGAATATGAAAAAGCAATTGAGTTTCATAATAAAGCCATTGCCAGTATTGATGATAAAATCATTCCTGTAGAGTTTCAATCAAAAGCAACTTCATTAAATAATATAGGATTTGTTTATCAAAATCTTAATAACTATCAAAAAGCTAATTTTTATTTTCAGGAAGGATTAAAAGAGAAAAACCTGTTTAATCAAAAACCTGAATTGTATGCTATTTTGCTCGATAATTTAGCTTATTCTCAGTTTAAATTAAATCAGACTAAAGAACTTCCTAACTTATTTTTCAAAGCACTTAAAGTAAGGGACAGTTTGCAACTTACAGCTGGTATTACAGCAAGTAAAATGCACTTATCAGAATATTTTGCTTCAGTAAAGGATACTGCTAAAGCGTTGCATTATTCAAATCAGGCATTGGTAGTTTCAAAGCGTACTAAAAATTTCCGCAATGTATTAGTTGCTTTGAAGCAGTTATCTTTAATTCATCCTGAAAAATCTTCAAAATTTTCAGAAGACTATATTCGCATAAATGACAGTCTTCAAAAGGCCGAACGCAAAATGGGTGATAAATTTACCCGAATAGAATATGAAACCAATGAAATAAAAAGCGAAAATTCGAGTTTAGAAATACAGAACAGAACCTTAGTTTATGTTTTCAGTTTCTTTTTACTGATAGCTTTGTTTTTTTATATTTACAAAACACAGCAGGCAAGAAACAGAGAATTGCTTTTTAAGCAGCAACAGCAAATTGCAAACGAGGATATTTATAATTTGATGATTTCGCAGCAAAATGCAATCGAAACCATGCGAGTCAGAGAAAAGAAAAAAGTTGCCCAGGAGCTGCATGATGGCGTTTTAGGAAGAATGTTTGGTGTCAGGATCAGTTTAGACAGCCTTGATAAATTAGACGAAGAAACCGCTGCCGATAAAAGAAAAAAATATCTGCTTGAATTAAAAGAGATTGAACAGGATATTCGGGAAATTTCGCATGATTTAAATAAAGAAAAATCCGGATTGATTAATAATTTTGTCGCGATTTTAGAAAAGTTATTTCAAAATCAGACAAGTACATTCGATACTAAATTGGTTTATAATATTGATTCCAATATCAAATGGGATTTAGTTAGCAATGTCGTAAAAATTAATTTGTACAGAATAATTCAGGAAGCACTTCAGAATGGTAATAAATATGCTCATGCAAAAACAATTACTGTAGAATTTAAAAGTGAGATCAATTACTTAGTTTTATTAATATCTGATGATGGAATAGGATTTAATCCCCATAAAACCAAAAAAGGGATCGGATTGCAAAATATCGTCTACAGAACGGCAGAATGTAACGGAAATGTCGAAATAAATTCGGCAAAAGATGAAGGAACCACAATTATAGTTAAGATACCAATTGACCAAAAAATAAATAAAATTCATAATGAAAGCTGATTTACCACCATCGCTTAAACAAACAAGTAATATATTAATTGTAGACGACCATCCTTTTATTATTGAAGGTTATAAAAATGCTATAACCCGATATAATCCTGATAGCTATGAGTTTTTAATCTCTCAGGCAAAAGATTGTAAATCTGCTTATGAAATTATTACAAATCCTGAAACGTTACCTTTTGATATTGCATTTTTAGATATCAGCATGCCCGCTTATGATGAAAAAGAAATTTTTTCAGGGGAAGATATAGCAAAACTAATTTTGGAATACATGCCAAATTGCAAAATTATTTTGCTGACCATGTATACCGAATTACTAAAAATTAAAACAATCATCCGTACCATACAGCCAAATGGCCTGATTATTAAAAATGACCTGACATTTGATGAATTGCTTTTTGCTTTTGATAAAGTAATGAAAAGCGATAAATATTACAGTCAGTCTGTTCAGAAAATGCTGAATCAGTCTCCTCATAATTCAATTGAAGTAGATGAATTTGACAAACAGATTCTATTTCACTTGTCAAAAGGGACTTCGGAGGAGGAAATGCCGCATTACATTCCTATTTCGATAAATGCTATAGGTAGACGGAAAAAAAGCCTAAAAGAACTGCTCAAAATAAAGACAGGTTCTGATGAAGATTTAGTAAAAGAAGCGAAAAGCAAAGGACTTTTTTAAAATGAAATTCCAATAAAAAAATCCAAACTCCAACTACATGATTATTAGAATTTGGATTTTTTTATTGAAATTTTCAGAATTTATTCACTTAATGCATCCCAGCCTCTTGCTTTTAAAGCAATTTTTGTATTCGCACGAGTTACCAAATGAATTCCTTCACTTTCATCAGCCATGTGACCAATGATAGAAAAGTTTGGATTTCCTTTTATTTTATCAAAGTCGTTAATGTCAATTGTAAACAACAGTTCATAGTCTTCTCCGCCGTTAATGGCAACAGTTGTACTGTCAATATTAAATTCTTCGCAAGTCGAAATAAACTGCGGATCCAACGGTAATTTATCTTCATACAAATTACAGCCTACTTTTGACTGTTTGCACAAATGAATAATCTCAGATGATAATCCGTCTGAAATATCAATCATCGAAGTTGGTTTTATTTCAAGGGCGTGTAATAACGTACGAACGTCTTTTCGGGCCTCAGGTTTCAATTGTCGTTCAATTAAATACGTATAAAGATCTAAATCCGGCTGACTGTTTGGGTTTACCTGAAACACCTGTTTTTCACGTTCTAAAACCTGTAATCCCATGTAAGCGGCTCCAATATCTCCGGTAACAACTAATAAGTCGGTTTGTTTTGCTCCGTTTCTGTAAACGATTTCATCTGCGTCTGCTTCACCAATTGCGGTAATACTAATAATTAAACCTTTTTGAGATGAGGTGGTGTCACCGCCAATTACGTCTACTTTATACTCGTTTGCGGCATGTGTTATCCCTTCAAACAATTCTTCTAAGGCTTCCAGGGGAAAACGATTGGAAACCGCTACAGAAACCGTTATTTGGGTTGGTTTTGCATTCATAGCGCAAATGTCAGACACATTTACTACAACAGATTTATATCCTAAATGTTTTAAGGGCATGTAAGCCAAATCAAAATGTACGCCTTCAATCAATAAATCGGTCGAAACCACTACTTTCTTGTCTTTGAAATCTAAAACAGCAGCATCATCACCGATACTTTTTAAAGTTGACTCTTGCTTTACATCAAAATTTTTGGTTAAATGTTCGATTAAGCCAAACTCGCCTAATTGCGCTATACTGGTACGTTGTGGGTTTTTATCTTCAATCATTTTGTCTCTTTATTGCTTTTTTGGTTTTTACCAAGATTGCAAAGGTACGAAGTTGATGATTTAATAACTATAAACAGCGTTCGATTATTAATTGAAGCAGAAATATTTGGTTTTTTTGGTAAATATTCGTCCCGCTTTTCATTGCAATCTTTTGCGCCGAACACCGGCACAAAAGGATTTTCATTTCAATCGGGGCTAAGGGGAAGCTTTTTTTTCTTTTTGTTATCATCCAAAAAATAGTAAATTTTGAAGCTGAGGTTAGATTAAATTCATTCGGGTTTACCAACAAGCGATAACGAACAGTCGAAACAAATTATCACAAATACAAAACCAACTTTCCATAAGCCAATTGCCTGATTTATCCAAGACTGACCAATGATGAAATTAATTTATATGTGATGCCACCATAGAAGTTTGCCGAAAATCAATTAGGCAGATTATAAGCTTTCTATTTTGTAATAAAATTGCTGAAAAAATGAAATCGTTATTTTTTGTAAATCAAATTCAGAACAAAGAATGAATAATTCAGAACATTTTAGTTTAGAGATTCGATGAAACTCCTATATTTGAATAACGTCAATTTAATAAACTAAAAATGTAGTTTCTATCCAATCTTTGTTAATGGTGAGAATTTATTTTAGCTTTTTCCTGATTTTTATACAGTTTATTGGTTTTGGTCAAGATTCTTTTCAATTGTTGAAGCAGGATCTTGAGCATAAAATAGTATATTCTGATTTTAAAAAAGCTTTAGCCATCATCAACAAAAACAGAGAGCTTTATGGCGATGCAGAAAAAAACGATTTGGATGCAATGAAGATAAAAATTCTGACTGAATTTGGTCTTTATGATGAAGCTTTTAAACTTTCTCAAAATGTTATAGGCAATTCTCAAATTACAGAGGAGCAAAAACTAAAAATTCATGTTGAAAGGGCTCTTATTTATGAAATTAATGATAATAGCAAAGCGTGTTTTATTGAATTAGGAAAGGCAGAAGTAATACTCTTAAAACACCCTGAATTTAAATTTAAAAATTACACTAATTTCCTTATTCGAAAGTCATCATATTACAGAGTCAATGGTTTTCCAAAAAAAGCATATGACCTTGCGCTTAAGGCAAAAAAATATGCGGAATCAGTAAATGACAAAGTGAATATGCCTGTTGTCGAACTCATCTTAGGACTTGGAAACCGAAAAATAAACTCTCAAATAGAATTACTGCATTATCATCGCGCACTTTATTTATACAAGAAACTCAATCATTATGAAGCGGTTATTTCGATGTACTCCAATTTGAGCTATTTTTATTTATCCAAAAATAAATATAAAATGGCAAATGTTTATATAGACTCTGCTATTACTATTTCCTCGAAATCAAATGTTTTGAATTATAAAGCTGATATTTTTCAAACAAAAAGCGATATTTTGGAAAAACAAAAGAAAACAGATTCTGCATTGTATTATTATAAAATTGCTTCAGAGTTGTACAGAGAATATAATGGTGAACAACGGGATATTAAAGTAAGGGAAATCGAGATAGCATATAATTTTGATAAAGAAAAGTCAGAAAAAGAATTACTCAAAAAAGATTTCAGAACTACAAGAATATTGAATATAACACTTTGTGTTTCGATTCTTATTTTAGCTTTTTTTACATGGCAGATGAAGAAAAATAAAAGAAAAATTGAGATTCAAAAACAAAAAATTTATGAAAAAAATAGTACCCTGAAAGCCAATGTAGAAGAGAAACAATTTCTTGTACAGGAATTGAATCACCGTGTTAAAAATAATTTAGCTGTAATTTTGAGTTTGATTGATTTTCAAAAAGACCAGGCAAGAAATGAAAATTACAAAAACAGATTTGAAGATCTGCATCAGCGTATTAAAACAATAGTAATTGCGCACGAGCTTTATTCTTATAGTGTGAATTATAATGATAATGCTTTGATTGAAGCTCAGAGTTACATCAATAAAATTATTGAATCACATCAAAACATTTCTATCAGAACTTTTAAATATAGAAATGAAATTGAACCAATTCACTTTAATGTAGACAAAATATTATCCCTTGGATTACTTATAAATGAGTTGATTACAAATTCAATAAAGCATGCTCAATCAGGAAACGAAAAGCTTATTTTGCATTTTGAACTTAATAAAAAAAATGAAAATGAAGTTGAGTTAAATTATTCTGATAACGGAACGGTTTTTAATTTTGAGAAGAATAATGATTCACTGGGTCTTTTGATTATTGAAGGAATGGTGAAACAATTAAAAGGAAATTACACAAGAGAAAATGCAAACTACAAAATAGTATTTCCAAATGAGTGAACATAAGAGCAGAATATTAATTGTAGAAGACGAGGTTTTAATTGCACTCTCATTAAAAAAAATGTTAGATGCAGTTTTCACATCCGAAATTGCTCACGATTATGAAGAAGCCAAAATTTTCCTTTCTCATAAATTGTTTGATCTTGTTCTGATTGATATTTCCCTTTCCGGAAATAAAACGGGTCTTGATCTTGCTAACTTTATCAATACCACTATTTCTATTCCTTTTATATTTACTACTGCATTGACTGATCCGGGTACTCTGGAAAAAATAACGAATCTTAGACCATCTGCGTATCTTTCTAAACCAGTAGAAAGTGTTAATCTGATTACTGCAATTAAACTCTCTTTAGCCAGTAACGACACTATTTTTAAAATTGAACTGGGAAAACAGATTTATCATTTCCAGTCGAAAGATTTTCTCTTTGCCGAGGCTGATCATGTTTATGTTGAAATACATTTGAAATCCGGTAAAAATCAGATTTTAAGAACCACAATGACGTATCTGGAGGAAGTTTTCCCATCCAAACATTTCAAAAGAATTAACCGAAGTGTTGCTGTAAATCCGTACCATATCTCCAAAATTGTTAACGACAAATTACACCTCGAAGATAAGGTTTTCAAAATCTCAAAAAAATTCTAATACGGCTTTAGAACAAAATAATAGTGTTTCAGAACATTTTTTTAACAATTAGATTGGAAAGCAATAGTTTTAACCTAAAATAAAATTATAGCAGAAAAACTAATCCTTTACTATGAAAAAAAACTACGCTTATATTTTAATAACCTTATTTTTTGTCTTTTTTGC
>Ga0247810_10000814_pt1 | contig 25407 bp, 25 predicted proteins | sample UWRJL119311C1_FD_179918 | JGI IMG/M metagenome (GOLD analysis project Ga0247810, IMG submission 179918) | Plant litter microbial communities from Arlington Agricultural Research Station in Wisconsin, United States - UWRJ-L119-311C-1 | ecosystem: Environmental > Terrestrial > Plant litter >... | reverse complement strand
ACCATCCCATGACACGGCGTCATCCCAGGCGGGGACCGGGGAGGGGGCGCCCCCGGGGCGGAGCGAGTAGTCGCGGTCGTAGCCGAGGGTCTCGAGGGCGCGACCGACGAGTGGGCTGACGGCGCCGTCCGTCGCCTCGTAGAGCCGGCGATAGAGATCGAATAGAGCCGGCGCCTCGGACGGGAAGACGTAGCGCCCCGCGGTCGTGGAGATCCGCGCAACGAGGGAGTCGTCGCGAAACCGCGACCAGGTCCGGTCGAAAGAGGCGACGCGCTCGTCGATGTCGGCGCGCACGGTGGGGGAGAGGGGCTCGTCCGAATCGATCTCCCAGGCCGTACCGATCGCCTCGAAGCGCGTGGTGTGCGCGTGCCTAGGCGATGGCCTGCTCCTTGATGTCGGCCACGGCCTGGTTGAAGCCTCCACTGGTCAGCGAGGATCCGCCGACGCGGTCGACGGAGATGTCGTCGATGTCGACACCGACGACCTCATCGGCGATGCCGTCGATGAATTCGCCCTGGTAGCGCTTGGAGTCGGGGCTCTCGCCGTTGCCGACGACCTCGACGGCGGTGATCACGTCGCCCTCGAGGGTGAGGGTGACGTCGATGCTCTCCGTGCCGTTGGGGCTCTGGTAGCTGCCGCTGGCCTCATAGGTGCCGTCGGTGTACGGGGTGTCGCTCGCGCTACCGCTCTCACTGCTGCCACCGTCGGTCGTCACATCATCCACGGTCGTGTCGGCGGCAGTCGTGCAGCCGGCGAGGGTGCCGATGGCGATGAAGGCAAGGGAGGTGGCGGCGAATGTCGTCTTCCGGAGCGATGTCATGCATCCAAGTCTGGCTGACGCGTCAAGTAATTCCTCAGGGGAGGCTGTGAAAGCGCCGTGAGCCGCGGAGACCTGACATCCCCGTGTAACGAGTATGTAAACAGTCCTAACCAATTCGGGTGAATATCTTGTGCGGGGTTAGTTCGTAAGCTTTACTAACAAACATGACGACCTCGGACGTGCACCGCAGCACGGCCCCCACGCGATTCGCGTCGGGCCGCGCGCTGCGCCCCAGCGCGAAGGTGCTCCCCGAGCATGCGCGCGGCCACAACCGGTCGCTCGTCCTGCAGACGCTCTACAGCACCGGCACGCTCAGCCGCGCCGACCTGGCACGGGAGACCGGCCTGACCCGCGTCACCATCTCCGACCTGGTGGCCGAGCTCATCGCCGAGGGGCTCGTCGTCGAGACCGGCCAGCGCGAGGGCATCCGCCCCGGCAAGCCGGCGACGATGCTCGAGTTCCACCGCGCGGCGTTCCAGATCGTCGGCATCGACCTCTCCGCCCACGCCGGCTTCCGTGGTGCCGTCCTCGACCTCGACGGTCAGGTCGTCGAGCGGGCCGAGACGGCCCTCGCCGGGAGCACCGGGCCGGAGGCGACCGCAAAGGTGGTCGCGCTCGTCGAGACGCTCCTCGCCGCCGCGACCCTTCCCGTCCTCGGTATCGGCGTCGGCTCGCCCGGCGTCGTGGACCTCGCCGGCGTCGTGCTCTCCGCCCCCAACCTCGGCTGGGCGGGGGAGGCCCTGCAGGCCACGCTCGAGGCCCGCTTCGGCCTGCCCGTCCTGGTCAGCAATGACGCCAACGCCGCCGCCCTCGCCGAGCACAGCTTCGGTGACGCCGACGCGGACATGATGCTCGTCAAGGTCGGGCACGGTGTCGGTGCGGGCCTGCTGCTCGACGGCAGCCCGCTCTTCGGCAGCCGCTTCGCCGCCGGGGAGATCGGTCACGTCGTGGTCGGCACCGACGGCGGGCCGCTCTGCGCCTGTGGCAAGCACGGCTGCCTCGAGACCTGGCTCGCGACGCCTCGTCTCGAGAAGGCGATCGCCGACAACCCCGGCGACCGCATCGGAATCCTGCGGGAGGCAGGGCAGCGCCTCGGCATCGCCCTCGCCCCCGTCGTCGGTTCGCTCGACCTCTCCGAGGTCGTGCTGAGCGGGCCGACCGCACTACTCGATGGCGAGCTCGCAAGCGCCGCCATCGAAACGCTCCGTTCGAGGACGATGGCCGAGTTCCACGGCGACCTGACTCTACGGATGACGACGCTCGGAGAGGACATCGTCATGCGCGGCGCCGCCGCCATGGTGCTCTCCGCGCGACTGGGGGTCTCCTGACCCCGACAACCCTGCACCAGCGGAGTGGCCGACCGACCACGCCGTACGCCTAGTAACAAGGAAAAGAAATGAAGAGAAAGCTCACAGTGGTCGCCGCGGCGACCGCAGCTCTCGTCGTTCTCGCCGGGTGCTCCACCACTGCCACCCCCGAGGATGAGGGCGGCAAGGACATCACCCTGTGGCTCATGGGAGGTGACACCCCGGACACCCTGCGCGACTACCTTAAGACCGAGTACGCAGAGGCGACCGGGGGCACCCTTACCATCGAGGAGCAGTCCTGGGGCGACGCCCTTTCGAAGCTGACCACAGCGCTCCCCGACGCCGAGAATACCCCGGACGTCGTCGAGATCGGCAACACCTGGTCACCGACGTTCACGAACGTGGGCGCCTTCAGTGACATCAGCGACCTGCACGACGAGCTGGGCGGCGACAAGCTGCTCCCGTCCTTCGTCGAGGTCGGTCAGGTGGACGGTAAGCAGTACGCCGAGCCGTACTACTTCGGCTCGCGCTACATCTTCTACCGCAAGGACGTCTGGGCCGCCGCCGGCCTGACCGTCCCGAGCACGCTCGAGGAGTTCAACGAGAGTGCCGCCGCCCTGAAGAGCGCCGGACAGTCGGGCTTCTACATCGGTGGTGAGGACTGGCGCAACGGTGTGTCCTGGATCTTCGCCAACGGGGGAGACCTCGCGACGAAGGACGGCGACACCTGGAAGTCGTCGCTCTCCGACCCGAAGACCATCGCGGGTCTGGAGCAGTTGCAGACGCTGTACACGGACGCCTCGCTCGCGCCCGTCACCGAGGCCGACTCGACGCCGTGGGTGAACATCAACAACAACGCCTCCACCGGTGCCCCCGAGGCTGCCACGATCATCGCGCCCGGCTGGGCCCGCTGGTCGATCGGTGACCTCGCTCCGGACCCCGAGGACGACACGAAGACGATCGCCACCTGGAACGACGACGTGTTCGGCGTCTTCACCCTCCCGGGTGTCGACGGCGGCAACGCGCCGGTCTTCGCCGGTGGATCGAACATCGCCATCTCGGCGGCATCCAAGAACCAGGACGCCAGCCGTGAACTGCTGAAGATCATCTTCTCGGAGGAGTACCAGACGCTCCTCGGTGAGAACGGTCTCGGCCCGGCCAACCTCGATTACGCGAGCGCGCTCGGTGACGACCAGTTCGCCACCGCGCTCATCGACTCGGCCGCCGACTCGAAGCTGACCCCCGCCGCTGTCGGCTGGGCAGCCGTCGAGGGCTCGGGCCTGCTCGAGGAGTTCTTCGGCAAGGTCAACGCCGGTGGTGACATCGAGGCCCTCGCGGCCGAGTACGACGCCAAGATCGACGAACTGATCAACGGCTAGCAGTAGCCTCCCGCCTCCGCGGGTCGAGCCTGTCGAGACCGGTCTCGTACAGGGTCTCGACAGAGCTCGACCCGCGGAGCCTCTTCCACCCCACCACCCCACGCCTCACCGAGAGGAGGATGAGCCATGTCCACCATCGCCCCGCGCCGTCGCCGCGCAAACCTGACGCCGCGCCTGCTGCTCATCCCCGCGATCGCCGTGCTGCTGCTCGGCATGGGCTATCCCGTCGTCTGGCAGATCGTCACGTCGACGCAGGAGTACGGCCTCGCCCAGCAGTTCGGCCAGCCGGCCCCGTTCGTCGGGCTCGACAACTATCTGACCCTCGCGACGAACGGCGGCCTCTGGGCCGTGGTCGCGCGTTCCCTCGTCTTCTGCATCGTCACCGCCTTCGTGACGCTTGCCATCGGCACGCTGCTCGCGTTGCTCATGACCGCCATCACGAAGGGCGCGCGGCTCGTTCTGCAGGTCGCCCTCCTGTTGGCCTGGTCGATGCCTGTCGTCGCCGCCATGACCGTATGGATCTGGCTCTTCGACAACCGGCGCGGCGTCATCAACTACCTCCTCGACCTCATCCCGGGTGTCGAGATGAACCGCTACGACTGGCTCGCGACCCCGCTCACCTTCTTCATCGTGGCGAGCGTGATCGTCATCTGGATGTCGGTCCCCTTCGTCGCCTTCTCCGTCTACGCCGGGCTCACCCAGGTCTCGGACGAGGTCATGGAGGCCGCCCAGCTGGACGGCGCGAACGGCTGGCAGCGCTTCTGGGGCATCATCCTGCCGATGATCCGCCCGGTCATCTCGATCGTCCTGCTGCTGCAGCTCATCTGGGACCTGCGCGTGTTCACCCAGATCACGATGCTCAAGGACGCCGGATCCAAGTCGGGCGACTACGACCTCCTCGGCACATACATCTACAAGCTCGGCACGAGCGCCCAGGACTTCGGGATGGCCAGTGCCGTCTCGATCCTCGTGCTCGCGCTGACCATCGCGCTCAGCTGGTTCTACATCCGCGGGCTGCTCAAGGAGGACGAGGCATGAGAACCAGAAAGATGCTCCTCAGTGCGCTCGCGATCGTCATCGCGCTCGTCTGGGTGTTCCCGGTCTACTGGATGGTCAACTCGTCGTTCCTGTCGAACGCGGTGCTGCAGTCGTTCATCCCGACCTTCTTCCCCTTCCCGGGGACGGTGTCGAACTTCACGGCGGTCGCCGACCCCTCGTTCTTCTCGGCGCTCGGCATGAGCGTCGCGATCACCCTGACGGCGGTCTTCTTCTGCATCATCTTCGCCTTCCTCGCGGCGGTGGCGATCAGCCGCTTCCGCTTCCGGGGGCGCAAGAGCTTCGTCATCGCGGTGCTCGTCGTGCAGATGCTGCCGGCCGAGGGCCTGTTCATCGCCCAGTACAAGATGGTCTCCAGCGTCGGCCTCCTCGACTCGGTCATCGGCGTCAGTGTCATCTACGTCGCGGCCGTCGTGCCCTTCACCATCTGGATGCTGCGCGGCTTCGTCGCCGGTGTCCCGGCCGACCTCGAGGAGGCCGCAATGGTCGACGGCCTCTCCCGCTTCGGAGCCTTCATGCGCATCACCTTCCCGCTGCTCGCCCCCGGCCTCGTCGCCTCCGGCGTCTACGCCTTCCTGCAGGCCTGGAACGAGTTCACCGTCGCCCTCGTCCTGCTGCCGAGCGAGGCGGCGCACACCCTGCCGCTCTGGCTGCGCGGCTTCGTGCAGGCGAGCGCCACGCGGGAGACGGACTGGGGCCAGGTGATGGCCGCATCGACGCTCGTCGCGGTGCCCGTCATCATCTTCTTCCTCATCGTGCAGGGCCGATTGACCAGCGGACTGGTCAGTGGGGCGGTGAAGGGATGATCTCGACAGGCTCGATCACCGGGGCCGCGCGGGTGCTCATGCCCGGCTTCGTCGGCACCACCCTGCCCGAATGGCTTGCCGCGCGTCTGCGTGGCGGGCTCGCCGGAGTCTGCATCTTCGGCGAGAACATCGAGTCACGCGAGCAGTTGCGTGCACTCACGGATGCGATCCGTGCCGCGAATCCTGATTCGCTCATCGCGATCGACGAGGAGGGCGGTGATGTCACCCGGCTGTACTACGCCCAGGGAGCGCCGTACCCGGGTAACGCCCTCCTCGGCCGCATCGACGACCTCCTTCTCACCGAGGAGACGGGGCGCATCGTGGGGGAGCAGCTGCGCGCGGTGGGCGTGAACATGGACTTCGCCCCGGACGTCGACATCAACTCCAACCCGGACAACCCTGTCATCGGTGTCCGCAGCTTCGGCACCTCGCCGGAGGCCGTCGCGCGGCACTCCGCCGCCTGGGTGCGCGGGCTCGAGGCGACGGGGGTCGCCGCCGCGGCGAAGCACTTCCCCGGCCACGGCGACACCGCCATGGACTCGCACCTGTCGCTCCCGATCGTGGACCTGCCCCTCGACGCCCTGCGTGAGCGCGAACTCGTGCCCTTCGCCGCGGCGATCGCGGCGGGAACGAGCTCGATCATGACCTCGCACATCCTTCTGCCACAGCTCGACGCCGACAATCCCGCCACCTTCTCCCGCCGCATCCTCGAAGGGCTGCTCCGCGAGGAGCTCGGCTTCGACGGTGTCGTCGTCAGCGACGCGCTCGACATGGTCGGCGCGAGCGGCGAGATCGGCATCCCTGCCGCCGCGGTCCGCGCGATCACGGCGGGGTGCGACCTGCTCTGCATCGGCACGAAGAACACCGACGAGCAGCTGGCGGCGATCGAGGCGGAGATGGAGGCGGCGGTCGCCTCGGGCGCGCTGGCCGCGGCCCGCCTCACCGAGGCCGGCGATCGCAACGTGGCCCTCGCCCGACGCCTGTCGGATCCGTCGGCTGACCACGACGTTCCGGAGCCCTCCTTCGACCCGGCCGTCACCGCGCGCGCCTTCGACGTGGCGGCGGGGGTGCGGGTCGGGAATCCCCGCACACTCGTCCTCATCGACACGGCGGCGAACATCGCGGTGGGTGCGGCGCCGTGGGGTCCGGCCGCCCGAGTGCATCTCGGCGCGGGCGATGCCGTTCCCGAGGTCGACGGCCAGCTCGTGCTGATCGGTCGGGACAACCACCGGCGCCCCTGGACACGCGACCTGATCGACGCGGCCCGCCGCGCGCATCCCGACGTGCTCGTCATCGACATGGGCTGGCCGGGGGATGACAGGGCCTACGCCGACGTCGCCACCTTCGGTGCCTCCCGCCACACGTCGGATGCCCTGCTGGCCTGGCTCACAGAGGTGGCGCGATGATCGCCCGTGACCTGCTCGTCGGCGTCGACATCGGCGGCACGAAGATCGAGGCCGTCGTCGTCACGGCGGACGGAACGATCGCGGCCCGTCACCGCCGCCCGACCGGGCACGGGCCCACCGAGGTCGCCGCCTCGGCCATCGCTGCGATCGAGGCCGTTCTCGCCGACGCGGAGGCGGGCGTCGACCGGGTCGCGACGATGGGTGTCGGCATCCCCGGCGCCGTCGACACCGTCCGCGGGACCGTGAGCCACGCCCTCAACCTCGGGGTCGATCACCTCGAGCTCGGCGATCTCCTCGCCGCACGGTTCGGCGTCGTCGTCCGGGTCGAGAATGACGTGAACGCCGCCGCCCTCGGTGCGTTCCACGCACTCGGGCTGCCAGCCAGCGCCTCCATCGGCTACCTCAACCTCGGTACCGGCCTCGCCGCCGGTCTCGTCCTGCGCGGCGAGTTGTGGCGCGGGTCGCGGGGTGCCGCCGGCGAGATCGGGCACATCCTGGTCGATCCGGCAGGCCCGCTCGACCTGGACGGCCAGCGCGGCGGCCTCGAGGTCATGGCATCCGGCTCGGGGATCGCCCGCCAGTGGGGCGTCCCGTCGGACAACACCGTGCTCGAGGTGCTCGCCGCCGCGGAGGCTGGTGACGAGCGTGCGCTCGAGATCCGCCGTCGGCTGTTCGAGGGAGTGGCCGCGAGCGTGCGCATCCTCGTCCTCACCGTCGACGTCGACTCCGTCGTCATCGGCGGTGGTCTCTCCGGGCTCGGGTCGCGCCTGCTCGACGGCGTGCACGCCGTCATCGACGGCTGGTCGTCGAGTTCGCCCTTCATCGCGTCGCTCGACCTCCGCGACCGCATCGCCCTCGCGCCCGAGGGAGCGCCGGTCGCCGCCCTCGGAGCGGCGCATCTCGGAGGCACGCGTGGCTGAGGTGGTGATCGTCGCCTCCGCGGAGGAGGCGGGCGCGATCGCGGCGGACATCGTCGGCGACCTCGTCGCGGATCGACCGGATGCCGTCCTCGGGCTGGCCACCGGCTCCACCCCGCTCTCGACCTACGCCGCCGTCTCCCGGCTCGGCCTCGACCTCTCGCGCGTGCGCGGCTTCGCTCTCGACGAGTACGTGGGCCTGCCGGTGGGCCACCCGGAGAGCTATCGCGCCGTCATCACCCGGGAGGTGGTGGGGCCGCTCGGCCTGGATCCGCGGCTCGTGCGCGTGCCCGGAGACGACGGCCTGCCGCTCCGCGGAGCCGGCGACCGCTATGAGACGGACATCCAGGCAGCCGGCGGTATCGATCTGCAGGTCCTCGGGATCGGCCGCACCGGCCACATCGGCTTCAATGAACCCGGCTCCTCGCTGGCCTCCCTCACGCGCGTGAAGACGCTCACCGAGCAGACCCGCCTCGACAACGCCCGCTTCTTCGACTCTCTCGACCAGGTGCCGATGCACTGCATCACGCAGGGACTCGGGACCATCCTCCGTGCCCGACACCTCCTGCTCCTCGCCTTCGGTGAGGCCAAGGCGGAGGCGGTGGCTGGTGCCCTCGAGGGGCCTGTCTCCGCGAGCACCCCGGGCTCCGTCGTTCAGCTGCACCCGAGGGTGACCGCGATCCTCGACGAGGCGGCCGCGTCGCACCTCGCACACGCGGACTACTACCGGCACGCCTGGGCGCACCGGCACGAGGTCGACGGCTAGCGGACCCGGCGACCCGCCGCCCACACGTCCGTGACGGTCCAGGCGTGGTCGAGCGCGACCGCGTCGGCCGCGTAGCCAGGGGCCAGGAGCCCGTGCTCGTGCTCGAGCCCGAGGGCGCGGGCCGGAGTGTACGTGACGGCCTCGACCGCCTCGCGCGGCGAGAGCCCGACCGTCTCGATCGCGAGCCGGAGGGCGCGGTCGAGGGTGAGCGTCGAGCCGGCGATCGTCGTCGTGCCGCGCAGGACCGCCTTCCCATCCGCCACGGTCACGGCGAGCGAGCCGAGCTGGTAGTCGCCGTCGCTCGATCCGGCAGCGGCCATCGCGTCGGTCACGAGGGCGACGCGACCGGGTGCCGAGGCGAAGGCGAGCCGGGCGACGTCGGGGTGCACGTGCAGGCCGTCGAGGATGAGTTCGAGCACGACGGCGTCGTTCTCGAAGGCGGCGACGATCGGGCCGGGGGCGCGGTGGTGGATGCCGGGCATCGCGTTGAAGGCGTGGGTGACGAGGCGCGCTCCGCGGAGGAAGGCCTCCTGCGCCTGCTCGAAAGTCGCGCCGGTGTGCCCGATCGCGACGGTGACGCCGGCCTCGACGAGGATGTCGATCGCCTCGAGCGCGTTCGGGAGGTCGGGGGCGAGGGTGATCTGCCGGAGGATCCCGTGGGAGGAGCTGAGCAGTTCGTCGACGCTCGCCGGCTGCGGCTCGCGCAGGTAGTCGAGGTTGTGGGCACCTCGGTGCTCGTGCTCGAGGAAGGGTCCCTCGAGGTGGGCGCCGAGCACGAGCGGGTCGTGGGCGGCGATCTCGGAGATGAGCTCGAGGCTCTCCCGCAGGTGGGCGAGCGGGTTGGCGACGAGGCTGATGACGGAGCGGGTGGTGCCGTGCGCGCGGTGCACGGTCAGGCCGTTGCTGATCGAGTCGGGCCCGTTGTCGAAGGAGTATCCGCCGCCGCCGTGGCAGTGCAGATCGATGAAGCCGGGGGTGAGCCAGTGGCCGCCGACGTCCACCGTCTCATCCGCTGCCGGGCCCTCACCGTTCCCGACGCGCGTGATGGTGTCGCCCTCGACGAGCATCCAGAAGTCGTCGACCTGCCCGTGGGCGTCGAGCTTGCGTGCGTGCTGGAAGAGGGTGGTCACGGGCGCCAGCCTAGTGACGGGTTCAGGCGTGGAGGCGGCGACGCACGAGGAGGACAGCGATGCCACCCAGGAGCAGGAGGGCGCCTGCGGCGAGCGGAAGCGGTGCATCCGCGCCGGCTGCGGCCAGGCGGGGCTGTACCTCGACGGCTCCGATGTCGATGCGACCGGCGAGGCGGGTCAGACCGCGCTGGTCGGTCGCCGGGGCGCTGGCGATCGCCGGGTCGCCCGCGTTCACGGCCGGGCTCGCGGTGGCGGGAAGCATCGTGCGGGTCGCTCCGCCGTTGTCGGCGAGCGCGCCCAGGCGCGGATCGGCATCGAGGAGTACCCCGGTGGCCCCACTGAGGACGGTGCGGGCAGCGTTCGACGGGCTCTCCACCAGACTCCAGGATGCGACCAATGTCGACTGGTCGACGAAAAGGTCGTCGCCGGTGTTGTCGGCAACGATCGTGTGGCCGAGGGTGAGCGTCACGTCGGCCGTCACGGCGTGGATGCCGCCGGTCGTGGTCGCGCTGTTGCCGGCGACGGTCGAGTGGAGGAGGTCCACGGCCGATGCGGCGCTGCCGTCGCTCTCGACGTAGGCGGCTCCGCCGGTGTCCGCCGTGTTCCCGGCGAGGGTCGACCCGGTCACCAGCAGTGCGTTCGACGCGCCCGCCAGGGTGCCGAGGCTGGCGAACAGACCGCCGCCGCGCCCGGCGCTGGTGTTGTTCGACAGTGTGCTCCGGTCCACGGTGACGGCTGGGTCTCCCGACGCCACCGCGTCGTTGAGGACACCGACCGCGATCCCCCCGCCGTCGACGGTCGCCGTGTTGCCGTCGACGGTGGTGGTCGAGATCGTCACGCCGAGTGTGGTCGTGCTGACGCCGATGGCTGCAAGGAGGATGCCGCCACCGAGCTCGCTCGTGTTGCCCGTGACGCGGCTATCGCTGAGGACGAGCGAGGTCGTCGGGCCATCCAGCGTGACGACGGCGATGCCGCCTCCGGCGCTCCCCGCTCCCGTGACGTTGCCGTCGACGGTGAGGTCGTGCATGATCGCCGTCGAGTCGTCCGCCGAGAAGAAGATTCCGCCGCCGGCGAGAGCGGCATTGCCGCTGAAAGAGCTGCCGGAGACCGTCAGTGCAGAGCCCTCAGAGAGGGTGAACGCGCCGCCCCCGCCGACGGACGCGCTCGACACGTCGTTGTCGTCGAAGGTGGAGCCGCTGATATCCACCGTGCTTGCTTCGCTGGTGATCACGGCCCCGGATCCCCGGTTGCCGCTCGCGCTCGTCCCCGCGATGGAGAGGGCGCCGCCGTTGATCCCGAGCGCCACGCCACCCTGGTCGTTGTCGTCGAAGGTGGAGGAGCGGACGGTGATCGTTCCGCCGTTCGGGCCCGTCGTGCCCCCCTCGAGACCCTGGTTGGCGTTACCCGTCACGGTGACGGCGTCGAGGACGATCGAGGAGTCGTCGTTGGCGTCGACGGTGAAGCCGCTGTCGCCGTTGTCCACGGCGGTCGACCCGCTGACCGTGATCGTCGCGGTGTTGAAGGCAAGGAGATCGAAGCCCTCGGCCAGACCGGCCGAGCGGGAGGCCGACACGCCAGCGATGAGAGCGGTCGCGTCGCCCTCGACGGCCAGCTGCACGCCGCCGTTCGTGTTGTCGTCGAAGGTGGAGCCCTGGATGTCGATCGACTGACCGGTGTTGGCGTAGAAGATTCCGCCGAAGCCCGCGTTGCCGTCGATGTGGGACGACCGGACCGTCGTGGTCCCCTCGCTGGCGACCAGTCCGACGTTGCGGCTGTCGGAGACGATGACGTCGGTGAGCGACAGGTCGGCGCATTCGATGTCGATCCCCCAACCGAAGCCGGAGATCGAGAACCCTTCGAGCGTAATCGCGAGACCCGAGCCGCAGGTGCTGAAGGCCCAGAGGCCCTCATCGAAGACACCGCTCTCCTGGATGAGGAGCACCCCGGAGCCGGGGCCGTCGATGGTGAGGCTGTCGGTGATCTCGGGCAACTCCGCACCGATCGTGACCGTACCGGTGACATCGAAGACGATGGTGTCGGCTCCGACGGTGAGGTTCGCCTGCTCGATCGCCCAGGCGAGAGTGCCCGCCACTGTCACGTCACCGCTCGACTGGGTGACGTGGAAGGTCGTCGCGGCGCTCGCGGGGATGCTCGCGGCGAGCACACCGCCGGCGGCGAGGATCAGAGTGGTGGACACCGCGGCGGCGCGGTGGAGGGGACGTCGGGTCACGGGCGCCTCGTTGCTATGGGGGCGGATCGGGTATCCGCATGCCGACATTAGCGCATGGACGCGACCGAGCGTCACGTTCTCGGGATCAGCGGAAGATGATCGTCCGCGCGCCATCGAGCAGCACGCGCGACTCGGCGAACCACTTGACGGCCTGGGTGAGCGTGCGGCTCTCCTCGTCCTGCCCGATCGCCACCAGTTCCGTCGGCGTCCTGGTGTGGTCCACGCGCACGATGTTCTGCTCGATGATCGGCCCCTCGTCGAGGTCGCTCGTGACGAAGTGGGCGGTGGCGCCGATGATCTTCACACCGCGGGCGTGCGCCTGCTTGTAGGGGTTCGCGCCCTTGAAGCCGGGGAGGAAGGAGTGGTGGATGTTGATGACGCGTCCGCTGAGGGCGCCGCAGAGCTCGGGGGAGAGGATCTGCATGTAGCGGGCGAGGACGACCAGTTCGATGTCGTGCTCCTCCACCACCTCGAGGACGCGGCGCTCGAAGGCCGCCTTCTCGTCGGGGCCGGTGACGGGGTGGTGCTCGAACGGCACGCCGTAGAAGTCGCTGAGACCGCCGAGGTCGGGGTGGTTGCTGAGCACGAGGGGGATGTCGACGCTGAGGTGACCCGCACGCTGGCGGTAGAAGAGGTCGTTGACGCAGTGGCCCGCCTTGGAGGCGAGCACGAGGGTGCGGAGCGGACGGCCGACGACGTCGAGGTGCCAGGTCATCGCGTAGCGCTCGGTCACCGGCGCGATCGCGGCCTCGAAGGCGACGCGGTCGACGGAGGACTCGACCTGCAGGCGCATGAAGAAGGTGCCGGTGTCCTCGCTCGAGAACTGCTGCGACTCGGTGATGTTGCCGTGGGCCTCGACGATGGCACCGGAGATGGCGTGCACGATACCGGGGCGGTCCTCGCAGACGAGCGTCAGGATCCAGTGCGTCGGGTTGTCGGCAGTCACGGATTACAGCGTAGGCCGTGCTTCGTTAGGCTGGGAACGAGGGTGCGGGTCGCGCCCTCCCGCGGCCGGCGATACGCGCCACACATCTTCGAAAGCTCCAACAATGACCGCGCCAACCGTCTCCGCTCGCACCGGGTTCCCGATCCTCCCGCTCCTCATCCTCAGCGGGGCGATCTTCGTCTCCGTCACGAGCGAGTTCCTCCCGACGGGTCTGCTTCCCGACATGGCCAAGGACCTCGAGGTCTCCGAATCCCAGGTCGGCCTCCTGGTCACCGTCTTCGCCGGCACCGTCGTGCTCACCGCCGCACCGCTGGCGATCTTCACCCGCAACCTGTCCCGCAAATGGCTCATGGTCGGCCTGCTGGGCGTCTTTGCGCTGTCCAACGTCGCCGCGGGGCTCGCCCCCACCTACGAGGTGCTCGTCGCGGCCCGCGTCTTCGGCGGCCTCGCACACGGCCTGTTCTGGGCGGTCACCGGCCCCTACGCCTCGCACCTGGTCCGTAAGGACCAGCTGGCCCGCGCCATCTCGGTGACGAACGGAGGCGGGACGCTCGCCTTCATCATCGGGGTGCCGATCGGCACGGCGATCGGACACGCGCTCGAGTGGCGCAGCGCCTTCCTGGTGATGGCCGGCGTGGTGGCCGTCTTCACCGTCCTGACCATCGTCTTCCTGCCGCCGGTCAAGCACCTCGAGGACCTGGCGACGGGTGAGATCCGTCTGCCTGCCCGTAAGGACCGGTCGCTCCGCGGCGTGATCGTGGTCTGCGTGATCGTCATCCTGGTGATGACGGGTCACAACGCCTTCTACACCTACATCGCCCCGTGGCTCATCGAGGTCGCCGACTTCTCGGCCGATGCGGTGCCCGGCGCGCTCTTCGCCTACGGCGTCGCGGGCGCGGTCGGCCTCCTTCTGGCGGGACTTTTCGGCGACCGCTTCCCGCGCGGTTCGATCATCGTCTTCATCGTCGGCGTCATGCTCAGCGTCCTCCTGCTCATGGGCGTCTCGAACGTGCCGTGGCTCGTCGTCGTCGGGCTCTTCCTCTGGAGCGCCAGCTTCGGCGGACTGCCGTCGATGGTCCACGCGCGCAACCTGCACGTCGCCTCGCACAACATCCGCGACTTCGCCTCGGCGCTCGTGACCACGTCGTTCAACCTCGCGATCGGCGGAGGCGCCTTCATCGGTGGCCTGCTGCTCGACGGCTTCGGGTTGACGATCCTGCCCTGGGGGCTCATCGCCTTCGTGGCGGCCGGATTGGCGTTCGTGCTCGTGACGGACGGTCTCGCGGCACGGCGGGAACGATAGGATCAGTCACGTCCGACACTTCCTTCCCGATAGGACCCTCGTGCCTGCAACGTCGCCGCGCGCCCCGCGCCTTCTCGTCCCCTCGCTCGTGCTCGGCGCAGTGCTCGTCGCGGCCCCGCTCGCCGTGGGCGCGGCTTCGGCCGACACGGTGAGCCGTGTCATCCCGACGGCCATCGCGCCGGTCACCATCGCCGCGACGCCGGACGGATCGAAGATCGTGATGGTCGGCAACGGTGTGGGTGAGGTCTCCGTGCTCGACGTGGCATCCGGCACGGAGAGCGCCCCCATCAATGCCGGGGGATCCGTCTACAACCTCGCCGTGACTCCGGACGGGACCACCGCGCTCGTGCCCACCACGTCGGGCAGGCTCGTGGTCATCGACATCGCGACGGCCTCCCAAATCGACTCCGTACCAATCGGCAACTATGCCTTCGACGTCGCGGTCAGTGACGATGGCCTCTCGGCGTACGTCGGCAACGCGGGCACCTACACGATCGAGGTCGTCGATATCGCCTCCCGCTCCATCGTGCGCACCATCGCCCTCCCGGTCGGATTCACGCCGTTCGGCGTGGCGATCACTCCCGACCAGAACCGACTCGTCGTCACGGATGCGAATACGACGCGGCTCGCCGTCGTCGAGATCGCCTCCGGTGCCGTGCTCGCCACCCACGCCCTCAGCGGCCTCCCCCTCTTCGTCGAGGTGTCCGGCGACGGCACCAAGGCCTACGTCGGGGGGCTCGGTTTCGGCCAGCCCGTCGCCGTCGACCTGGTGACGGGGGTGCTCTCCCCGCTCACGACGACGGCGGGTTCGGTCTACAACTTCGCCGTGAGCCCCGATGGTTCGAGGCTCTACCTCGCCGCCAATACAGGCATCGTCTCCATCCTCGACACGGCGACCGACACCGAGGTCGACACGATCGATGTCGGTGACTCGAGTCTCGGGATCAGCTTCACCGCGAACGGCGCCACGGCGTTCATCGGCGACGCCAACGCGCCGGCGATCGTCGTGCTTGCCGCGGACGTCGCGCCCTCCCTGGTCGCGAGCCTGCCGACGGCCACCGTCGGCTCCGCCTATTCGGCAGCCCTCGCTGTCGTGGGCAGCCCGGCGCCCACCTACGTGGTGACCGCGGGGGCCCTTCCGGCGGGTCTCGCGCTCGACGCGGCCACCGGCGTGATCTCCGGGACAGCCACCACGGCGGGGACCTTCGACGTCACCATCACTGCCACGAACGCCCGAGGCACCGACTCGCAGGCGTACTCGCTCACGGTGGCCGGCGTCCTGGTCGCGGCCGGTGCCAGCGCCGAGCCGCTCGCAGTGACGGCAGGACTGCTACTCGTCGGCGGTCTCGTGCTCGCTCTCCGCCGGCGACGCCGGGTACACTGAATCCATCGCAACTGGCGTTCAGGTGGGTCACCACCAGGGAGCGATTGAAAGAAGTTTCGGCCGTACGCCTGGGCCGAACGGATACCGTTAGTACAGATCCGTTCGAGCACACAGGAGCCCCTTCGTGAACCAGTTCAACGCACCTCTCAGCGAGGTCGACCCCGAGATCGCCGCCGTCCTCGAGCAGGAGCTCGGCCGCCAGCGCGGCACCCTCGAGATGATCGCGAGCGAGAATTTCGTCCCCCGCGCCGTCCTCGAGGCCCAGGGCTCGGTCCTGACCAACAAGTACGCCGAGGGCTACCCGGGCCGCCGCTACTACGGCGGATGTGAGTTCGTCGACGTCGCCGAGTCGCTCGCCATCTCCCGCGCCAAGAGCCTCTTCGGTGCCGCATACGCGAACGTGCAGCCGCACTCCGGTGCCTCCGCCAACGCCGCCGTCCTCAGCGCGATCGCGCAGCCCGGTGACAAGATCCTCGGCCTCGACCTCGCCCACGGTGGTCACCTCACCCACGGCATGAAGCTCAACTTCTCGGGCAAGCTGTACGACGCCCACGCCTACCAGGTAGACGAGAAGACCTCCCTCATCGACCTCGATGTCGTGCGCGAGCGCGCCCTCGAGGTGCGCCCCGACGTGCTGATCGCCGGTTGGTCGGCCTACCCCCGCCAGCTCGACTTCGCCGCCTTCCGCGCCATCGCCGACGAGGTGGGCGCCAAGCTCTGGGTCGACATGGCGCACTTCGCCGGTCTCGTCGCCGCGGGCCTGCACCCGTCGCCCGTGCCGCACGCGCACGTCACCTCCTCGACCGTGCACAAGACGATCGGCGGCCCCCGCTCGGGCTTCATCCTCACCAACGACCTCGAGACGCAGAAGAAGCTCAACTCGAACGTCTTCCCCGGCCAGCAGGGCGGCCCGCTCATGCACGTGATCGCCGCCAAGGCGACCGCGTTCAAGCTCGCCTCCGAGCCGGAGTTCAAGGACCGCCAGGAGCGCACCATCCGTGGCGCGCAGATCCTCGCCGACCGCCTGACCGCTGACGACACCAAGGCCGCCGGCGTCGACGTCCTCACCGGTGGAACCGATGTGCACCTCGTGCTCGTCGATCTCCGCAACGCGGCCATCCACGGCCAGGACGCCGAGGACATCCTCCACTCGGTCGGCATCACCGTGAACCGCAACGCGGTGCCCTTCGACCCGCGCCCGCCGATGACCCCCTCGGGAGTCCGCATCGGCACCCCGGCGCTCGCCACGCGTGGCTTCGGCGACGCCGAGTTCACCGAGGTCGCTGACGTCATCGCCGAGGCGCTCAAGCCGTCGCCGAACGTCGAGGCGTTGCGTGCCCGCGTGTCTAAGCTCGCCGGCTCCTTCCCGCTCTACGAGGGCCTCACGAGCCCGGGCAGCTGGGCATGACCGCCATCCGACTCGACGGCGTCGCCACGGCGTCGGCCATCAAGGGCGAGCTCGCCACCCGGATCGCGGCGCTGAAGGCCAAGGGGATCACCCCCGGCCTCGGCACCCTGCTCGTGGGTGCCGACGGTGCATCCGTCAGCTATGTGGGCGGCAAGCACCGCGACTCGGCCGAGGTCGGCATTGAGTCGATCCGTGTCGACCTGCCCGCCGACGCGACCGAGGCCCAGGTGTTCGCCGAGATCGCGCGCCTCAACGCCGACCCCGCCGTGACCGGGTACCTCGTGCAGCTGCCGCTGCCGAAGTGGATCGACGAGCACGCCGCGATCTCCGCGGTCAGCCCGGCCAAGGACGTGGACGGCCTGCACCCGGCGAACCTGGGTGAGCTCGTGCTCGGCGTGGAGGGCCCGCTCTCCACGCCCCTGCCCTGCACGCCGGCCGGAGTCATCGAGTTGCTGCAGCGCTACGACGTGCCGATCGCCGGACGCCACGTGGTGGTCGTCGGCCGTGGCCTTACGGTCGGTCGTCCGCTCGGCCTGCTGCTGACCCGCAAGGGGATCGACGCGACGGTGACGCTGACGCACTCCCGCACGACCGACCTGGCTGCGGAGGTGCGCCGTGCCGACATCGTGGTGGCGGCCGTGGGCGTGCCGCATCTCGTCAAGGCGGACTGGATCAAGCCGGGCGCCGCGGTACTCGACGTGGGTGTGACCCGGGTCGGCGTGACCGAGTCCGGCAAGGCGAAGCTCGCGGGCGACGTCGACCCCGGTGTCTGGGATGTCGCCGGCTGGATGTCGCCGAACCCCGGCGGCGTCGGACCGATGACCCGCGCCATGCTGCTCAAGAACGTGGTGGACGCTGCTGAGCGCCTCGCCTGACTCTCACCCGGCGGTCGACCGCGTCGTCGCTGCTCTCGAGGAGCACGGCGTCGACGGTCGACCCCGCTGGCTGCCCGATGCCGCCCGCACAGCCGTCGAGGCCGCCGCGGCGCTCGGCATCGAGGTGGGCGCGATCGCCAACTCCCTCGTCTTCACACTCGACGACTCCCCGCTCCTCGTCATGACGAGTGGCGCGCACCGGGTCGACACGGCCTGGCTCGGCGAGCAGCTGGGCGGCACGATCGGCCGGGCGGATGCGGCGCTCGTGAAGCTGGCGACCGGGCAGGTGATCGGCGGCGTGGCCCCGATCGGTCACCCCGCGCCGCTGCGCACGATCGTCGACACGGCGCTGGCCGGCTTCCCGCAGGTGTGGGCGGCGGCCGGGCATGCGCATACGGTCTTCCCGACGACCTACGACGAGCTCGTGCGCATCACCGGCGGCGAGCCGCACGCGGTGGAGCCGGCTCAGTCCCCGGCGTAGCCGAACCAGCAGCCGTGCTCGCCGACCGCGTCCGCCGCGGTCCACCCCTCGACGCTCTCGACACCGGATGCTTGGGCGAGGTCGGTCAGTTCGAGGCTGCAGTCCTCGAAGGTGACCGCGGAGCCCACGGACGCCTCGAAGCCGTAGCCGCCGAGCATCCACTGCGCGGCGTCCGGTGCCGTCGTGCCCGTCTCGTATGCCGTGATGGCGGAGGCGGTCTCGCCGGTCAGCTGCCATCCGGAGAAGCAGCCCGTGTTCGTCTTGGTGACGGCGCCGGATGCGAGTTGGCGGGCCGATGCGCCACCCAGACGGAGGTCGACCGGCTCGGACAGCGAGGCGCTCGCCGTGACATCGATGACCATGAGCGTGCTGCCGCTCTCCACGAGCCCCGGCGCGCTGAGCGAGGTGTCGCCGAGCGCGGCGCACTGCGCCAGGAAGGCGTCCCGCACCGCCTCACGTCCGGGGGCATCCGAGGGCTGCGGCGTCCGCCCGGTGAGCACGACCTCGACCGGCCCGGCCGTATCGAGGAGCGTCGCCGAAACACGGAATAACAGGTCGTCCCCGGTATCGGGCAGGGGTGGAGTCGTTGCCGTGGGCGGGGGAGCGAGCGTCGGGCCGGGGTCGATCGGGGCCGGGTCGGCGGTGCACCCGGCCAGCAGGAGCAACGGAACGGCTGCGAGTGCGACGGGCCACCTCATGAAGGTCGACCGTAGCAGTGCCACCCGGGCGTCCGGCTGCGTGTTTTCGGCCCTCCGCAACCGTTTCGCGCTCCCTAGGCTGGCGGGATGCCCGATCCCACCCCCGCCGACATCCGCCGCTGGCGCCGCTATCTCGCCAACGAGCGCGCCGAGGCGGCGGTCTATCGCGACCTCGCGTCCCGCCGCACGGGTGACGAGCGCGAGATCCTCTTGGCGATCGCCGAGGCGGAGGCGCGCCACGAGGGGCACTGGCTCGCCCTCCTCGGCCCCCACCAGGTCGGCCGTCCGCTCCGGGGCGACCTGCGCACGCGGGCGCTCGGCTGGCTCGCCCGACGTTTCGGCTCCGTCTTCGTCCTCGCGCTGGCGCAGCGCGCCGAGGACCGCTCGCCGTACGAGGACGACGCGGATGCGACGAGCGCGATGGCAGCGGACGAGCGCGTTCACGGCGAGGTGGTCCGCGCTCTCGCGGCCCGGGGCCGCGCGCGCCTCAGTGGAACGTTCCGGGCCGCCGTCTTCGGTGCCAACGACGGTCTCGTCAGCAACCTGGCACTCGTGCTCGGCATCGGGGCGACCGGTGTCGCGACGCCGATCGTGCTCGCGACCGGCATCGCGGGGCTGCTGGCCGGCGCGCTGTCGATGGGGGCGGGGGAGTTCGTCTCGGTGCGATCGCAGCGCGAGTTGCTCGCAGCGTCCAATCCGGACCCGCTGACCTCCGCCTCCCTTCCCCACCTCGATGTGGACGAGAACGAGCTGTCCCTCGTATACCGCGCTCGCGGGATGACCGAGGTCGAGGCCCACGCCCATGCCGCCGAGGTGCTCGCCGACCTGCGCGCCTTCGCGCCGCCGGAGGAGCACGACGACCACGAGGAGATCGGTTCCGACCTCGGGGCGGCCGTCTCCAGCTTCCTGTTCTTCGCCTCCGGCGCGATCATCCCCGTGCTGCCCTACCTCTTCGGTGCCACGGGCATCGTCGCCGTCATCATCGCCGCCGTGCTGGTCGGCATCGCGCTTCTCGCGACCGGCGCGGTCGTCGGGCTGCTGTCGGGCGGGTCGCCGCTGTGGCGGGCGCTGCGCCAGCTAGGCATCGGCCTCGGTGCGGCGACCGTCACCTACCTGCTGGGCCTGGCCTTCGGGACGACGCTCGCCTAAGGCGTTGTGTCGAGTCGTTCCCCCAGCACGCCGGTGAGGTCGTGGCGCCCGTCGCCGTCGATCCAACTGACCACGAAGGCCACCTCGATGTCGCCGACGGTGACGGTCGGGAGGGTCGGATCACCCAGGATCGAGGCGATCGCCGCTGCCTCCTCTTCGCTCGCCTGGTCCACGTAGAGCGCCTGCACTTGGCGGCCGTCGTTCGGGGCCTCCAACCAGAACTGGGCGGTCGGGTATGCCACGGCCGTCTCTAGGATGACGCGCATGCCGTCGGTGGTGAGGCGCTCGGGGACGTCGCTGATCCTGACCCGACCGAGATCTGCGCTGATCTGGCCACCGGACGACCAGAGGTCGAGTTGGCGCAGGTCATCGAGGACTCCGGCGATCTCCGCGGCAGTCGCCACCTGGACGTGAACGCGATTGCCGTCGATCGAGACCTGCTGAACGCCGGGGAGGCCGTGGGCGGCGATCAACTGGCGGGCATCCTCCGTCGCGTTGGTGCGGAGGTTCGGGTATATGTCGAGAGCCAGCGGGATGATGGGGGAGGTATCCGCGTCCCCGTCGTGATCGAGCGGCTCGACCGTGACGATCGCGGTGATCTCGGCGTCGTTCTCGTGACTGGTGGCGAAGACGCGGACGTCAGCCGCGACGTCCATGAGCTGCTCACCGGTGACATCCGCGACCATGACCACGTCGAGGGTGAAGATCGGCGGCACCGGGTCCTCGTCCTTATCGACCGGGGTGATCTCCAGAAGGGCCTTCACGGAGTGGACTCCGGCGGCGCCCTCGAACAGGTCCTCGGCGATGGTGTCCAGTGGCACGACCTCTGCGGGCTCCGCCTGAGCGCAGCCGCCGAGCACGGCCACGAGAAGCAGTGCCAGAAACCATCTCATGGAGGCGAGCCTAGGTCGGCAGCCTGCGTGCGTGATCGGCCGCGAGGATGATCTCTTGTGAAGTCTTGCGACGCAAGATAACGTGTGCGGCATGGACAGTGATGCGACAGCAGCCCAACTGCGGCGCGGGGTCGCCGGGCCCTGCATCCTCGCCCTCCTGGCGGGCGGGCCTCGCTACGGACTCGAGATCGTCAAGGAGCTCGACGCCGCCGGCCAGCTCCTCACCAGCCAGGGCACGGTCTATCCGCTCCTCGGCCGGCTGAGCGACGCCGGCTGGGTCACCTCCCGCTGGGAGGTGGTCGACGGAGGGCGACCGCGCCGCTACTACGACATCACGGAGGCCGGCCTCAACGAACTGGGGACGTTCCGGGACGAATGGAACCGGTTCTCGACCGCGGTCGACACCCTTCTCGGCCGACCGATCACGGAGGTCGCTCATGCCTGACATCCACCACCTCGTCGAGCGCTACCTGGGGCATTTCGACGCGGCCTCCTCCGCCCTACCCGAACCGCGACGCACGGCGCTCCGGGAAGAGATCGCCAATCATCTGTCCGAGCTCGTGCCCGCGGGCACGCACGACGACGATGCTCGGCTGGCCCTCCTCGAGTTCGGTGGGCCGGAGGAGATCCTGGGGCAGGAGGCGGGAGCGCCTGTCGCGCGCGCGACCCGTCCGAAGATCATCGGTGTGGTCGCGGTCGGGGTGACGATCGTCGCCGTGGTGGCCTCAATCTGGTTGGGCGTGGCCGCGCCGGACGAACAGAGTGCATCCCCGTCGCCCTCGGGCAGCCATAGCGAGCCGGCGCTCGTCCGCTCTGATCCGACCGGTCCTGAGCGGGTGACCAGCGGGCCCGCCTTCGACGACTACGCCACCGAGGCAGGAGAGCTTCCGCCGTTGCCGGAAGGTGCGTCTTGGCCGTCGGGTGTGCCCGTCGGCGCCGACGCCGGCCTCGTGCCTGATGCGAGCGGAGTGCTTCAGGCCGGTGCGGGAGTTGTCATCGCCAACTTCACCTATGCCTGCGCTTGGGAGATCGAGTACATCGAGGCCTCGTCTGCTCAGGTGCGTGAGCGTGCCGAGGCGGCCGTGATCGCGCTGACGGAGTGGTCGGACTATTTCTGGGCTCCCATTGATCAGGAGCACTCCTGGGCCGTAGCAGTGCTCGATGGTGACCCGCACAGTATCCGAAGCGACGTCGCGACGACGTGCATGCAGGCAGGGATCCACGACGTTCACAACGTCCTCCGCGAGCGCGGCCTGTGATTCGATGGAGGCATGAGCACCGTCGACCCTTCCATCGCCCGCAGGGCCAAGGCATCGCGTAAGCCCGGCCCGGTGCACATCGGCATTGCGTTGACCCTCCTCTTCGTGGGCGGGCTCGCGATCGGCTTCGGCTGGGGCACGATGCTCATCTTCGGCGACGCCGACTTCGCCTACGATCCGCCGGCGCTCGTCCTCGCCGCGCTCATCGCCAGCATCCCACTCTCGGTGATCGGCACCATCATCTGGATGGCGGCCGTCCTCAAGCGGCGCGAGCTCGGCATGTTCTACGGGTTCGGCGCCTCCTGGTTCGGCACGGGCCTCGGGCTCCTCGCGGCGAACGCCGAGTTCGAGGTCGAGATCCTGTTCACCTTCGGCTGTGTCGCTCTCGGCATCGCCGTATTCTTCATCGCCGCTGGCTTTTTCGCCGCACAGCTCCGTCGCGCGGGGCGCGAGCGGGCCGAAGTCATCATGCGCACCGGAACCCGCGTAACAGGCACCGTCACCGACAAGGGATACACGACCTTCACCGAGAGCGACCGCATCCTGACGACCGTGACGTTTGCCTTCACCGACCTGCAGGGCGTGCAGCGCTGGGTGCAGCGCAGCATGCTGATTCACGTCAGCGCCCCCGTGACGGAGGGCCAGGAGACGGACGTCTGGTTCGACGCCGCGAACCCCGGCAACGACCGCAGTATCGTCGTGCGCCTTGCGCACGAGTCACCCCTGCGCTGACACCGGGCCGACCTACGGCAGCAGGCGCTCCACGAGCGTGTCGACGACCTCATCCGTGGTGGTCGTCGGGTCGATGCTGGAGGTGAGGCGGTCGAGGACCAACCCGTCGATGGCGTAATGGAACATCGCGATCTCGCGCGCGCCTCCGGGTAGTCCGGCGGCGCGGTTGAAGGCGACGTCGCCGGCGAAGCCATCGCGCTGCCAGCCGCCCACGAGCGCGGCGACATCCGGGTTCCTCGCCGACTCGATGCGCAGCTCGAAGAGGGCGAGCGTGACGGACCGCTCAGTCGTGAGTCGGGCGACGATGTCACGGGTGTAGTCGGCGAACACCTGGCGGGACGGTTCGAGGGCCGAGAGCCTCGCGTGCACGGCAGGGTCGGGGGTGAGCTGCTCGGTGATGCGCGTCACGAGCGCCTCGAGAAGGGCCTGCCGCGACGGGAAGTAGTTCGACGCGGTGCCGACCGGCACGCCGGCGCGGGCGTCAACCGCGCGGTGGGTGAGGCCGCGGGCGCCCGTGTCGGCGAGCAGCTCGATGCCAGCGTCCGCGAGAGCGATGCGTCGTTCTTCGTTGCGGGCCATGCAGCCACCCTAGTGTAACCACGACAGCTGTAGTACATTCATTCAACCACTACACATGTCGTGATTGGAGCGCAGGATGCGAGAACTCACCTACTACGTCGCCGTCAGCCTCGACGGGTACATCGCCGGGCCGGACGGTCAGTACGACGCCTTCCCGATGGAGGGCGACCACATGCAGGTGCTCATGGACGAGTTCACCGAGACGCTGCCGGTGCACGTACAGGACGCGCTCGGGCTCACGGTCCGCGACCCGCGCTTCGACACGGTCGTATCCGGCTGGAACACCTACGAGATCGGTCCGCGCGAGGGGTTCCCGAGCCCGTACTCGCACCTGCGCCAGGTCGTCGCCACGCGCCGGCACCGTGTCGACGTCCCTGGCATCGAGGTGACGGCGGATCCCGTCGCGACCGTCCGGGCGATGAAGGAGGAGGACGGGCTCGGCATCTGGCTCTGCGGCGGGGGAGACCTCGCCGCGACGCTGGCGCCGGAGATCGACCGGCTGATCCTCAAGCGCAACCCGGTCGTCCTCGGAGCCGGCATCCCGCTCTTCGCGGGACCCTATGAGCCGCGTGCATTCCGGCTGGAAGGTACCCGGGTGTTCGAGTCGGGCGTCGTCATCGAGGAGTATGCCCGCGTAGCGTGAAGTCCATGGCTACGATCGCGATCATCGGTGGACACGGACAGATAGCGCTGCAGACGGCGCGGGAGCTGCTGGCGGGCGGGCACGAGGTGCGATCGGTGATCCGCAACCCCGAGCATGTCTCCGACATCGAGGCGACGGGTGCGACCGCCGTCATCGTCGATATCGAGACCGCAACCGCTTTCCAGCTTGTAACCGCGATCGGCGACGTCGACACGATCATCTTCGCGGCCGGCGCGGGCCCCGACTCCGGCCCGGCCCGTAAGGAGACCGTCGACCACCAGGGTGCCGTCAAGGCGCTCGAGGCGGCCGAGGTCATCGGGGCGCGCCTCCTCGTCATCTCCTACATCGGCGCGGACGAGCCAGCCACCGGTGAGGAGTCGTGGGTCGCCTACCAGGCGGCGAAGAAGGCGGCAGATGACGCGGTGCGTGCTTCGGACGTCGATTGGACCATCGTGCGGCCGGGCAACCTCAACGACGAGCCGCGGACCGCGCTCGTCACGATCGCCGAGGACGCGTCCGGCACCACGAGCCGCGCGAACGTGGCGGCCCTTCTGGCCCTCTTGTCGACCTCTCACCCCGCGCCGGGCCGCGTGCTGAACGTCATCGACGGCGACACCCCGATCGAGCTCGCGATCAGCTGAGGGCTGCTGCCAGCGCCCGGTCGACGATCGCCCGCTGGGCGTCGGGGCTGTAGAGCTCCGGGTCACCGGTCGCCAGCGCGTTGACCCCCTCGATCGTGGAGACGAGAGTGAGGGCGCGTGCGTGCACATCCGGGAGGTCCCCGAGGAGACGCTCGACCCGGGCGACGAAGACTCTATTCCCGCTCCGATGGCGCTCGGCGAGCTCCTCGTCGTCGATCGCCGCGGCGAGGAAGGCCACCCAGACTCGTGCCTCGCTCAGACCTTCGGGGGTCAACGCCACCGCCTGCAACAGGGACTCGCGCAGCGCATCGTGCGGGGTGGACGCCGCCGCCTCGATGGCCTCGATGCGCGCCCTCGTACGCTCGTGCAGGAGGTCGCGGGCGTGCAGCAGCAGCGCTCGCTTATCCGCGAAGGTGTGCAGGACGAGCCCGGTCGTGCAGCCAGCACGTGCCGCAACGCCGCGCAGGGTAAAACCGGCGTTGCCGTGCTCGGCGAGCTCGCTCCAGACCGCCTCGGAGATACGGAGGCGTTGTTCGTCGAGGTCGCGAGTGCGGGGCATGCGGTTATCGTAACCTGTGTTACCGTAACAATCACTACGG
>Ga0247810_10000812_pt1 | contig 25458 bp, 34 predicted proteins | sample UWRJL119311C1_FD_179918 | JGI IMG/M metagenome (GOLD analysis project Ga0247810, IMG submission 179918) | Plant litter microbial communities from Arlington Agricultural Research Station in Wisconsin, United States - UWRJ-L119-311C-1 | ecosystem: Environmental > Terrestrial > Plant litter >... | reverse complement strand
AGGGGGTGAACGGTGTCATCATCATCACCACCAAGAAAGGCGTAAAAGGTAACCCTGAAATAAATTTCAGGCACAACATGTCTTTCCAGCTGGTAGATTACCGGAACGATTACCGTCAGCGAAAATTTGGTTTGGGTGCCGGAAATCTGGATGAATTCGGAAGCGGCCTTTTTGACCCTACGGCTGCTTACTCCTGGGGACCCGCCTACGATGGGAGTATGGTACCCATTGGCAGTCTGGATGAAAACGGGAATTATCAAATGGTAAAGTACCAGGACACCAAACAGGCCCGGGAGTTTTTCAATACCGCCAGGATTAACCGGACTAACTTGTCGCTGTCGCAGGGTGATGAAAGGTCGTCCTCTTATTTAGGACTAGGGCATACCGATCAAACCGGTTTATTGCCGGGCGATAAGCAAAACCAGATCACTGTGTTACTGAACAGTACGAGGAAGATGGGCAAACTCAGCACTCAGGTAAATTTTAATTTTGCCCGCAGAAATGACGATAGAGGTCCCGATCTGTTGCGCGAGATCAGAAACCTGCCTACTTTCATTCCCATTCTCAGCTACAAAGACTTTGTAAACGACTACTGGTCGGTGCCCGATCGCTACTACCGTGGTATTAGCCCTTACCAGATGCTGGATAACAAGCGTACCAAAACTACCAACACCTCGCTTTCGGGAAACCTAAGCCTTGAATATAAGCCGGCACCCTGGCTAAACCTATTTGACCGCCCGGGCATTACTTATAGTGGCGAATATGGTAAGTCAACAACCAAACCGGTTTATTTTTCTGATTACGCTCACACCCTGCCAGAAAAAACTTACGATATTCAGCCTTCTGTAGGTGACTTTACGAGTGCAAACACCTCACTAAATAATGATCTGATCATTTCTACCATTCATCAGATTAATGATTTCCAGCTCAAAACTAACTTTGGTAACTCTATACGGCAGAATTTTTCAAAAGACCTCAGATCAGGCGCAGTGCTTAGCATTCCGGTTTATAACGTAGCCTTTGCCAGGTTCCCCGCAACTGTTTCAGATCTGGAGCTGCTGTCCAGAACCATATCCGTATTTGGTAATACCCTGCTTGGTTATAAGGACCGTGCTTTTCTGGAGCTTACGGGCCGTAACGAATGGGATTCCAAACGCGCTAAAGTGTCGCGGGGCAAAGACCTCTATTTCGGTGCCAATACCTCGCTGGTACTAAAAGAGATTTTTCCATATTTAGGGAAGCTTAAATGGCTTTCTACCGCCCGGATGCGTGGATCTTTTGCGCTATCTGCAAACATGAACATTGCGCCGTTTCAATTTGAGCGCCGTTTATATCTACAGGGGGATTATCCTTACGGAGAGCTGATCAGTTATGGATTTGGCCAGGAGAACCCCAATCCATTGCTCAAACCTGAAAATGTGTTCTCTCAGGAATATGGCTTAAACCTCGGCTTCCTTGATAACAGGTTTACCGTAGACATGACTTATTACTATCAAAAGAACAATTCGGTGATCCTGAATGTTAAAAATGCCTCCCTCAGCGGGGCACCTACTACCGATAATGCCGGTGCGTTTCAAAATAGCGGATTTGAACTGGACCTGAAATTAAATCCACTTTTCAGTTTGCCAAACGGGATGGCTTTGATTGTTGACGGCCGCTTTTCCATCAACAACAATAAGGTGCTCAAATTGTCGGAAGTTTATAAAGGCGTATTCAGGGGCGATGACGGTAACTTCGCCGCGTATTATGCCAGAACAGGAAAAAGTGCCTATGAGTTTGCGGTTACCGACTGGAAACGGGATTCTGAAGGAAGGGTGATTGTAGATAAAACTACAGGAATGCCGATCAATGCTGAATGGGGAGATTACCAGATTTACGGGAAAACCCTGCCTAAATATACGGCTTCACTGGGTTTTAATTTATCGTGGAAGGGACTTACGGCAACGTTGCTACTGGATGCATCTACCGGAAATGACCATATGTTTGCTACAGGATCGGATTTTAATAGTGGCGCGCACCCTCTTACCAATCTCAACAACAGGGAACGCTTTGTATTTCCAAATTCATCCTATGACGATGGAACAGGAAATTATGTCGCCAATACAGATGTGGTGGTAGCCAATGCCGGACAGGGTTTATATTCTTATTTTGCAGGAGTAAATGCTCATGGACTTGTTGATGCCTCCTTTTTAAAGGTTAGGGAAGTGAGCCTGCAATACAAACTACCCTACAACGCCGGGCCAATAAAAGACATTATGGCAAGCATCTATGCTAGGGACCTGTTTAATTTCTATCCAAAGTCAAACGTCATCGGCGATCCAGGACTCACCAAAGGTGTAGGTACCAGGGAATTTACGCCTGTAAACAGCAACCTGGATGGCGGCAGTTCTGACGGGCAGTTGCCCGGAACCGTATTGTATGGTTTTACACTTTCCTTTAAGTTTTAACAACAGCGATCAATCATGAAAAAACATATCAACAAACAAATCCTCCTTTTTATAGCGCTGGTATCGCTAACATTAAACGGCTGTAAGAAAGACTGGCTGGATGTAAATTATAACCCTCTGGAGCTAACCGACCTGAAGGCGACGCCAGACCTGGTGCTTCCTTCTTTACTGGAAAGCTGTATTGCCAACAAAAACACCAATAAGTTTTTACAGCAATGGATGGGCTACTGGTCTTACTTCCAAAACCCTCCCGGATTTTATGAAGTCACCTATTTTCGGATCCAGGCAAGCGGCAATGCGACTTATTCAGAGCCCGGTCAGGAAATTTTCTACCTCGAACAGAAAGCACATGACATGGGCCAGGATTTTTACGAAGGCATAGCTAAGGTGATCAGGGCCATTCAGTGGAGTAGAGCTGTTGACCTCATCAATAATATGCCCTATTCCGAGGCTTATAATATCAACATCCGGCAACCCAAATATGATACCGGCAGGTTAATCTATGAAGACCTGATGGTACAACTGGACCTTGCTTCCGGATTAATCAAAAATGCAGATCTTAATAAAAATACGAAACTCAGCCTTGCAGATATTATGTTTCATGGAAATAAACTGAAATGGTTAAAATTTATCAATACCTTAAAACTGAGACTGCTGATACACCAGGCCAATAGAACAGATCGCGCCCAATACATCAGTACGCAGATCAGTAAAATTGTTGCCGAAGGTTCCGGCTTTTTGGAAAGCGGAGAAAATGCGTCGGTCAACCCCGGATATGTATTGGGTAAGAGCCTCAGTAAGTACTTTGGGCTGTATTCAAGCCACAACCAATATGGGGGCGGATACTTTGATGCCACCAGCCAGCTGGCTTCTAATTACTATGCCCATGCCAATGTTTTTTCCATGGAAATGTTGAAAGCAAATAAAGATCCGCGACTCGGTTTTATTTACAGTACTATTGATGAAGAAGTACCTGCCGGGGCTCCTGAACCCTTTACACAAAGTGCACCGCTCAATTTCAGGGGCAATACCTACGGTAATTATATAGATAATATTATGTACCCCTACCAAAACAACACCTATGTATCTGCAGTAGGCGGTTCAAGAAATGAAGACGTGGTAAACTCCTCCAGTGCAGGAATTATTAAAGGCCGAAATATGGACGATTGGGTGCTTACCAGTATAGAAAGCCTATTTTTACAGGCCGAAGCCATACAAAGAGGGTGGTTGCCGGGGAATGCGGAGCAAGCCTACCGGCTTGCAGTACGGGAATCTTTCCGGTGGCTTAATGTAGGTGGAAATTCCAGCAATCCATCCTTATCAGATGAAGTATTCCAAACCTGGTACGATGTACAGGTTGCCGCCGGTAATCCACAGGTGAGCTGGGCCGCGGCGGCGGATAAATACAAGCTTCTGATGATGCAAAAGTATCATGCTTTTAACGGAATAGATCCTTCTGAGACGTACGTTGATTACAGGAGGAACGGTAGGTTCCCAAATATACCTGTATCATTAAGTCCGCAAAGGGCTGGGAGTACCATTCCGTTCAGACTGCTTTATAATGAGCAGGAATACGAATTTAACCAGGAAAATGTAACTGCCCAGGGCCAGATTGATGTGTTTACCAGCAAAATCTGGTGGATGCCATAGGTCTGGATAATTGGAGAAATTGATTATTATATTAAAGAATTTAAAATGAAGATATACATCTGTTTTGTGATCCTTGCAGGCATGGTCTGTAGTTGCAAGAAAAGCGAGTTTGTACTGGACTATTCCGGCATCAAACCTGTAATTATCATCCCTAACGGGAACTGGCCCTCAAAAAGCCTTTTTGACCCGCAGCCGCTGGACAGTCTGTTTGGCGTTCAGCAATTAAAACTGTACGCCCGGCTGTCTTACGCCACAACGCTTGACAAGCCTGTAAAGGTTACTTTCAAGGAAGATCCTACCATACTTGATGGCTATAATACCAAATGGGGAACGAGTTATAAGGCTTTGCCCAAGGCGGCCTACGAGGCGACTACTTTGGAACTCAACATACCGGCTGGTAACCATCAGGCCTTTATACCTGTAAAAGTTTTTCCAGCACAGTTTAATGGTACGGATGACTATCTCATTGCATACACGATCATTTCCGCAGACGACCAAATTATCGGGGCAAATGCGAAGACCGTCATTTTTACGATCAAAGGTCAGTAATTCATTGCCAGGGGCTACATCATAATAAAGTAAACCCCAAAGTTTTTGTCTAACTTTTGGGGTTTACTTTGTCCTGGAGTGCTATTCTCTGAATCTTGAAATTATTTATGCTTTAGAATTCGCTTAAATTCTCGGTGAAATCATCAACAACAGTGCTTCTTCAATGACAATTGCGGATATAGATGGAATTATTAGCAGTTTGAAGTAAATCAGTCTTGCTGTTGAAATAGCATTAGATAAACGGTTTTAAGTCGTTTATCTTATTGATATTTTACAATGGATATTCAGGGGCCTTTTGAAAGAGTATAAACGACCAAATGATAAGATATTATCTTTAAAAGCAGATGGTCTGATCGAGCCTGTCAAAAAAGGACTTTATATAGCAGGTAGATCCCTTGGCGCTGAACGACCTGAAAGCGCATTGCTTGCCAATCATATACTCGGACCAAGCTACCTTTCAATGGAAAGTGCGCTCGCCCATTACGGGCTAATTCCGGAGAAGGTTTTTGCAGTCACTTCAATGACTACGAAAGCCTCCAGGAAATTTCAGACCAGCATTGGACTATATACCTATACCAACCTGCCATTGCCTTATTACGCATTTGGTCTTGCCACCGTGAGCCTGTCCAAAGACCAGCAAGCCATAATGGCAATCCCTGAAAAAGCACTATGCGATAAAATAGCAACAACAGCAGGCATAACCTTAAGAAGCCAGTCTTCCGCAAGGGACTGTGTTTTTGGAAACCTGAGAATGGAGGAAGATGATCTTGCTAAATTTGATTTAAATACTATGTCAAGCTGGCTGGAAAATGCACCCAAAAAGGAAAGCCTGGAAATGTTAATCAAAATGATCGAAAAAATATGATAAAGGAATGGCTCGAAGATTATCATCCCGCAAACAGGGAAGAAGCCAAAGATGCATTGAGAGAAATCATGCAAGAGATCACACTAGCAGGACTTAACCGTGCCGGTTTTTTTGAAAAAGCGGCATTTTATGGCGGAACTGCGCTCAGAATATTTTACGGGTTAGACCGATTTTCAGAGGATCTGGTTTTTTCGTTGCTTGCCGTTGATCAGGATTTTTCACTGGAAAAATACCAGCATGCTATTATAAATGAGTTCGCCGCTCTAGGGATGCAGGTATCTATTTCTGAAAAACAGAAGGCAGCGAAGAGCAATATTAACTCAGCCTTTCTAAAATCGGAGACCATTTGGAAGGAACTTGTGCTGGAGGGTGTCATCCCACAGAACGGACTGAAGGAAGTAGCCAGCATCAAGATCAAGATAGAAGTCGATAAAGAGCCGCCATTGGGTTTTTCTACTGAGGAAAAGTTATTGCTCAAACCTTTTTCGTTTTACGTGAAGTGCCTTTCGCTCCCTGACCTTTTTGCAGGCAAGATGCATGCATTGCTTTTTCGTAAGTGGGGCACGAATGTAAAAGGACGGGACTGGTATGATATGGAATGGTACATCAAAAAAGGACATCCCCTCAATCTCGATCATTTCTTGCTAAGGGCGATAGATAGCGGTGACTGGAAAAAAGAGACCATCAACGAGGAGGAATTCAGGAAATTATTGAGCGAAAAGATCGAAAATGTTAAAATGAATTTTGTCAAAGCTGACATCTCCAGATTTATAAAGAATCCAGAGGTACTTGAAATATGGTCACCAAGTTATTTCCACGACCTAAGTGCAAAACTAAAAATCAATACATCAAGTTAAGCTTCAGACCTTGTTGCTTTGGAAATCACGGAATAGCCAAGATGTCAAAGATGAGGCAATATTTGCGTGTGTTATTTAATCGAGAAAGTACCGTAGATGTTAGAGTCGCATTATACTGCCTCTTTCTAAATGTTAAATATTATTTAATTTAAAATATATTTCTTATTTCATTTAAATCATGTTAAATTAGCATATGGAAAAAATGAAAAAGAAATAAAGAATACGCAATCCTAATTTATAATTAAGAATTGCTTACTAGCCTCGCAGCAAAATCTACCAAGTTTAACCTCGCGAGCGTAAGTTGAGCAACCTAAACCCTATATTTGCTATAGGGCTGGTGCTCACTTATGTTTAATGTGAGGGCCTTTTCGAAAGAAAAGGTGGCTTTGGTAGAGCCGTGCTACAATAGACTGAGTGAGTTACCAGCCCTATACCTTTTAGGGCGGTAACCCCTCATAGAGGCTTATTTAAATTGAAAAAATTAAATAAGGTCAATATGAAAACAGAAATCAACTATCACAAGCTTACCATCCCGCTGGAATTCCGCGTTGCCTGTGCCGTTTACAGATTAAACGAACAGGAAGTATTACAAATCTTCATCAATCACGCTACAGTTTACGATTCACTTGCAGATCAATACAGTGAAGGTTATTCAGAAGCTTCAAAAACTATCGGGCTCTATGTAGCTGACAAAAGGAGAACTGCAAATGGCAGTCATGCTTTCAGCCATTGCCTGGAGAATGCTGCAAATTGTTTCAGGTGGATCAATGAGCTGGCCGAAAAAGTGTTAAGCAGTTCTGTAGCCAAAAGGAAAAAATCCCTGCTGTACATAGATGAACTCTATAACAACATGCAGCGGGTGTACACGAACTCGGATACGCTTTACCTGGATGAAAACCGCTCCTTAAACTTCACGAAAAACTTTACAGTGCTTTGCGAGCTGCACAATTGTTATCCGGCAGAATACCTGGAGGATTTTATGAGTAAGATTTCCATCTCAGAGATGCAGGCCAGAACCGGGCTAAAGATCCCGAATGATAACTTCACGATGGCCTTTTTTATGAAAATAGTGTTAGGTTTTGGAAGGCAAAATACCATAGTGCCAGCGTTCACTGACAAGGAAGTAGATTTTATCTGCGAAATGGATGAAATACGTCTGCGTGTTCATAACGTGCGCAGCCTGCAGCAACGCATCACCATTTTAAAGGAATTCTACCACAAACACTATCAAGACATCAAAAATCACAATTAATCAGCACATCATGGAAATAACAATCAATGTACAGGTACCAGAGGACTTTATGAGCCTCTGTACCATTTATAATATTCAGCCACAACAATTTGTCCAGTCGTTTATCAATAAGGTCTCTTTTCCTTCTTACCACACGGGGACAAGTAAACAAATGAAATGGGCCACCTTGTTCTTTCTGCAGTATGTTGAGCTAAAGGACCAGGATAGTGATACCGAGTTTGACCTCGAAGATCATTACCTCCAGTCTTTTACAGATACACTCGCTAAAAATATGGCGGAAAATAATGACAATGGTTCGAAAGCAAGGGAAGCAGGAAGGGAAGTGATGCGGGAATGGCAAAAGGCTGTTCTGACAGAACGGGCTAAATATATCACGGATCAATTATAGTTTGGGTATAACATACTAGGGAGCTTAATCTACCAGATTAAGCTCCCCTTATGTAGTAGTCTATTTTTAAAGCTATTATTTTCTTCACTTAATATCTTAGTATTCCCTTCACCCACCTTTTGTAAGGTAACAGGATCGGATAATCCAGTTAAATAGTTGAATCTACTATGTTGTGTTTAAGATTCAATTTATAGATTGACGGAAAAAATCGCTCCGATGAAATACATAATTCTCAATATTGCCATATTTTTCTTGACGGTCTATACCATCTCTTCTCAGGTTAAAGTATCCGGACATCTGGTTGGGGGCTACAAGCAAAATATATCGCTTGTTGTGAATCGTTATCCGGCTATTTTCGACCAAACCATTTTGGATTCACAGACAGATGAAATGGGGATTTTACTTTTTCTCTTTCTGAGTTTAATGGAGTTATCAGTGGAACAATTTCTTTCCTGCAGAATGGGGTCAGTCAATTTATACCGATTGAAGGCAAGAGCGACATTGAGGTTTTCATAGATGTAACCAAAGTGACCTATAAGTCCCGGAACTCTGCTTACCTGGATTTTTATATCGGTATGAAAGACATTTTTCAGATGCCAATCGAAAAGAGTGGGGCTATAGTGATACAAATCCAGTAGAATTTTCAGCTTTGATTGATAGTTTAGCAAAATCAAGGATAGACTATATAAATAGTTTTAAAAGTACACTTTCCGACACTGCTCAATTAAAACGGAAGAATTACGAGGTGTATTATAATGCATTGCTTGTTAAGCTTCGAAATTATATTTACTATTATCAGAAAAACACATCGGTTTCTAAAATTCCGTTAGAGGAATTTTTTAAAAATTACCCTCCTTTAATTGATGATGAGGCCTTGATATCGGATAAGTATTTGTGGGCTATATACGATTATATTGGATTTATTAAAGAGCCAATATTCAATGATCTTTTTCGATATAACGTCTACACTTCAGGGGATAGGAAAGAAATTGACCAGAATTTTAACAGCAGCAGTTTTGCAGATTACAACATAGCCGGATTAATCCTCGCAGGAAAAACTAAGGATTACTTAAGGGCGCGAATTCTTTATAACAATATGGGCCAATATGGAGTGGGTGATGTTAGGCCTGTTTATGAACGTTTTTTATTGGAGTGCAAAGACAGCTACTTGAAAGATCTTATAATTAGAAAGTATAAACCCAGTTCAATTTAAGCTCGAATATAATGTAGGCTAATCCCACCGAGACGTTAATTACCAACATCTATGTCAAGGCAAATTTTCATTCTTTAATTTCGGTATATTTACAGAAAATATAAATCATGAGTGAAAGATTGAGAAGTATAACATTTACAAGTTACCTAGTCAATGGCGAGGTTCAAAACCATTCTACAGCAGTCTCTGGAGTGTTCCATCAGTGGGGGAATGATGTTATTAAATTAGAAAATAGTTGGTATTCAATTACAGTAGGTATTGTTGAAACAGCTGGAGGTAAAATCTTCAATGCTACGCCAGAAACCATAACTTTTACGAAAGGTTATTAGTCGGGTTGAAGGTTTTAAAAACTTCACAAACTAATATTAGACAAACTAAACCGTAATAGAAATGGTTAATTATTTAGGACTTACTGAAACTCCAACTGCAAAATATGAATTTTTTTTCGAAGTCATACGTGATTTTAGAAAAGGCGGATTAAATCCTTCCAATTATGAAGAGTTTTTGAATACGGTAAAAAGCCTCCCACCTATACTTAATCGTAAACCAAGTGATTATAATGTATTCTCAAAATTCGGTTTGACCAATCTTAGTGAAGAAGATTTTCCTGTAATAATGAGAGAAGCCCAAAGAAGATCTGCTGAGAAATCCAAAAAATGCTGGCATCCGCTTGCTGGTCCATCTACCTGTAAGCTAGGTTCAAATGGAGAAATAATAATCAGCGCAGCTCATTCTTTACAAAATAATGGCGTTCTAAGTAAGATTATGAAAGACGGGCATGTTAGCACATTTGCCAGAGATACAGCAAAAATGGACGGCAAACTGCTGAGTAAAAATGTTGCTTCAGTTTTTTGGGGATTTTGCAATAAGCATGATGCAATATTTAAGCCCATTGAGACTGTTTCCTATACGCAAACAATTGAACAGAACTTTCTATTTGCTTACAGAGGTTTTACGGTGGCGGCACATAAAAAGAATGAAGGCTCTAATCTTTTTGACTTTGGTGTCCAAGCGGATAGTGACATCATTGAAACTAAAAAAAAATTTGATGAGGCTATTTTGAGTGGTGATATGGACATCTTTGATACCACCGTCGTGCAATTTCCCCTATTTTATCCTATTGCAGCAGCATCGAGCTTCTATCTAGATTTCGATTTCGAGGGCAATGAAATACCACATTCTGATGAGCGCATGGAAAATATTTTTATAACGCTTGTACCTGATACAAGTGGAAGCTATCTGATTGTGAGTTATTTTAGGTGCGATGCACATTTATACGAAAATTTTGTAAAACAACTGGTTGACAGGAACAACTTAAAATCGGACGTTAGCATTTTAGTCGCTGCGCATACTGAAAACATCTATTTTGAGCCCGTTTATTTTTCTACTTTTATTGAAAAGCAGGGAGAAGAATTCAAGTCTGCAATGAAGGATTCACAGTTTGATTATGCCTATTTTGATGAAAATAACCAAAAAGTGGATTCGTTTTCTCTAACTCCATTCAACTACTTATCAAATCCATACGGTATAAATTTGTTCGGCTACTAATCTTATCTCAATGCTGCGGAGTGTTAAATAGATTATCTATTTTCCCCGCAAAATATCTAGCTGGTACATAGCTTCGTCTTCAATCTGTGCGTCAATCCAATCATCGAAGTCATCGATAAGTTCTGGGGCTAATTGCAACGCTTCTCCTAAGTCAGTGACATTTTTAATGGACATATAACTCAAACCCTCGGTTATACTTCCGTGTACGTGTTTTGTGTGCTTATCTATAAAGTCATCAGGATTATTAGAAACATAAATTAAATCATATTGATGTGGAAACGAACCTTCAGTAAACTCACAAAAGCTTCTATAATTTAATGCGTCGTTGAAGTTGTTTTTATTGTTTTGAAAAGGAGGCTGTTTTTCTATTGCCAAATTCGCTACATATAGTTTTTGTTCCTCTTGTGTCAAAAACTTTACATGAAAGCATAAATTCTTCCACACTATTGACCCTGTCAGTTGCTTTTCGAATTCTGGTAGCTTCTCCATGTATTCAGCCAAGCTTTCATGAAGCTTGGTCTTGGCTTCACCTGATAGATGATTTGCTAATGATTTAGCTGCCTTATACTCAATTTTTATACTATCAGCAAGACTTGTTATTGTTTTCTCTTTATTTCTGTGCCACTCTTTAATAACAACATCATTCACTAGGACAGTGAACTCCTCAGTTTCTTTTCCTTGCTTTAGTTTAACAAATAATTCAAAAAAGACTTCCTTGGTAAGGTAAATCCAAATGTTGGTATCTAAAGCAATCGTAGGCAATGTCGGCATATCAGTGACGAATGAATAATATGCAAATATAGCGATTACTGAAAGGAAAAATGGTTATTATCTTTTAATCAATTATACTATTAATCTTACTTTTTGGTCGACCAAAATCAATCTGTTTGCTATGTGCTTATCCATCGTGTACAAATGTGATGAATATTACAGTCTGCCACAAATTATATAAAAAGAGTAACTGCATCCGGATAGAAAGCTCTGTTTAATAAAAGAATTTTATAGCAATGCTGATTTTTAAAAATGTCTGCAACAAACTGATGAACATATTGTTATGTTGTTTTAGGTTTTTAATTTGAAAAGTAATGGCAGAAAAGAAAGATGTACATGTTGTTCCCAATGCTGAGGGTGGCTGGGATGCTAAAAGAGAAGATGCAGAACGTGCATCTAAACATTTTGATAAAAAAGCAGATGCTGTAGAATACGGCAAGGATTTAGCAAGAAAAGATAAAGTTGAGTTTGTTCCTCATGGTAAAGATGGTAAGATCCAGAATCCAAATAGCTATGGCAACGACCCAAACCCACCCAAAGACAAGAAAAAGTAAATTCCAAACCGGCATAACCAGATGCCGGTTTTATTTTTGGCAAGAATGTGAATTCATTCACCAGAGCCTTCAAGCGGCTAGTCTTCCCATACGTAAGTGGAAAACAGGTTTTCATATTCCCTGTTCAAAATCTGTACGACTTTATTGGCAACATGTTTATGAAATTCCAGTGATTGTGCGGAAGGAATGTCATCAAGTACATACTTCAGATTATAGTTCCCTTCAATGCAATCAGCCAGTTGATGCTCAAATAAATACCGTACTACCGGATGGTTCATTTGGGTGCTGACCACCATTGAACGGCCGCAAAAGCCAAAATCGGTATGGGCTTCCAGGTATTCTTGTCCTGATTTTTTTGCCTCGGCCTGACAATATAGGAGCAGCCTTCTGATTTTCTCAGCCTCCTCGGCTGGCAGCGCGGGACTTTTAAATTCGTAAAAACAGCTTTGGGGTAGATCTTCTATCCTTTTGATCTCTGGTTGTTTCAGTGCTTCTATTGCCTGATCAAGGATCAGAAATTTGATCTTAGCGGTAAACTCACTGGACCTGGTGTAACTACTATCTTTATAGGGCCGTACATATTCTTCCATTTTAATGGCTTCTTCTGGGGTGCGGACAATCAGTATAACTTCTGAAAATGTTTCTTTTTCGAATATACACAGCCCGTCACTGGATTCAGCGAAAAGATCATGTGCAGACCAGAGATCATCCTGACTGTTAATACGCCATTCCCGTTCATGTGACCAGTCTGAATATTGATCTTGGTTGAGGTTAAAGGCGACATACCTGTACTGTTCTGCAAATGGCAGAAGTTTAGGATCGATAATTTTTTGAAAAGTATGCTGGCGATCTGCGCTATGGTGGTACTTAAATTCTACTTGCTTTGAAAGGCCGTAGATAACAGGTCTTCCTCCTTTGGCATAAAGTTCTCTTTTTCTTATTGCTAACCCGTAACTGGATATTCTGAACTGATTATTTCTTTGTTTGGCATATTCGATAAGGTTGAAAAGCGGCATTTCTGTAAAACAGATGACCGGATCATAGCCATAAATGGTCGGTTTTGCGTTTCTGAAAGAATATCCTCCGCGTAATCCGCCTTCAGAAATAATATTTTTTAAACATGCCATCTCGTCCATATCCGCTGTCTGATCTTCCCTTGGATAATATTTCTCACCATCTTTGAAGTAGTATTCAGGTAAATCAGCTGGCTTTTGCTTTCGCAGGAAATGGATTACATATTCTGAGAGGTCTGAGCGGTTTTGCATAGTATTTATAGTTCTGCTTGTTCGGGAAAGTCTTGTATGACGGCAAATGTATCATCCAGTGAATACATCGTTCAAATATACAGTACCATATTTTCCCGAAGGTATCCGTGAAACTATTTGTGTAAAATTTAGTATTTATTCCTAAAGCCAAAAATTTTTTGGTATCCATGTACGTTCCCTCATTGTGGGCTAATTCACCAGGGTAATAATGCTTAAGTATGTCGTAGTTCTGCTTGATAATTTTTTAGATCACAGGCAGTTTCTAATGGGCTTTGATTAGTTCAGCTTCCCTTCTTTTGCGGTTAAAACTATTGCTGCAGGTGTCGTTACAGAATCTCCGGTCTGACCTGCCAAAAAGCATAGGCTTGCTGCAGTTTTCGCATTGATTTTCTTCATTATCGCTTTTTCTAATATTTTTATTCATAGCCATAATCTGCTGTTTTACTGAATTATAAACAGAGAGATCGGGTAAATGTTTTTAAAACCGCGTAACCGGATAACCCTTCTGAGATTTGAGACTTACTTAAAAACACCTGATTATGAAAAAGCCAATTCTAGCATCTGAATCATTTTCCTCTCATAAAAGGCATTACTTCCTGGATTTTAAATCTGCGGACAACAACAGCAATTATATCCAGATCACGCTCAGCGAGCAGCAGGCTGACGATACCAATAAGCGCTGGCAGGTCATTGTCTTCGAAAATGATTTTGAAAATTTTATTTCTGCCTTTTCTTTCCTTTTCCAGAGTGCCGCTTATCAGGGCGAGGGTTATAAGACCATCCAGAAAGTCCATGAAGAGCTGAAAGCCCCCAGCGGGATTAAAGCGATGGATGCCGGTAAACGGCCGAGGGAAAAACTGCTGGCGCAAGGCCGCAGGAAAATGAGCCATGCGGAGCTTCTGGCCATGCTAATCGGTTCGGGAACCTCAAATGAGTCTGCCGTTGAACTCGCCGACCATATCCTGCAAAGCGTGGGCAAAAGGCTAAGCTGCTTTAAGGAATTAACCCTGGCTGAGCTTTGCAAGTTTAATGGCATGGGGGTTGCCAAATCAAGCGCCATCATTGCAGCGCTGGAACTTGCCCGCAGGATTTATGACTGCCCGAGGCCGGAGTTTAAAACGGAATACCTGGTGCGAAAACCAGGCGATGATCCTGACAATTTCTTTAAATTCAATTAGCTGGTTTGAGTAAGGTGCCTGCTTTGCTGCGCTGGTTTCACCAGCATTTTTCGCAGCTGAGGCAAGCGTAGCGGGGGATACACTTGCCTTTTTCATGATATGATTTTTTTTAAGGTTTTTTAAACGTGTTCCAGGATTTCTGATGGGGAATTTTAAGGCTGTTTGATGCACAAATTTCTGATCCGCAGTGATCACCTAGTCAAGGCGGCTCCGTAAACTCCGCTTGTTTTGAAAAAATAATCTCCACACCTACGCTTCGCTTGGGTAGTAATTTTTTTCCAAAAGCCTTGCCTGTAATCCCCGCTTAATCAAGTGAGGGTCACTATCAAAAAGCCAGAGAAGGCTCCTGCCAATGTGGTTTTTTCCGGATCACCTTTGGTACTTGGTTGATACTGATTTCTACCCCCTTCATCTTATCCATTAGTATTGGAATTAAGGAATTTGCCAATGAAATTAGGATCAGTATCATTTACGACAGCCGCAGCAAGTTTTATAAAAAAATCTCTGCGTACCTCTGGTGCTGCGGTTTCTAAATCCTTCTCAATGACTCGTAAATTTTTGTTTAGTAAAGTTCCGAGCTTGGTTTTGATGGGCTTTCCTTTTGCACCTTTAGGTCGGCCGGTAGGGGTTGCATTGTTGTCTGTTTTAAATAACATAGGTTCTTTTTTTTCGATTAATCAAAGATACCTAGCGGTTTACGCCCGATTAAATGACTTGATTTACTAAGGGAGTTAGTATATTGCTCCTTGTTAAGCAGATTTGTTGATTTACGAATAGAATAATTTTAAAATGGAACCTATCAACACACGTCTGTTCGATGAAATTCTAAATGGAATGCCGATAGACGGCAGGAATACGTCTACCTCATATGATTCGGAAGAAGAGAAAGAGCAATGGACTAAAGCTTTATATGTATTGAAAGCGTATGGCTATGTTGATATAATAGCCACTGAATACTCCGGGATCTACGCGCAATCATTAACAGATGCAGGTGTAATTTTTGTAAGTCAAGGAGGATTTGCTGAAGAGGAGAGGATTCGATTAATCACGGAATCCGATAGCGTATTGCAGCGTGAAAATTGGATTACTACGACCCGAACAGCAAAGCAGGCCTTTTGGGTGTCCGTTTTATCTTTCTTAGCCGGCGCTGTCGCAATTGTTATTTCGATTTATGCATTAAAATAATCTAGGATACTTACCATACTTGAATTTGTAATCCTTCATTCCTTTTTCGAATTTTTTTAATGCCATTATAGCACGGATATTAAAAACAACAGCAACAATATCAAGAGCCAAACTGAAAATACTCAAAATACAGAGCTAAGGTTTCCATAATGAAATAGTTTATACACAAAGATAATTACAAAATCTAAGCGCTGTTAGACAGCTAATATGAATCTCGCTTACTATGCTGAACTCGGAAACTAAAACAGATCAATAATTAGATTGAATACACTTAGACCCGCATAGTAACTCATTTCATAATCGAATGAAGTAGTAAGCATGGCGCATATAGCTGCTTATGAGAAAGTCCGCAGCGCTTTAGGGACTGGTATCACAAATTTGTTTGAAGAATTATAATCCTTAAATACCTTGCTAATATTTTTAGTATAATTGCAGAATGGATTTAGACAAAGACGCAGGATTTCATCGACTATGGCATCTTTACAGTGAGGCCTTGAAGTCGAATTGCTTTATCTATGATAAGAATAAAAGGAAGTGGTATACACCTGAAGAATTCAGGAAGGAGTACGATGTTCTAGGACATAGGCATAGCTTCATTACAGGCCTGTTGGAAAATCTGGTAATAAGAGATCCTGTTGCAGGAATAAAAGTAGGACAGGTGCAGATTCTGACCAGAATAGAGAATTTTAAAACTGAAATTGACAAAGATCTGTTGAAGTTATCGGAATTCAGCAGAAAGACAATTAGCTATTACCAGGATAAGCTTAAAAAATAAGATGGATTCATTCACTCTTAAAATAGTAGACCACACATTACTGGTTACGCAAAAGGAAGGTGAAAGCTTCTAGATACTCTTGGAAGATAAGTATTACGGAAATATACTTTCAGTGATTGATCCTAATTTAGGTACCTGCTGGATATCTGATGACGTGAAATCTCAGGAGGTCGTGAACTTTATAGGAGGTCTTATTGAAAGCAGGTATATGTAAAAATGCAAACTATTTTTCGAATGACTTTTTGATTGCCTTAATGGCCAGCGTCTGGTGAACTAATGGCTGTACCCTTTTGCCTTAATGATCTATTCTAGGATAGTACCTCTATAGTAACAGGCTTGCCAGAAGTACACATTCTGTGATCGCTACGGTTTCAAACTCCACTTAAAACTTCTTACCATCAAGCTTACATACGAGTTGTGGATATGGTTGCTTTAAATGAGCGTCAATCTATTCAGGTTGGCATTCTATGCCGGCATGGGATATAATCCACATTTTCATATTTACAATCTAATTATTACAAAACTAACTATGTATGCAACGAATATCAAACCGACGGCATATTGAAGAATTATGTACATCACCAACCATAAGCTTTTAAACTTCAATGCGTCCAAATTTAATTTCAAGCCCCAGAAGATGAATGTTGTATACCAAATAATACCCCACAGCTTAAACCAAAAGAGCAAAAATTTACTCTTTAGTCTAGTTACGGAACTGGTTGAACTACATCCTTCTAAGTACATCTGGTTTTTTCCATAGAAATATTCATCAAAATTCTGTGGATAATATACTAGAGGTAGGAGTTTGACAAAAAAAAAGTTAAAAAAAAGAAAAAAAGAAAAACTACCTATACACCAATAAACGACTCTTGTTTTGTTCCTACCCTTATTCCACCACATTTTACTAATCCAATTTGTGAAATACTGGCGATTTATACCGTCCCTTAACTCAGTGAAATCGGTATTGTATCTCACATATTGTTCAGTCATTCCTTCTTCACTTATGTGTTTCAGAATTTTCTGATAAATCCATATTCTGTGTTGGTGACATTGTAATGAATCAACATGGAAACTAAATCTATCGTAAGCTAACTTTATTCTATCAAAATCAATTTCTCGTAGTTTTATGGTTCTCTCAAGCTCTAATGCTGGCTCCTCCTTAGTATTTGACAAATTGACAAGATCATTAAAGTTTAAAGATCCAATTTTTGTTAGATTAACACGATCTAAAAATATAAATTCCGGTAGATAGGCATGATAGAAATCAGTGCTATCAACGCTTGAAGATCTTATAGTGAACGTACTTACTATTGCTCCATTCTTGATGTTCAGATATTTAATAGCAGATGCATCAATTGTGAGGCAGTTCATTCTAGTCTCTGGAATATTTAAGTTTTCGATTATGCATCCTTTTAAATCTAATACATTTGCTGTGTTAGCTAATGTTGTCTGTTTTGCACCATCTATAACAAGCCTAGTTTTTCCGTTACCAGATATTTTAAGTGTGTCGACTTTACATAATCCAATGTAGATAGTTCTTAAATCATGTCCGCTTGAAAAATCAATGTACACACTCTTATCTGTGTTCACTTTCAATTCCAGTTTATCGCCTGCCGCCCAATACCTTTTATTTTCATCATTTAGGGAATTGATTTTTCCCTGTGCTACACCTGGCAATATGATAGCTCTTTTTGAAGAATCCAATATAATAACAGGATTTGTCTTTACCTTATTCTGAGCCTTGGAAGCGAAATTAATTATTTGTAGAAACAGGAGTAAATATAATCCTATTTTAGAAGTTGAGAGCATGATTTAAAGATATAGAAAATATAGACAACTTATCCCTTTTTTATATCTTACGCCCGTAAACGTATTGCGTATCGTAAATGCTTTCACTGCAGTCGTTTATATGCCGCATGTGTAGAGCTGAATACATCAAAACCCAGTTCAATCTTAATCAGCCTAATGGACATATCAGCTGCATCTCATTTGTTCTTGATGTTCCTCTCATGATTGATCTATCCAGTTTTATGATAATTATCCTGGGCTTCTTTATAGGCTTAACAATAGCCAGTACCGTAGCATGATCATGAGGATAGAGATGTCACTTATCATAACTAAGCACGCTCAATACAGTCTTTCTACACGGCTTTTAATATGAAAGCTGATCATTTAATTTGCTATATTAGTCTTAACCTTAAATCGTAATTATGGACTTTGCTAATAAAATATCAAAAACGTTAAAGAAAAAAGTAGAACTATCATTGTTTGATAAAATCCCTGAAGAAATACAAAAAGAATTTACAGAAGCTGGAGGTGTATTGGACTTCAATGTTAAAACCAGCCAGCTTCATATCACTAATTGCCCCACTGATCTAGCGGAAAGAATTAAAGAGGTTATCAAAGAGAAGGAAGATTAAATCTACCTTCTCCAAGGCTGTCTCTTGTTATAATTGTGCTTCCGCTTCTTACCGCCTAGCCTTGCTGCCCTTTCGTAACTTGGCCGGTTTTCATCTTCAATGAAAGTAGCAGATGCAGCAGGAAACATATTGGATACTTTATTCCGATACCTTTGAAGTCATATCTTATTTAATTTTGGCAATGACATACCAGTTTACACCAGTTATTGCTGTTAGTTCAAATATAGATGAGAATTCTAAAATATCAAGTATATAAAATTTAGCTATTACGGGTAACCGTAAGAAAAAATAATGTTTAAACTATTCTTTTGTGTCTCATTTAATTTAATAATTCTTATGGCAAAAGTAGCTGCATTTCATTCGATTAAACAACATGTTTACCATGACAACACTAAGTGTACAGAAGGTAACAACATTGAGAAAGAGAATCTAAAATCAGGAACAGGTGGCAAACCAAAATGTGCACATTGCACAAGGTTAAACTAGTTTAAGCAACGATGCTCAATTATTTTATGAAAAATTAATGGACTGCCCCTTGTGAAAACGAGGGGCTTTATTTCGACTTTCTCTTTAGCTTCTTATCTCGTTTGTCTTTTTCTAACTGCAGTAATATGATAGCTTCGTGTAAATAATCATCAATTGCGTTTAATATATTTTTCACTTCTTTATGTGGCAAGTTAAAATAAAAGTTTTGGATCATTTCATCGTTATGTGTCATAAATCCTTCTAGTTCCTTATAATAAAGTCTTTTATAAGATTCGCTCTTTAATTTTAGCCTTATCCCTGAAAAGGACGATGACCAAATCAACATACCTAGATCAGGTCGATTTATCACAAAAATTACAATACCTGTTATATCTAAATCGGGCTTATCAAAAATTACCGTTTTAATTTTATAATCTAACATTATTCAATGTCTTTTTGAATAAGTTGAATGCGTTCTCCTCCGTACTGAGTAAAATTTACTCCGCCTGTTTTTCTATCAAAACTAAACATTGAGCTATCACTAGTAATGATAATATTCTCTGCAATTCTACCACTTAAATATATTGTAGGTTTATGGGTATCAAATGACTCTATCTTAATTTTTATTGCAGGAAAAGATTCTAAAAATGTAATCATATCTTCTTTTGAATAATAGGATAAAGGAAGATTTTCAGACATCTTAAATGATCCATTTTTATAATCCATTAGTGGCAAACTGTCTGATTGTACTATATCTGTAACTTTGTTGGTTGAATCTGTCATCTCATCACTATAGATAGTTGGGTTATTCGAGCTGGCAGTTATATCATTTTCTTCTGTTGTTTTGGTTATCCTATTACAAGGATCTTTGTCGCTATCAAATATTACTGGTTCATATTCATCACCTTTCATATCATCTAACAATTTGTAATACTCGGCTTTTGACTTGTAATCGCATTCACACATGATCTGACCATTGTATTTTATCCTAACACAATGTGATGAATTACAGGAATACATAAATAGACATGTTATGATACCTAGAGTGACATAGAATTTACGATTCATAAAAAGGGTTATATTTTAATTAAGAATGTACGACTTGTCATGTACGATGCAAAATATATTATCTGAAATTTTGTTTCAATGGCAACTAAGAATCCTAGAAACGATCAAGTTATATCCCAATTTGGCTTTAACGTGCGAAAATATCGCACAGCCAAAGGATTAACTATGGTTGAACTAGCTGGATTATGTGATGTAGAATACGGTACAATAAGTACTATAGAGAGAGGAATTGTCAACTGTACTATCAGTACAGCATTTGCTATTGCCAAAGCATTAGACGTAACATTAGATCAATTATCAGAAGGGATATTATGAAATCAGAAAGAATTTTTGAGCAGGTATGTAGAGATATTAACAATTTAATTTCGTTGGGGTATGGTATGACCGATTTTCAATTATCTATCGCAACCTCACCAAATCAAGTTTATAATGCTACTAATCCAATGCCCAAAGTTGTATTTTGGTATTTCCAAAATAGCAATGAATGTTTGCAAGTTTATAAAAAAGTCTGTATTCATTTTAGTCTAGAAGGTAGAGGTAATCTTGCAGGTCAATATCTTTATATTCTTTTAGCCAGTTGGGATTAATGCCATTTTCAATGGCAGAATCTTTCATTAGTTTTATCTGATAATTTTCACCTCCGACCACATCAGATAAATCCTTCAATGTTTTATGGCTTTTCACATAGGTCTTTATAAATTTAATATCGGCACCAGTTTCCATTCTATATACTTGTCGAAGTATCCAACTAATGTTCATAAGTCTAGCGAAGTTTTCCCCTTCAAATTCTATATTTAATATTTTTTCCATATTTATAATGTAAATCAAAAACTTATTTTTATAAATATCATAATATATGGAAATCGCTATAGGAATTATTGGTTTGTTGATAGCATGGTTTACTTATCAAAAAACATTTCTTGCCAAGCCAAAAGAAGAAAAAGAACATCTACTTTCCTTGTTCTATGCCACACAAAAAATCTCTAAACAAGTGCAGGAAGATTTAACCCAATATGCTGTACAGTACAATACCTTAGGCATAGAATTATATCCTGGAATTACATATGATATTTATATATCATCAATGAAAGATGCTTACAATACAAATCTATCAGATGATCTCTATAACAAAATTAAGAATGAAAAGTTAACAAAAAGTGTCATATCTAGTATGGCCAAAAGTTTAGAGAAACAATTAGAGTCTTTACAGCTGATGCAAAGTGAAATAAACATGAAAGTAAAACAAGTGTAATATGCTACTCAATATTGTTATATTTGTAATATTATTACTAAATTTACACCATGCTTCCAGAGTTCAAAAGTATCATCGATTTACTAAAAGCGTTTCCTACTGAACAAGATTGTATTAATCATCTTGAAAAAGTTAGATGGGATGGTAATGTGGTATCTCCTTTTGAATCTGAATCTAAAGTCTATACTTGTGCAGGGAATAAGTACAAATGCAAAAACACTGGTAAGTATTTCAATGTTAAGACCCAAACCATATTTGAAAACACAAAAATTCCATTGATAAAATGGTTTTTAGCTTTGTACGTTTTTTCTTCTTATAAAAAAGGTATTTCATCTCATCAGTTAGCAAAAGACATTGACGTAACACAGAAAACAGCCTGGTTTATCTTACACAGATTACGCTATGCTTTTGATCACCCAGATTTTAAAGTGGAATTTACTGATCATGTTGAAGTTGACGAAACCTATGTTGGTGGTAAAGAGCCAAACAAACATAAAAGTAAAAAGACTGCAAATACCCAAGGTAGAAATACCACTACTAAGAAGCCTGTGGTAGGTATGAGAGAACGTAATGGTAATGTATATGCTAAGGTTGTAGACAATGTGAGAATGGACACCTTACAACCAATGATTGAAAGTATGGTTCCTCTTGGAGCTACAGTCTATACGGATGAATGGTTGGCTTATAATAAACTACATGAAAAATATATCCATGGTAGGGTAAATCACGGAGCGAAGGAATTCGTTAATCAAATGGCTTCAACAAATGGTGTAGAGAACTTCTGGTCACATTTAAAGCGGATGATTGACAGCCAGTATCACTGGGTCAGTAAATATCATCTTCAAAAGTATGTAGATGAAGAAGTACTTAGATTCAATACAAGGCATAATTCTACTTCACAAAGATTTAATTATATTTTAGGTAATATTGCAGGTAGATTGACATATTAAAATCTAATTGAGATAAAAAGCAATGCGTAAATCAGATACAGATTTAGAAGTAGTACAGGAGGATACCTTTATTTTCAGAGGCATCAAAATAAAATATGCTGTATTAGAAAGTAACGCTGTACTTATTGCATTGCCAAGTATTTTAAAGCTTCTAAATATTACCGTTAACGAAGCAAAAGACATTAAACCAGTAGGCTATTGGAACTCACAAAAGAAATATAATAATGGATTATATTTAATAGAAATTCCAAAAATATTAGGTGACTTAGTTAGTGAATCAAAAAGCGAAACTTTAAAAAAGAAGGCAAGCGAACTTTTACAGGAACTCTCTTATATTGCATTAAGATCACTTAGTGGTGAACAAGATATCATTGAAAAAGAACCAGAAAAGCAACCTTCATTCGATCAATTGCTAGGTGCACTAATGAAAGTACCACCACCTAAAAAATAAAAGGTGGTAAGGTTTTTGATTCATAACTATTTATAATTATATTTGTTAAATTAAAAAAGGTGTAAGATGGCAACTCCAATAAAAGAAACCCCAATTCTTTATGGTTCTTCTTCTAAGAAGTTCAATAGGATTCTTGTATCCGAACAAAACGACAAAGTTTCTTCCCAAGAAAAAGAGCGTATTGAAGATTTAGTTAGAAGAGTTTTATCTAAAAAAGAGTACAAATAGGAATTGGATATAGGTGATTTAAATTTCTCGGAGTTATCCGAAGAATCTAAGGTTAATGAATTTGATTGTGACCTAGAAGATATAACTTCATTTTTGCAGGATGATGCATTAAATTACCAGAATCAAAAAATTGCAAATACATACATTTTCACGGACGAAAACGAAAAAATATTAGCTTTTTTCAGCATTTCTAATGATTGTTTAAATGATTTAGGTGATGAAAAAGGTTTCACAAATACAATCTGGAATAGATTACATCGTTTGATTAAGCTACCTAATTCTAAACGTATAAAACAATATCCTTCAATAAAGGTTGGTAGGTTAGGTGTACATAAGGATTTTCATGGGAGTGGATTAGCCTACCAACTTATGGATTTTATTAAGGGATGGGTAACAATTGATCATAAACCTGCTTGTAGGCTTTTGATATTAGATGCTGTTAATCAAGATCGTCAAATAAAGTATTATGATCGTAATAAATTTAAGTTCTTACTGCAAGCTGACGAGAAAAGTAAAACAAGGATAATGTACTATGATTTACTAAAACTAGCATAAGCGCCTATATCATAAATCGATTATAGGCTCTTATTATTTTTATACTTGCGATTCTAGGTTTCTATCCTATATTTGAAGTAACGGCAATAACTGGTGTAAACTGGTATATCATTGCCTTAATTTTTTAATGTATAAAAATTTTATTAATCTATAAGTCAGATTGTTATATGGTTATTTTAATTTTGGACTTGATTTTTTTAAACCTTGACCTATTTTAGTCAATACCAGAGAGAAAGCTCCTCCTTGCCTCTCTTTGGTGAATGAAATCCAGATAAGGTAGGATAACTCCAGCGTCGAATTCTATGCTGGTGGATCGTAGAAAAATGATAGACCATGGCAACATTGGTAATGATGATCCTTACTTTTTTGGTTATTAAAGTGAAGATCTCAAAAAAGAAAATCACGATTAAAATCGGGAAGTAGGTTTTCAAGTGGGTAAGCTCCGTATGGGTTCCCCACTTTTTTTATCTTTTGCACGATCAACTGGATCCGTGTATTATTCATAAATATCTCCTATTTAAGTAATAAATGGCTCCTGTTGTAATTCTCCATTTTCGTCAACATGCTTTGGCCTATGGCCATCAGCGTACGAAATATGACACCTTATCTTATCAACTGTCTTATAACGATTTCATGATAAGACAAAGAGGGGGTAACAAGGGAGACTGACCTACATGACTGCGCGTATACAGCGCATAAACTGCGCATCTACTCCGCCTTTTTCAGCTAGTTAAAAAAGGCGTAGTAGATGCCCAGTATACGTGGTATATATGCGGTATTATTCAGTTCCTGCTCACTTCCTGATCAGGTTTCATGCTGCCCTTATTCCTTGATTGTTAAATATATATTGTCATCTATGTCCGTCAAAACCGGACATTACTGGACATCGGACAATCCTGTTTGCGGAATGCTTCGTTTAATGTTTTTCTTGGATTACATTCGCCTCCATAAAAAAATAAAAATTATGGGAACATTTAATGGAAAACATTTTACGGGGCCGGTAGGACCAGTAATCTTTAGAAAAAGAAAAGGCAAGCAAGTTGTCTGTGCTAAACCGCTTCCGGGAACAATGAAGCAGACAGAAAACACGAAGAAGGCTTCGGGCACTTTTGGTATGGCCAGCTTGATGGTAAAGCACATCAAGGAGTCCTATGGTGAAGAGATCATGGGCTATCACGATGGGACGCTGCACAACAGGCTGATGACAAGTATTAATCCGGTTCTTTCACAATGCAGGGATCTGTCTACGATGAGCTACAATTTTGGAGTTAATAGTTTCAACCGGCTGACCGGACTGAACTTCAATGTGGAATCACCTCTGCATAAATATCTGGGTTTCGATCCCGGGATTATGCTGGAAGGGAATAGCTTGCGGGTGGAATTCCCTTCGACCAATGCTAAAAGGAATATTAAATTTATCCGGAGCAGCAATGCCTGTCACCTTACCATGAGTTTGCTGCTGTTTAACCTCAAAGACGGTAAGCGGTTGAATGAACCGCTGAATCAAACGATCATCCTGGCTAAAAAAGAACAGGAACAGCTGGGTGGTCAGGAATTTACTTTCACAGTTCC
>Ga0247810_10000811_pt1 | contig 25465 bp, 13 predicted proteins | sample UWRJL119311C1_FD_179918 | JGI IMG/M metagenome (GOLD analysis project Ga0247810, IMG submission 179918) | Plant litter microbial communities from Arlington Agricultural Research Station in Wisconsin, United States - UWRJ-L119-311C-1 | ecosystem: Environmental > Terrestrial > Plant litter >... | reverse complement strand
ATAACTTTAAATTATTTTTATTTTCATTTCTATGCTATTTTAAATACCAATTGGGATCAATTATCTAGTGGATCAAATGCTCCACCTGACCAACCTATTGTTGGTACAATGTTAAATCCATTATTTACAAAATCATCGTGGAAGGTGTAGAAATAGTGAAATTCAGGAACATTGTAAGCGCTATAAGCTTGATTGGTTGTGGTTGTTAACCTAAAGTATTTGGTAAAGGTTGTCTTGTCGTTCAAGTTCAGTGTTTCTCTGAACATCACGCCATTGGTTACGGCTTCCAAAACGCCTTTATCATTAAGCACATTTCCAACTGGAGGATTTACCAATGTAATTTCCAATTTCTGCATATTACCATTTAGCAAATGCATGGTACGAGATCTTCTCAAATCAGAATTACGTTTGTTTTCGAAAGCGAATTCAACCATTCTTTCATTCAGGATCAAGGTGCGCATATCTGAAGTACCAGCAACTAGGCCCAAACCGTAATCACTAGCTCCTGCTACAATACCTGCTCTAGTTCTGATCTGTCTGACCATATTTTTGGCACCAGCAAGATCACCGGTTTCATTCATACAGTCGGCATAATTCAACATTACTTCCGCAAGTCTAAGCTCGATCCAGTCCATTCCGCTTCCGCCTAGGTTATTTGCATATCTTACACTTGCAACGGGTAATGTAGGTGTGGTAAAACGTTTGCAATACACTCCATTACCATTACTTTCACCAACTGCGGTATTATAAGTCCATTGTTTTCTGTTCGCATTACCGCTCAATGCCCAAGAACCACCGTTGTAGGCAATAGTAGCTTCGAACCTTGGATCTCTATTTTGCCAGAACAAGGTTGCATCATAAGGATAAGTTGAAGATGCTGCTGTTCTTGGAAGACCATCTCTCATTGGATAAGCCTCAAGCATTTTTATAGAAGGCATAAATCCTGTGTATGGACCACCACCTTCAGATGTAGGTCTAGATTTATATTCTGTATCATGGCCTCTTCTTTCTACTGCTGCCGAATGTGTTCTAACTAAAATTGCTTCAGTATTAGCTGTACCTTCTAAACGGAAAATATCGGCATAGTTAGCTTGCAATCTTTTACCTGCAGCAATAGCCATATCATAAGCAGTTTTGTTAGCTGTTAAGGCGTCAGCCCATCTGCTTGCCTGATAAGGATGTTTGGCATCATTAGTTGGGTTAAATTGTGGACTTGCCCAGTAAAATAAAACCTTGGCTTTTAAGCAGGTTGCGATCAACTTGGTAATTTTTCCGCGTCCAGTTGCGTCATCTGGTGTAAAACCATCAAGCATTGCTATCGCATTATCTAAATCGGAAAGAATAGCAGCGAAACAAACCCTAGCACTTTTTCGGCCTTCGGTGTAAACTGTTTCAGGAGTTTGAGGTTCTAATGGTAGTGGAACACCGCCATAAACTTTCACCAATTCGAAATAGGTCATTGCTCTCAAAGCATAATATTGTCCTAAAAACTCCTTTTTCTTAGCTTCAGAGATGGTGCCGGCAGGGAGGTATTTGATAGCTTCGTTACATCTTTGGATATCGAAATATTTGTTCTCACCTGCAGCGTTATTTGCATTGTATCGGTTACCTGTCCACCTTACATCGTTATTGGTAAGTACACCCTGTAAACCTAATGCTGCACGTGTATATTGGTCTGTTTCCGAAAAATAGTTTTCGTCACTTGCCAAATGCACTCCATTTCTTTCGTTGATCGTAACCTGAAAAGGAAATGTTGGCACTACAACATCATAGGTTCTATTTAAGTGCAGCTGTACCGCCCCTTCTGTACTCCAGATAGCAGCATCAACACCACCACGATCGGGAAGATCAAAAAATTCATCTTTACATGATGGTAAACAAGCCACCAATGCAAGAACTACTAATGACCTTTTTATATTATTTTTTAATTGCTTAATCATTACTCAAAAATTATAAGTTAATATTTAATCCCAAAGAAATTGTTCTCAAAATCGGATAATCATAAACCGTAGATGAATATGGATCTTTGTAATCTAGCGGATTTACCAAAGTCCATAGGTTATTACCGGTCAACATTATCCTTGCTCCAGTTAAACCAAGTTTGTTTACCAATTTAGTTGGCGCTTTATAGCTCAATGTCATCGTATTGATACGGATTGTTGTGCCGTCAACTGCCCAGAAATCTGAGTTTTTAGTAATTGATGGATCATCAAAGCGTGGATATTTACCTTCCATTGGATTTTCTTGGGTCCAACGATCTTTCCAGATCGAGACCACGTTTCTTGTTAAGGTTGGTGTATTTCTTGCCCTACTGTCATAGAATACCTTGCCACCAAATCTGGCATTAACGTTGGTACTCAAAGCAAATGCTTTATAGGTAAAGTTTAAATTGAAACCACCTCCGAACCAAGAATTTGTAGTGTCATAAAGCGGCTGCATATCATTATCTGTAATTACACCGTCTCCGTTGGTATCTTCAAAATATAACCATCCTGCCTGAGGAACCTGGGTATATAATCTATAGTTTGGATATTTTGCCATCCATGCATCAACATCACCTTGGGTTCTGAACATTCCGATTGTTTTTAACCCAATGTTGCTACTATTGTATTTACGTGGATCAACGCCAAAGGTAATTGGCCAATCTGGAGCTACGTTATTCACTAGATCACCTGGCGCATAAATTAATTGAGTGTTTACCGAGTTGCCATAAGCGAAGTTCACGCTTGCGTTCATGTTAAGGTCTCTAGCTAGTTTTGCTTTATAGCCAACGGTAAACTCAGATCCCCAGTTGTAAGTTTCTCTGTAGTTGATTACTGGGGCGGTAAAACCAGCATATAATGGATATAAGTTATTTCCACCTTTATCAAATGCATCGTAATTACGGTTTTGGAAGACTTCTACCCCAAAATCGATTTTGTTATTGAATAAACTTGCTTCAATACCAATGTTGAGTGTTCTCTTCTTTTCCCAAGTAATGTCTGGGTTAGGCACCAATGATGGATTTAAACCATTTGCATTGGTGTTGCCGTAGATATATCCATTGTTGGTATCAATCGTATAACGAGCTTGCCATAACCTCTCGTTAACACGATCATCACCTGTAATACCATAGTTAGCTTTCACTTTCAAGAAATTAACGAACCCTAAAAACTTAAGGTCTTTAAAGAACTTTTCTTGACTCACAACCCAGCCCAAACCTAAACTAGGAGATACGCCCCAACGGTTACCTGGAGCAAAATTAGAGGAAGCGTCAGAACGGATTACAAATTCCATTAAGTACTTTTTATCAAAATCATAAGAAGCACGACCAAAAACTGATCTTTTTACAGATTGATTGCGGTTGGTATTTTGACGGGTAAGTGTATTTACATCAAATGCCCAATAATCTTCTCCGCCCGGAATTAATTGATTTGACCAGTAAACCGATAAGGTTTCGCTATTAGATTCGGTCTGCTCTCCACCTGCCAAAACATCAAAAGTGTGTTTGCCAAATGTTTTACCGTATTGTAGGGTCGCAAATGCCTGGTAGCTATTATTCTCTGCTAAACCAGGATTAGAGCGCTGGTTAGCTGAAGAAACTTGTTCAACTACAGGGCTAACTGCAGCTAACTGATTGGTATAAATTTGGCCATTATTTCCAATTTTAGCAAAATTATAGGTTTGATATGGTGGAATATAGGTTCTGCTATTAGTGGAGTTACTTCCTTGTGAAATTTGGAACCTAGCAGTAAAGCCTTTCAGCATTTCAGGCTGATACGTTAAACTTGCATTGATTCTATAACCTTTAGATTTACGGCTGTCGCTGTAACCTGAGTTAAGCAAGGCTAGCGGATTAACAGCGTTGTTAAAATTCACATATTTTCCATCAATGCTGTTGGGAACCCATTGTGGAACGGTAATGATCCTTTCAATGAAGTTATTATCTTGATCAGAAAGGTTATGCTGTGCATTTCTAATATTCCAGTCTACGTTAAAATTCACGTCTGCCTTTAAACCATGAGCAAGTGTAGCCACTACGCCACTACGGAAGCTATATTTATCGAAGTTCATACCGATAAAATTCGCATCCTCATTTTGATAGCTGCCGCCTGCAAAAAAGGTAATTTTCTCACTTCCACCAGTAATATTGATGTTGTGGCGCTGTGTGGTAGCAGCTTGCCAAATTTCATCATACCAGCTTTTATAGTTTGTATTTTTAAGGATTTCCAGATCTTCTGGTAAAAAGAAGTTTGATAATGCCGCGCCAGATTGACGGTAGCCATCATTCAACAATAACGCGTGGTCATAAGCCGATAACATTTCAGGGGCTCTAGAAGCATCAGAAACACCTACGTAACCGTTATAGGTAATTGTTGGCTTTCCAGCTTTTCCTCTTTTGGTAGTCACCAAAACTACACCCTTAGCACCAGCAGCACCATAGATGGCAGCAGAAGCATCCTTCAAGAAAGACATGTTGTCAACCATTGATGGGTCAACGTTATCAAAAGCCTCTCTGGTTACGGTAATTCCATCCACAATATAAAGTGGTTCAGCGGTAAGCCCTACTGAGCTGGCAGTTTCTGATACTGTTGCATTTCTGATGTTGAAAGTAATGGGAGCACCAGGTCTACCTGAAACTTGACTTACACCCACACCTGCAATTCTGTTTCTCATTGCACCCGCAAGGTTTGGAGCAGGAATATCCTGAATTTCCTCACCTGTAATAGTTGCAATGGAACCTAATACTTCTGTTTTCTTTTTGGTACCATAACCTACTACAACTACGTCATTTAACATATTTGTTTCTGAAGCCATGGTCACATCGATCTTAGCACGTGAGCCAACAATGATCTGTTGTCTTACAAAACCGATATACGAAAATACGAGTACATCCATATCGCTTTTAATCTGAATGGTGTATACACCGTCTGCATTCGTGCTCACATTACTTGGCACGCCCCTTAGGGCAACATTTACCCCAGGAATTGGGGAACCGTCGGCCTCCGTAACTTTACCCGTGACCTTTCGATCTTGGGCGAACAGGATTGAACTTGCGCCCAGCATGAGCAACAAGAACAATGAGAATTTACGTAAAAATTTTGAGTTCATATTTATTATTTGGTTTGTTAAAAAATTATTAATTGGCTTGACTAGCGGCTTTTCTTCTTTTTTCCCATTCAATTCCTTCTTTTTTTAGGTCGTAACCAGCAGCGGAAAGATAATTGTTGATCCTGCCTTTGTATTTACCGAACCAAGCATGTTTTTTGTCTGATGATTCAGCATCCATAGCAAATTCCCTTGCTTCGGTTAACCAGGTTAATATTTGTTTCTTTTGCTCTTCGCTTAAGGTTAGGATTTCTTCCTGGTAAGCTTTATAGGTAATTGGGAGTACATTATAGGTCATTCCGTCCTTTACCATTTCCACCTGTTTTTCGGTGAGGTTTGAAGACAGTTTCTTAAGGTATTTTTTGTGCAGTTTGGCCAACTTTTCCATCACCTCGGTATTTTTCTTGGTTAGCACCGTTTCTCTTTCTGCTTTATCGAGGTATTTCTCTTTAATTTCTTTTACTTCTGCATCACGAAGGGTATAAATATCATTCAGGTCGCTGTATTGATCTCTAATCGTATTACTTACTTTTTCTTTTTGGCTATCATTAGCTATTCCTAATACAGCTACGATCTTATCCGCACGTTGCGTAATTGTTTTTACATACGCTTCTTTATCCGATTTTGACTTATCCTGCGCAAACGTATTGGTAACGTTTATCAAAATAAGTAATAGAAAAACTGAGGTTTTCATTTTATTGTTTTTAGTTAAATTCTTCTCTTAATTAAATTTACATCGCCGCAAAAGTGCACTTTTATTCCTAATTCATCCATTGCTGCAGCTTTTACTCTACAAGCTTCATGTGCGCTTGCTTCATAATTTGCATAAACCACCTGAATGTGATTAGCTTTGTGCCTGGCCATCATCTGATCTCTTGATACGCCTTTTAATATCGCATGCATAATTGGCCACTCGGGTGTGGTGGCATTCCATCTTCTATTTGTTTCTTCTGCAGGTAATAGCACTACTTCGCCAACGCCCAGGTCACAGTGTAATTCATTATCCATTACATAAACTCTGCTCCATACGATAAAACCTGGTTTACTTATCCCTTTAAGGGTACCTCCACCTAAACGAAAATACATTGGTGGTTGTCTTTCGCTACTTGCACCAGCATAACCATTGATAAAATGAGCTGCCGGCGCGGCGCCAGAAATTAGGAAAAGCCAAATAAAATCATTCAGGTTCTCTCCCTTATAATGTTCTCCCCAACGAATGTCATGCAAAGTGTTTTCCCCAGTCATACCCAATTCTTTCCAGAGCTGATAGGTTACCAATGCATCTAATCCTGCACATTCATCTACTTCATTAAAGTGTGGCAATGCCTGATTTGCGTAAAGTTCTTTACCATCCAAAGCAAAAACTGGAGGTCTGTCTTCATTATTCAATAAACCTTCCACAAGATCGCTTGCTACGGTAAGGTCTTTAAGTCCTTGTTGATATTGGATCCCAATCGTATCACAACTAAATTCTGCTGCGATGCGAACAGCGGCAATGTACATTTTACATTGTGCTAGCGTTTGGGCTTTTGTAAGTTCGGTTTGTTCATTGGTTCCCCAATTAAATTTCATGCCCTTTTTCAGCAACCAATTCAGTACTGCTTCTGCTTCAGGATCATTTACCTGGAGCATAGCGGCGTATAAGGCTGATTGACTTAGTCGTTCTTTGAAAAAGCCTGTTTTGTGCAGCAGTTCGTCAGGAATGATGGCGTTGTACATTCCCATACAGCCCTCATCAAAAACGCCCATGATTACTTTTCTGGCTTTTAACGCTTTGGCAAAGCTCCTGCCCTTTTTCTCATCAGCTAATGGAATTTTACTTAAACTAAAGCTTTTTACCTGACTTTGGTCGTAGCTTATTTTCCCGGTAGCAAGCCATTCTTCCAATCCCTCGGTAAAGAAATCATCATCAAAGTTTTCGCTCCATAATGTACTATAGTTGATATTGGCTTTGGTTAGACAGCCGTTCAGATTTAACATTCCGACAAGACCTGGCCACTGACCGCTCCAATTGGCAACGGTTAAAATTGGACCAACATGTGTAGTTAAACCGGCAAGCACATGATGTGAATATTGCCATACGCTTTCGGCAACAATTAGGGGTTGATTTGGATCAATTTCTCGGAAGATATCCATACCCATTCTTTGCGAGTCGATGAAGCCATGTTTTTTGATGGGATTGTAGGCGTGTGCACGTTTTACAGACCAGCCTAATTTCTCAATTGCAGCAGTTAATTTTTGTTCCATTTCAACTTGAGCAGACCAGCAATTTTGGTTCGCAGAAAGTCTCAAATCTCCACTAGAAATGAAAAGAATTTGTCCTTGTACACCCTGTTTCATAATTCATTACTGAACAAACAATTTATAGGAAAAGAGCTTGTCGGTTTATATTTTGGTTATTAGCTAAGTGGCTATATACAAAACTCAGCAATCAAAAACGTTAATTTGTGTAAATTTTTAGCAAATCAATATAGGATGTTATCATAAAACAGCCTATCTTTAGTCCCACATCATTTATGATTTGCCAAAATCGACAACGCCATAAAACACCAAATATTTATAATTTATAATGAAACCTCATTTTCACAAAGTACCAATTACCTTACAAAGTTCGTTCAGTATTAGGCATGATATCAAACCAGATTTTGGCAACATTTGGCACTACCATCCTGAGCTTGAATTGCATTATAATATCAAGGGTGAAGGTGTTCGTTTTATTGGCGATAATATTAGCAATTTTGCTTCTGATGAGATGGTGTTATTAGGTGAAAATTTACCCCATACCTGGCGATGTAAAGATGAGTATTTCCAGAACAATCCGGAGCTGAATGTGGAAGCTATGGTTATCCATTTTTTACCAGATTGCCTCGGTAAATATTTATTGAATTTACCAGAAGCTTACCTTATCCCGAAGTTGTTTGAGAAGGCAAAAAGCGGAATGATTATTCATGGCAAAGCGAAAGATCAATTGGCAGATCTGATGCGAAATGCCATTCATGCCACCAATCTGGAAAGGATCATCATTTTACTAACCATCTTGAAAACATTGGCAGAAACTGATGAATATGAAATCATTACAACAAAGAATACCTTTCACCAATCTAACGAGTCTGAAACCTTAAGGATTAATAAAATCTATAACTATACACTAACCAATTATAAAAACGACATCAGTTTGGAGGAAGTGGCATCCCTAAGTAATTTAAGTATTACCTCCTTTTGCCGCTATTTTAAACTGATGACCAAAAAAACCTATTATGATTTTCTAATTGAGATTAGGGTTAGTCATGCCTGCCGTTTCCTCATTGAAAACAAATTACCCACTGAAATGATCTGTTTTAACTGCGGATTTAATAATGTATCTAACTTTTACCGCCATTTTAAAAAGGTTACGGGAATGACTCCATTGGATTATAAGAGGAAGTATCTTAACGAGTAAGGGAGTCGGAAAGTCCGGAAGTCCGGAAGTCCGTTCCCCTCATAGTTTAGGGAAGAAAGATTAAAGAGCAAAGATTAAAGACTGGATGGATAGAGAGTCCGAAAGTCTAGAAGTCCGTTCCCCTCAGAGTTAAGTTAAGAAAGATTAAAGACTGGATGCATAAGCGACCATCCAATTCCATCTTCCGTAATACATATTCCATCCTCCACCTTACCTTATAGCTCGGATAGCTATAGTTAATCATTTTTAGCATACTAATGGTTGATATATCTGGTCTCAAAATACAATTGAAAGTATATCATCCGATTGGCCTTGGAGTAAATTTAAACTGTAGTATTCGGAACACTGTAGGTATTAGCTTGGTATTAGGTTTAAGTTTTGAAAAGTTAGAATTGAAAGATTGGAAATGGAGTTTTACATCCGCGTTGCAAACGCGGACGAGAGTTTAGTAGTCCACCATCGTCCGCGTTTGCAACCTACTGTGTACCCACATCTTTTAATAGGAATCATGACGCTTGAGGGGTTCGTTTTTGCGAGCTTTTCGCGAAGCAATCTCCTTGCCGCAACCAGCTTCAAGCCAGCAAGGAGACCGCTTCGTTCCTCGCGGAAACGAACCTGAGCGAAATCTGTCCACCTGATAGGAAATAATCGGGACAGATCTTCCTCGCAAAAACAAACTTGAGAAACTATTATTGACTTGTGGGTACACGGTAGGTTTGCAATGCGGATGTCTGCATCTGGCGATTGCATCGCCTATAATAGCTCTATCTCGATTAACCCCTTTCCATTTTTATAATTTAATGCACTGCTATAAATATAATGTTCTGCCTGATTGACAATTCCTGCTTTTACTGGATTTTCATGGATATATCCAAGTTTATCCATTGCATAAATTCCATGTAAATTTATGGCATGATTATCATCTGTCCATACTTTGAAGTTCTTAGCTCTACCAGTTGATTTTGCCATTTTATAAAATTTATCAAGTAGCCAATCCCTTCTACTTTCTGGAAACTCTCTAATAGCAATGATTAATTTCTTAGAAGTATATTTTTTAAAATCCCGTAAAAAATCGGACATATTATGGGGACTTTTACAATGTGCGATAAAATGGATATGATTGGTCATTATTACCCAACCATTTAATACAAGTCCTTTTTGATTAATACAATGCTTAAAAGCATCAACAATGATTTCTTTATAAATAGTTCTTGTAAAAACATCAACCCATTCTATAACTGTACAGGTGATAAAATAAGTGTCTTGTTGATTTGTAATGTGATATCTATCTCCTGCCATAACTAATTAGGTTAAAGAGGATGATTAATTCAAGTTAAGGATTTGGATTGATATTTCAAATGTTTTTTACATCCGCGTTGAAATATCTAGATATAGCTACTATAGCGATGCAATCGCTAGTTACAGACATCCTCGTTGCAAACGAGGACGAGAGTGGGTTTGAAATGGAGTTTTTACATCCGCGTTGAAATATCGAGATTTAGTTACTATGGCGATGCAATCGCCAGTTACACATATCCTCGTTGCAAACGAGGACGAGAGTGGGCGCTATATCTTTCGGACTCTCGGACTTCCGGACTTTCCGACTCTCTATATAAAAACCTTGATATTAAAATCATTCAATAAAGCGGTATAGCTATCAAACAATGTTTCTACTTCTTTGATCACTGAAGGCGTAAACGAACCTACCTTTCTGCGGGTGAAGGTAGTGATGTTCAGTCCTCTTTTTTGCAGAAAGTACTTCGAAACTATTGGATATACATTGTGCATCACTTCCATATTATCAATTAGAAACTGCTGTACCACATCAACCTCTACACTTAAATCTGCGTCATTAAAATGATCACACAACCACACGATCAGTTCTGGAAAATAATTGCCTTGAATACAGGATAAACCTGCAGAACCTGCTTTTAGCGAATCAACTGCATGAACCATATAGGCATCGTATAGGCCAAATTTATGCCCTTTGGTTAACTTTAGCTTTTGTTTAATCTGACCAAGATCTAAGCAGGTGTCCTTATGGTAGATTACCCTTCCTGTGTCTACAAATTGCTGTAACTGTTCGGGTTTGATTATTCTTTTATAGGGAACGGGACATTCATAAAAACCGATGGGGATTTCATTGGTCTGATGGAGCAGCTCAAATACCCTATCATTAAAAACCTGATCAGGGTCTTCTTCTTCGGCCAATAAACTGGCAATGGTGATGACTGCTTCAACTTTTGTATCATATACCTTTTTTACAAAATCTGCCTGCTCAGTTATCGGCCCTCCGAAAGTTCCTGTTGCCACAACGGGTACTTCACCATCAACTACGTTAATGACATGCTTAATGGCTTGTATACGCTCTATATCGGTCAGCTCAAACATCTCACTAGAGAGGCAATTGGCAAATAAACCAGCTGCTCCTGCTTGGAGATAAACTTCTGTAAGCTGGGTAAGCGCTGGATAATCGATATTTCCATTGCTTAAAAAAGGCGTGAGCATGACCGGGATGAACCCTTTTTGTGAGTTTTCCATATCTAATTTAATCTTATATTTTTGAATTATTTCGTTGAATTGCGCTGTTACCTAGACATTAATCCATTGGTTACAGTAATTATGTTTTTCTAAGGTTTTTAATCTTTGTTATGCACAAACCAGTTAAAAATATGGTAAGCGTACCAATTACGATGATCATGTTCTTGTGCAATGGATTTCTAAAGTGCTCATAGGCTGGTGGCAGCAGATGAGAAAATGTCATCCATATAATCACCGCTATCCCGATTATCGTAGCTGTTATGGCCTCATGATTTTTCGTCTGCCTGCTGATGATCCCCAATAAGAAAAGGCCCAACATTCCTGCGGCAAAAATCCCTGATAGTTCCCACCATACATCCAAAATACTTTTTACCCCTATCATGGCAATGCCTGCAATCATTCCGCAGAGGCCGAAAACGACAGTTGCCAGGTGCAAGAGCGATAAGTTCTGTTTTTCGGTGATATCAGGTTTGAAGTATCTCTTGTAGATATCTACACTGAATACAGTTGCCGAAGCATTCATTCCAGAACTAATGGTACTCATTGCTGCAGATAAAATGGCAGATACAATTAGACCAACCAAACCTACCGGGATCTTGTTCACCATGAAGTGTGGCATGATCTTGTCTCCATAATCTGCTGGCTGTAAGGTGTTCTGCAAGTCCAAAACTTCAGTAGCTGAGGCGTTGATCGGCAACCGTTCCATGGCAACCTGGTGTTTAATGGAGGTTATTAGATCAGGGTTAACCTCATAATAAGCATATAAACAAGATCCGATTACAAAAAACAGGAGTGATGCCGGGATATATAACCATACACATAACCAGATAGATTTTGATGCGGCCTTGCTAGAGGTAGCCGTGTGGTAACGCTGGATATAGTTTTGGTCCATCCCGAAGTTATTCAGGTTGATAAAAAAACCATATAACAATACCACCCAAAATGTAGAAGTGCTAAAGTCTGGAGCGAAACTGCCCAAACTAAACTTATCGGCTGATTTCCCAATCTCGATTACCTTCGCAACCCCACCTGGCATATTGTGAATGATCAGATACAGGATCAATAAGGCACCAAAAGTTTTAACGACCGCTTGCACTACCTCTGTCCAGATTACTGCCTCTATACCACCCATAACAGTGTAGATAATGATACAAATTCCCATCACCACCATGATCATCTGCATGGAGTAGCCCGTTAATGCCTGTAGGCTCAGTGCAATCCCGAAAAATATAGATCCCATTCTGGCTAATTGGGTCAGCAAAAAGCAAATTACTGCATAAGCTCTTGCCCAAGAACCAAAACGATTTTCTAAGTGGGTATAGGCTGAGATCTCCCCTGTATTCCGATAAAAAGGAACGAAGTACTTGGAAGCGATCCATGCTGCCAATGGCATGGAGATGCTAAAAACAAATGCATTCCAGTTTCCTCCAAAGGCTTTACCCGGTACGCCCAAAAAAGTATTGCTGCTCAGAAATGTCGCATAAATTGATAAACCTATCGCCCATCCAGGGATTAGGCCCGAAGCTTTTGTAAACTGCTCGGAGTTTTTATTCTTTCTCGAAAAATAAACGCCAACCAAGATCATCGCTATCAAATAGATCACAATAATAGCAAGATCAAAAATAGGTAGACCCTTCATTTTGGTTGTTCGTTTATAATTGGTTTAAAACAAATATCAATTCAATAACAACAGTATTCATATCAAATTTTGCCTTTATATTATATCATCTTATCCTATTGGACATCAAGTGCGTCAATTGTCAAATCTTTAGCTGAAACACCAATAATGGTTACTTTATAGGTTCCAGCGTTGATCATTGTTCCAGTATTTGTATTTAGATAATTCCATTTCCCAGGTTTCGTAGGATCAAATGATACATTTTCTGTTTTCATTAATGTACCATCAGCTGAAGCAAATTCTAGTCTTGCATTGAGTTCGGTGGTTAATGGATTGTGGTATTTCAGTGTCAGTGAATAGGTATCAGCAACCCCTACCTTTATCGTAAAGGTTAAACTATTGCCATTTTCGGCCTTGAACGTAACGCGCGGTTTGCCCATCAATTCTTCCTTCACTATATGATCTCCGATTAATAGCGCATCGGTGGCTTTATAAGTTGATACGGATTTCAAATCGTATGCGGGCTCCAAATGTGTGATCGGCAATACCGCAACCGTGTACATTGCTGCATTTGGAACATTGCTTCCTAAAATAACTTCGGAATGCTGCTCAAATCTTTTTCTGTAGACCAAAAACCGATGGCCTTTGCTGTTGACAAGATAAGTTGTTGTATTTTCAAAACCACTTAGCCAATTGAATTTCTTTGATGCCTTTTCATCAATAGCTACAAATACATCAGCTGCTTCATTGACTTTAAATTTAAGGTTCTTATTGTCCTTAGCTGAAGTTTGGATCCATTCTGCCCCATATAAGTTTGCAGGTAGGTTGGTAATTTCAGTTTGATCATAAACATATTGCCTGTCTCCTATATCCATCCAAGTTGATGTTGTTATTCCATCTGCTGCTGTAATAATTGATTTACTTTGTGGCGAAGGTTTAATTTGTGGATTTGTACTGGCAATGGCAATGGCCGAAATAACTGCCTGACCAGATTTAACCTGTGGGAAAGAAATGTCTAGGCTTCCTCCTTTTATGATCGTTTTAATTACTTTTTTTAGGGCAACATCATGACCAACTTCCTTCCAGATATCTACATTTTTCTGTACCGTTTTTCCGTTTATAGCTATGTCAAACAAACGCATTCCCGTAGCATCCATTCCGCCTCCTGTACCTAACCAGGGTTCGATAAAATAAAGTTCTACCAAATATTCGCCATCTGGCAAAGGAAAATGATAGCTCAGCTGATCACGGCCATACCTGAAAGTTTGGAAAAGCTTCCAATCTGCGGTTCCAGCTATGGGATCAAATGTTCTTCGCTGACTGGCAAAAAAAGCTGGTACTCCCGGGAATTTAGCAGCCCATGATGAAGAGCCAAACGTATTCTTATCTGTGATTTGCCTGTCGGCAGCCCATTTTAAGCCATCTTGGGCAACATAATCTGGTCCGCCACAATTTACCCGATAGATGTAGTGATAATCCTTTACAGGAGCTGTAATGTTTGTTAGCTTTACAAGTTGCTTATAGTTCGGTGAATGCGGTAAGTTATTGAGCACGATCTGATCTTTGGCAACGGCTTTTCCATTTACATAACCAACTGCGTATAATACGTTGTACTGTACATTGATTTTGTTCCATTGAAAGTGTGTTCCAATTCCGTTCCTGGTTCTTTTGCCTAATGAAACACCGTTTACATCATTGAAAAGTTCAACTTCATCACAATTTGAATAGACAACAATACTGTCTTTTATACCTGGTTTAAGCCATCTATTTGGCCAGGTATGTGATACGATATAAACCATCGGTTCGCTTGTTTTGGGTGCATAATTTGCCCTGAACATATAAAAAACATCTGTTGGTTCTTCCCAGGGGGTGTACATTCCCTTATAATTAACCGGACCAATGCGATCCAGATCTCTTAAACCTTCACCACCTTGTACCCTGCCTGGATTATCATGCGAGCTGTACAACCAAAAGAAATGACCAGCTGTTTTATCCTTTACCGACTCTGCCAAGCGAACTTTGGTTTCCATTAAATCGGTCATATAATTTTCGGTATAACCTTTAGCTCCGCTATCTAGCTCGTGCAGATCAATTGTTCTCCAGGATCCATATTCACCAACTAAAACCTGCCTCTGCAAATCATCACCATAGGTTAAGGGGTTTCCACCATAAGTTCCTGTCCAATTTTGAGGCACATCCCAATCGGTCCCTTTACCCCCATTACAGGTCGTTACCTTACGTTGTGATGAAGCAGTTGGATCAAGTTTTCGAATAAGTTCAGTACATTCTTTGGCAAAATCTTCAGGTAATGTGCTTTCATTTTCCAATCCCCATAATACCACAGAAGGGCTATTTCTTCGTTCTTTAACCCAATCTATTAATAAGGTCTTGAAGTTTTTTCTGAATGCTGGATTATCATACCAGATGTGTGCCGCCATTTGTGTCCAGGAAAGAATGCCCAATTTATCCCAATAAACCTGATACTCGAGGTTGTGCGGTTGATGGGCATCACGAAAAGCATTGAAACCAGCCGACTTGATCTGCATTACACGAGATTTGATCTGTTCGTTACTGAAAGCATGACTTTGACCAATTAGATGTTCATATTCTGCAATTCCATTAATAAAAACAGGCTTTCCATTCAACAAGAACTGTTTTTGCTGAGTTTCGCCTATCGGCCAGCTGATCCACCTAATGCCATAAGGTGTTTTTAGTTGATCTAATACTTTCCCATTGGCTATCAATGTAGTTTTAAGCGTATAGAGATACGGATCTTCTAAAGACCACAAATGTGGATTGCTGATTTGAGGGGTATGTTGAGGAACAGTTAATTCTTGTCCAGCAGCAATTGTTGTTACCTTACTTAAGGCACTGATTTTCTTGCCATTTCTATCAATTAGCTCATTTAATAAAGTAATTGCTTTGGGGGTAGTACTATAATTTTTAAAGGTAGTGGCCAAGTTCAGCATGGCTGATTTTTCAGAAATTCGATTGTCATTCCATACGTGAACGCCAAAAGGTTCAATTCGTACTTCGTTTGTTATGATCAGATGAACAGGTCTAAAAATCCCCATGGGCTGTGAACCTTCTGAAAAGCCACGTTCTGTTGAACATCCACCATCTACCCAAGGCAAATCCTGAATATTTGCTGGGTGGTCTGCCCTGACTGCTAATACATTCTGCTGATTATTCAGTTTAATTACCGAGGTTACATCTAAAGTAAAAGTTGTTCTTCCACCAGCGTGATAGCCAACCTTTTTACCGTTTAGCCAAATCGTAGCGTAAGAGCCAACGCCTTCAAAGTATAAGAAAAATCTTTTCCCAGTGCGGATTTCAGTTGTTTTAAAGGATTTACGATACCAGGCATAACCATGTTTATTGCCATGAAGTTTGCGTTGATAACCTTCATATTGATCCCAGTTATGTGGAACATTTACATTTTTCCAATCGTCATATTTGAAATTAGCGGATTGAAAACCGTCAAATGCATCGCTGTTCTTCTCATCAGTTGTACTGTACCAATTATCGTTTAAAGAAATATCTTTTCTTACAGAGGGCTGCGCAGCGACTGTTGCAACTAAAGATGAACAGATTAAGAAAAACAAGGTACTTAATTTCATTAATATCTTTCTTTTAATTGTAGATAGATTTCACCGAAATGGTTTCCAATTTCCCATTTAACCGATATATTTTACCTACTTCGGTATTTACTTTGGTCTCTAGATTGCCATAACGCAACCAGCACTCACCACCAACTCTTGCTATGATCTCAATTTCATTCAGTTTACCATTGTTCCAGTCAAAACTGAGCGAAAATCCGCCTCTTGCACGCATACTATTTACTTTTCCAAAAGGCAAATCGGATGGTAAGGCCGGTAAAATTTCGATATATTTTTCATGGCTCTGCATTAACATTTCGGCAATGCCTGCTGCACCCCCAAAATTGCCATCAATTTGAAAAGGTGGATGTGCATCGAATAAATTCACATAAGAACCAGAACCATTCGCTGTTGCTGGTTTAATGAGCATTTTGATCATCTTCATGGCATGTTCTCCATCTTTAAACCTAGCCCAATAGTTAATTTTCCAGGCCAAGCTCCAACCGGTAGCATCATCGCCACGATAAAGCAATGATTGTTTAGCCGCATTCATCATTTTAGGATCTTTTTCCCAAGTGATGTCGTTGCCAGGATAAACACCCCATAAATGCGAAACGTGCCTGTGTTTATTCGTGGTATCATCAATATCGGTCAACCATTCTTGAAGTTGCCCGAATTTACCGATCTGATTTGGAGCCAGCAGTTTTAACTTTTGCTGAAGTGAATCGGCAAATTCTTTGTCTATAGCTAAGATTTTACTTGCAGAGATACAGTTTTCAAAGAGCGATCTGATTAGCTGATGGTCCATTGTAGGGCCTGCAACTAATCCGCCATTTTCTGGAGAATTTGAGGGCGTACTGATCAACCATCCAGTTTTAGGGTCTTTCACTAAAAAATCTTCAAAGAATAAGGCTGCTTTTTTCATTACGGGATAAGCTTCATTCCTTAAAAACTGCTCATTCCTAAAAAAATCATAGTGTTGCCATAGGTGAAAACTAAGCCATGCACCACCTGTAACCCAAATGCCGTGGGTTGAACTATTTATCGGTGCAGTTGCATTCCATAGATCGGTATTGTGGTGCAAAACCCAGCCTCTTGCATTGTAATAGTTTTTTGCTGTCTCTTCTCCCCTTCTTGCAAGTGCTGCGGTTTTCTTAAAAAGTGGTTCGGTTAATGTTCCAAGATTGAGTACATCTGCCGGCCAGTAGTTCATCTCCAAATTGATATTGGTGGTATATTTACTTCCCCATGGCGGACTTAACATGTCGTTCCAAATACCCTGTAAATTGGCTGGTTGTGTACCAGGGCGAGAACTGGCAATTAACAAATATCTTCCATATTGAACATATAGCGCCACTAGCGCTGGGTCTTTTGCGGTTACAAACTGTTTAATCCGCTCATCGGTTGGCAACTTTTCATTAGCAGATGATCCAAGATCGATACGGAATGCAGTAAAATATTGTTGGTATTCATTCAGGTGGCTCTTGTTCAACTGCTGATAGCTTTTTCCGGCTAAATTAGCCAATGCGATATCATTTATATTTGAAGCATGGCCTTTCACGTTACTATCGTTCACAAAATTAGTACCTGCCGTTAAGTAGAAGATCACTTCATCAGCTTTATCGATTATTATCTCTTGGCCAACAATTTTCAGGGTACCATTTTTAACTATTGCAGTTAACCTAGCTTCACCGTTTAAAGCACCATCCTTAACTTGTACAAAAATAGCCAAGGTATTATTTTTTAGTACCTTAATTGTTGCACCTTGATGTGGGCTTGTTAATGTTGCGGTAAAGGAAATTGATTTAGGACGGTCCGCCGACATTTTCATCACCACTGCCTGATCTGGTTCGCTGGCAAAATATTCACGATGATAGTTTGTATTGCCCACTGTATAAGCTGTAGTTACCGTGGCTGTAGTCAAATCCAAGCTCCGTTTATAATTGGTGTAGGTCGCTGATTCGTGTTTAAAATGAAAACGGACGTCGCCAAAAGCCTGATAACTTGCCTGATACTGTGGAACTTCTGGAGGATTTTGGTTCTGGATCAGGTATTTCCATGTTTTAACCAATGAAATCCCCTGTTCTACGTTTAATCCTTGAGGATAGATGCCTATCTTTTTAGTCGTGTCTTTATATCCGGCCAATCCACCCTTATCAAAATAATTGAGTACCTGAATGGCGATGGTATTCTTTCCTATTTTAATCAATTTTGCGGGAATGGTATATTTTCTAGGCTCATTATTATCTGTATTGCCCACTAAAGCACCATTGATATAAGTGAAATCTTGGTCTCTGATCCTATTTAAGTCTAAAACCAAGTCTTTACCTTTCCACGAGGCAGGTACCTCAAAATTCATCCTGAACCAAACTGCGCCATCCAGATTTTCTAATCCTACGGTTTCCCATCCCTCATAAGATGGAACTTTAATCTGCTTCCACTGTTGGTCGTCAAAGCTTGTTAAGGCAGGGTTTCCAGTGATCCCTTTACCAGCTTTCATGGCATCAACCCATTGTTTCCGATCACCTGCATCGCTCTGCAACCCCATAAAGTTGGCCTGTGCCAAAGCTTCTGCTTCTTTTTGCTTACCTTCAAAAAGCAGTTTCCTAATCTCTGGCAAGTAAGCCGATGCGCCTTGTTTATTGTAATTTCTTGGCTTCCCAGACCATAATGTCTCTTCGTTAAACTGGATCTGATCATTTGTTACTCCACCATAGATCATTGCGCCAATTCTTCCATTTCCAATGGGCAAAGCATCAGTCCACTTTTCTGCGGGTTTTGTGTACCAAAGTCTAAGGTCTTGTGCAAGGGAATTATTTGCACAAATACAGCACAACAAAATGAAACATATCCGTTTATAGCTCATCATTTTACCAAGAGGTTTACTTAATTTGTTCAAATTCGACAGTTACATCTGCTTCTTTCTGAACTGGATGTTGCACATTTCTGAAATTATTGTTGCCCAAGGTAATGTTTTTTGTACCAGCACCGCTCAACTTTAAATAAGTTGAAGTTCCAGCAATTGGGAATGCACTATAAATAAATGCATCGCTCACGTTTTTAAGATCTATAATTGCCGAATTTGCTTTTGGCGTAAAACTTTTCAAACCATCAATGATCAAATAGTTTACATTAGTTGCTTTTAAAGAGGCTCCTAATTCTGTGTTTACGGCTACGTTGTGAAATTCGATCCTATTGGCATTGGCGATGGTAAATCCTGTTTTTGCATCAAAATTAATATCGTTGAAAGTAACATTTTCTATCGGCATCTCTTCCAGTCCATTCAGATAACCCGCCTGATTAACCTGCCCGGTGATATTGCTCAAATGGATATTCCTAAATCTTGGTGTCCGTTCTGATACCGGCTCAGCATTGGTTTTCGCATATTGCATATCGAGCACAATGGCCTGATCACGGATGTTTTTCATGATGATGTTGCTTACCCTTATTTCTTCCACAATACCACCACGTCCACGAGCTGTTTTAATTCTGATGCCACGATCTGTACCATCAAATACACAGTTGCTAATGGTTATTTTACGTACATCGCCACTCATTTCACTTCCGATAACCACACCTCCATGTCCTGACAACATGGTACAATTGGTAATGGTATAATTTTGTGCAGGCACTGCCATTTTCCTTCCTGGTCCGTCTTTACCGGATTTAATGGTGATACAATCATCCCCAACGCTGATATGGCAATCAGATATGTGCACATTATTGCAAGATTCTGGATTAATACCATCTGTATTTGGCGAATGTGGATTGTTGATGGTTACTGCATGAATTTTAACATTCTCACAAAACTCGGGATTAACTGTCCAAAATGGAGAATTGCGAATAGTTATGCCTTCAATGAGTACATTTTTACAGTACATGGGCTGAATAAATGGTGGACGCAGAAAACCTCGTTTCATCTGTTTAGGATCATCAGGCAATAAAATATCCTTATTTAATGCATCAAAATTGATCTGCCATTTTGAACGTGCCTGACCTTCTTTATATCCTTCAACAAAATCCCACCACTTTTTACCGTGTCCATCAATAATTCCTCTTCCTATGATCGAGATATTCTCTACTTTATAGGCATAAAACAATGGAGAAAAACTGGTCACATCTACACCTTCGTAACGGCTTTTTACCATAGGCAGATAATCATCAAAATTATCACTGAAATGGAGTTCGGCACCAGCATCAATAAAAATCGTAATGTTGCTTTTTAAATGGATTGCTCCGGTCAGGTACTTCCCTGCTGGAAAATATATAGTTCCACCACCTTTTTTTGAGGCTGCAGCGATCGCATTTTTTATGGCAGAAGTACATAACTTACTGCTGTCGTTTTTAGCACCGTAATCAAGCACATTGTAATAGGATTGTGCGTTGGCAGCTAAACAAAAGCTGGTTAAAAAGATTAAAACTAGTGAAGTGATGATATTGATAGTCTTTTTCATTTTTAGTTTTTTATTGTTTGCGATGCAATCGCCTTTCTCTAACATCCGCGTTGCAAACACGGACGAGGTCGAATACCTTCTATAATTCAATTCCTCCAATCGTCCGCATTTGCAATGCGGATGAAATAACCTACATAATTCAAATCTTATTTCATCGCTACCTTCACAGGTTTCAACGTATCAGCTTTGTAAATTAACTTACCATTTACATAAATCTGAAATCCTTTTCCTTTATTATATTTCTTGCCCGTTTTATCCCACAATAAGGTAATTATTTGATCATGGTAAGAAATCTGATCGAGCATAAACCAATCCCATTGTCCTTTTGGAATGAGCGGATAAACTTCCAATATGTTATCAGCTCGGGGTTTAAACCCTATTAAATCATTAATTACCAAGTCGGCAAAAGTAGAATGGTTATAAAAACTGCTTCTTGGATTGTCGCCTTTTAGCCATTCTCCATTTTTCTCATCCTGATATTCGCCAATGTATGGTTTACCATTTTTTGTATGTGATTTAGCGTACTGATGCAGTTCATCATAAAATACTTTGGCTGACATTTTACCATGGTTTTTGTAGTTAACCAAAAGGTTAGATAATCCTTTTAAGGTCTGGGAACTAGCGAAAGGCCATAAAGCGCCATCCCATTCACAACTATGGCCAGAGCCTCGTGTACGAAATGTAGGCTCACGTCTTTCAGCAGTTGTTAATCCCCAAGGCGCTTTAAATCCGCCAGTATCCAGCAATTGGTCCCACGCTTTTGCATAAGCAGCATTATCATCTGGCAAATTAAAATCCCATGGAATAAAACCAATGGCTTCTCTGGCCTTCGCCAATCCGCCTTTTGCATTCCTAGTTTTGAAGAACGAAGTCGATTTGTCCCATAAACTATCTTGAACCAGTTTTTTTAATGCATGCTGCTTGGTTAAATATTTTTGTTTCAAAGTATCATTTTTTAGCAGCGTAGAGATATTAACTAATGCTTTTGCATTTCCGTACATATAACTATTGATGGTTGGTCGGTTATTTTGGTCTTTTCTAGAACCACTTACCGATTCTTCCATTCCATCTTTCACGTCATTTTGCCAAAACAAGCCATTTTTGACCTGACGTTCCTTTTCCCATTTGTTATAATCGGCATCCAGGGCTGGAAGGATGTTCTTTAGGAATGTTGCATCAGGTTTTACCAGATAATTTTGATAAACAGCATCATCAACCCAGCTGCTAAATTGATGGAAACGTTGTTTAGTTTCACCAACATCAGCTTTGTACAACCAAAAATTGATGTATTCTTTTAGGTAGGTATTGTTCTTTAACCATCTGCCTTCATAGATATGGTGACCTAAAGCACAGCTGATGGAATTATACTTGCCAGCGTGTTTAACAGGTTCTATAAACTCTGTGAAGATGAAACCATCAGGAGTTTTGACCAGATGTTTACGAAATGACCACCAACGGTAATAGTAATTCTGCTCTATGATGGGATCTGGGCAATCTAGAAGCGGTACATTCGTAGCAAGCCAATCGAAGGCCTGAGCATTCGGAACAAAGTTTTTAACCGCTTCTGTATCAATCGAGTTGAAATAGGTTACGTACTTTTTTAACTTAGCTGTACCCAATAACTGCTTTTGTTGTGCAAAGCCAGTTACGCTTACTAAAAGCACTAAAAAGGTTGATAAGATATATTTGTTTGTTTTCATTCGTCTATTGTTTTTCGGGCATTGATTTTATTCGAAGAGCCAGTCTATATCTCTTCCACGTCCATCAAGCCCTGCATTAAAGATCCTCAGTTCTTCTTTATCATTGATGAAGCCTAAAACTAAACAAGCTCCTTTACTTAAGTTTAACGTATGTGTACCCGCACCAAATGTATAGGCGTGAACATTTACAGGAGGAAAACCATTGATGATAATCCCATTGGAGATCTTGATTTCTGATTGTCCATAATTGTTCGCACTGGCATCAATCTCCAGTTGTGGAGCGGGCGAATACTTAGGATTTTTCTCGTTAAAATAGCCAATTAGTAATTTAACCGGTGTTTTTGTTGTGAATTTAATCGATGTTCCGGCCGTCAGTTGTTGTTGTTTGGCAAACTGAATACCTTTTAAGCCAACTAACTTTTCTGTAACTTCTTTTATTTGTGCTGTGGTATCGCTAAAAACAACAGCAGATTTGCCAATGATATAGGTCTGCTGATTAGAAAGCAGCTCTACTTCTGCATTCTGAAAAGGAACAATTGGTGCTATGGCTCCTGGCTTGATAGACTTTAGGGAGTCTATGCTTTTTTTGAAATGCTGAAGTTCTTTGAGGTATACAGGCAGCATTTCTTTCCAGGTGATGAATGTTTTATCAACACCACGCATTGGTATTTTGCGTTGTTTGGTCTGCATACTATTTGCATACAGGTAATCATTCTCTGTTAGTTTTACGAGTTCAGTATAATAATCAATACTTTTTTGCAGGGATGGAACGGCTTTTTCAAGGTCTTCAACTTTGTTGGAATATTTAAACCTTAAAATCCACAAGGCGCTCTTCACTTTTTCTGCATAAAAGTTTGCCATCGCATTGTAGCAGTACATATCGTTTTTTAGCCTTCTGAATTCTTCTTTATCTTTTGTAACGCTAGCTGAGGCCTTATCAATAGCTGCTATGGCCTTTTTCCCATGCTGTACCACTTCCTTTGCAATCTGAACAGGAGTTTCGCCAATATGATCTTGTTTGTTCCATTCTTTTTCAGCGTATTCGATGATCATTTCCCCTTCTGGTGCTTCAGATTCATACATCAGCGTAAATACGCCATAACGATATGGATTGATGAGCTGTGTCATGAGCATGCCCAATGTTAAAGTCTGACGGTTACCATCAGTGATGCCATAACGTCTTAATAATTTGGGAGAAATCTCGCCAGACTCTTCATAGGCATTTAGAATTGCTTTTCCGGCAGTCAAGTTTGTACCATATTTTTGTGCCAACTGATTGCCCCAGTAATTAACTTCGTCATTCCTATCTCTATAAGCGTTCCAAGCATATCTGGCCCATTCTTTATACCAGATCCAATCCCGATCTACCTGTAACTGTCTTTCGGTAATTTTATCTGCAGTAAAAGGCCAATCCCAATAACCAGATTGTGGATACAAATGCAGGCCTTTTGAACCATAGATCTTGTCCATTGCCTGTACAGACTTTTGGATGAAATCTGCTGATCCATATCTAAATGGTTCTAAATTAGCAAGGATATGTACATTTGAAATGTTCATGGTACCGATGGTACTTAATGTTCTGTTCAATGCTGCCCAGGCCCCTCTTGGTTCATAGGTGGTGAGTGCTTCTCCGTTAAATTTATTTTCGGTATACAGATTTTTATAAATTGGAAGTGCTGCTTTCATCACCGCTGGTGCATCTGTATCATGGGCACGGAGCACAATTGGCGGTTCTTCTTTAATTCCTGCTGCATTTAAACCATCTTTAACGCCAGGAATAATTGTTTTGGTAAACCAATCGATGTCGTCATGACCAACTCCTTCCATGGCTTCGCCTAAAGCGACCATGATCCCAACATTAGGGTATTTCTGTACAAATGCGGCAATAGATTTTCTAGTATAATCCGCTATTATAGGGATAATTGGTCTGTTTCTATCCTGAGTTTTTAAATTATGCTTTTCGGCAAATGGTTTTGGAATTAGGATATTATAAAACATCTGGATCACCCAAATCCCTCTTTTGTCAGCCTCTGCGGTTAAAAAGCGAAACATTTCTTCGTTCTTTTTAAAGGTAGCTTCATCTACTTCTAATGCATAGGGATAATCTTTTAGTTTAACCAGAGATGAAAAAGGATGTCCATTCCACAGATATAGAGAGTTGTAACGGTTATCAACCATCATGTCCAAATACTTTATCCACAAGGCTTTATCATAAAACCATGGGAATGATTCGGGGGTATAGGGATATTCATAAACATCTCTTCCAGGTAAATAATCAGGCTTTTGCAAACCAATGCAAGTTCCTCTTAACACCATTTGGGGATGATCGGTTATCGAGAGTTGGGCTGGAAGTTTTCCATGGGCGATAATTTTTTCTTCCAGATCTATACAACCATAAAGTGTTCCAGACTGATCGGCACCAATAATGTACAAGGTACCATCTTTATCAGATACGATAGTAAAACCTTCTTTGCCAGCTGCAATAGCTTGGTTTTTGAAGGTAGCGGGTAATAAATTGGTTAAAACTCTGTCTGTAGCAGTACCAATCACTATAGCATTTTTGCCTTTTGGAAGCTTTTCATTATAATTAACAGCTGTGATGTTGAGCTCATAGCCTGCCTTGATCAGCGTATTAACTAAGCGCTTTGTACCGAAGCCTACTCTTTGTCCACTCTGCAAAGAGATGCAAATGGTTTTGGTTTCCTTTGGCAATTTTGCTTTGGTAACCAATGGAGCGATAAATAAAAGGGAAATAAAAATCAGAAGGTTTCTCATTTAATCTTGGTTCAGGTATTTAAACCCCAAAGAGCTTAAACTATATTTGGTTATACAATATTATATTATTTAAATATAAAAACAATATTCAAATATAAGTATTACATTAATCTGTTAGTGTAATATTTTCGAAAGTTATGGAAGAGAGTCCGAGAGTCCGTTCCCCTCATATTTGTATAAAGTGTCTAAAAAAACCTTAGCATCCAAAATCTGTGCATCTGTGGCCACTTTATACTACAGCATTCTTTGTG